>Ga0326512_10003144_pt1 | contig 12160 bp, 9 predicted proteins | sample 1_2617_0518_D_FD_203652 | JGI IMG/M metagenome (GOLD analysis project Ga0326512, IMG submission 203652) | Bovine rumen microbial communities from UC Davis, California, United States - 1_2617_0518 | ecosystem: Host-associated > Mammals > Digestive system > Stomach > Rumen | place: USA: California... | reverse complement strand
CCGCCGGCAGCCTCCTGATACGCTCCGCCTACCGGGAGGCCGCCGCCACCCTCGCGCCACAGGCCCGCCGCAAGCTCGCCGACGACATCGCCCGCACCGTCATCCAGCAGATGACCGCGCCGGACGAAGGCAACGACGTGGCCGAAGCGTAGTTTTTTTTACGACAACGAATTGAACGAATTATGCCCGCACCCGACATCAATCACATATCAGCCAAGCCCGTGTTCTCGGCGCACAGCCGCCGACTGCAAGGCCGCACGCTGACACCCGTCAACGAGTTCGACCCCGGCATCTGCCGAGCCATCACCACCCGCACCCCCAGCGTGTCGTGGAAGAACCTCTTTCCGGGGCAGATATACCCGATAACCGCCGTGATGATAGAGTATGACTAACCACTACGCCATTCTGCGCCGCGAGCGCACCGAAGCACTGAAGGCCAAGCGCCGCATCTACGGCGACCGGGGTGGGCATCTCCACTTCTCGGAGCACAAGCTCGCCCCACGGCCCGACGGCATCGCAAACGCAGTGACCACATTCGATAAAGACAACTATTTGATGATAGAATATGAATAAATCGCCGCTACCCATCATCGACAGCTACCCGCGCCTGGCAGCCGACCCCTCGGTCAGCGCCCGCTACTGCGCCCTCGTCAGCCGCGACCCCGAGGCACCCCGCTCGCGCCGTGCCCTCCACGGACGCGGACGGCAGTTTCTCGAACTCCGCAGCCAGCTGTGCGGCACCATCACCACCGTTCAGAAAGATACCCTCGTATGGACTGAGATAAAATGAAGAATGAAGAATGAAGAATGAAGAATGAAGAATTTTGCAAACCCCGCCTCGCCATCACCACCATAGCCGACCAGCCGCTACGGGGGGGGGCAGAAATCGCTTTGGCCGGTCAACGTGTGCCGTGGCGGCAACGCTGCCACCATCACCACCCGCTACGGCTCGATGGACACTACCAACGTCCTCTCCCTCGCACACTTCCCCATGACCGCAATACTCATAGAATACAATGAATAGAACGATAATTCCTACCCCCCCCACAAGCGGTCACGGCGCGTCATCTACACCGGGCGGCTCTCCACCTCGCAAGACGGCATCGTGGTCAGCCCCCAAGGCATCGCCCCCTGCCACACCGCAGGACACGGCAACTGCCCGAAGATACTCATAGAATACGAACAGAACGAAACAACGGATTAAACAGAAAGGAAACGGATTATGGCAAGAAAAATCTACGACCGACAGAAGATGAAACCCGAGCTGCCACCACTGGACGCGCCGGGGCTGGAGTGGCGCGACGCAGTAGGCTTCGAGGGACGCTACGAGGTGTCGAACTACGGCCACGTGCGCACCGTGCCCCACTACGTCGACAACCACACCGGGCGCATACTGCTGCCACAGCGGCTGCTGCGCCCCAACGTGCTACGGAAGGGCTACCTGCAAGTGACCATCAGCAACGCCGACGGGCGACGCTGCCCACGGCAGGTGCATCGACTCGTGGCAGAAGCCTTCATCGGCAAGCCCGACGACGGGCGCGACCAGGTGAACCACAAGAACGGCGACAAGCAGGACAACCGGGCAGAGAACCTGGAGTGGACTGACAACAGCGGCAACCAGCTGCACGCATGGGCCAGCGGACTGCAGAAGCCGCACTACTGCGGCGGCGGGGCCGACCGCAAGCGCCGAGTTCGCATGCTCGACATGCAGGGTCGCCCGGAGCGCGACTTCGACAGCATACGCGACGCTGCCCGATACCTCGGCATCAAGTGGCCGTCGGCCATCAGCGCCGTGCTCAGCCAGCGGCCCAACAAACTGGCCACCAAGTCGTGCCGTGGCCACAAGTTTGAATACATCGACTAAGCATAACAAAACAACAGTATAATTATGATTGCACAGATTAACGTAAAGACCCGCGAGTGCCGACTCTTCGATATACGCAAGCTGAGCACCCGCGAATGTGGAAGACTGATGAACGTGCCGGAGAAGTATCTCGACGTGATGCTCGCACCCGACAGCGGCATATCCAATTCGGCGGCATACAAACTCTTCGGGAATAGTATATGCTGTGGCGTATTGATGCACATCTATGAGGAAGCCCTCTACCCGACGGGTCGCCGACTGCCCACGGAGACACCCGACATCTTCGCCCGTCCCCAGTTCCGGCTGGAGCGCGACTGGACGAAGAATCCCTTCCGGCTGATTTCTCTTTGTTCCGGGTTCGACAGTCAGGCCATCGCCCTCGACATGCTGGCCCAGCAGCACCCCGACTTCCGCTGGACGCTCACCGCCTGGAGCGAGTTCGACCCCGAATCCTCGCGCCCCCTCGACCAGCAGCCCGCCGTCGTCGCCCACCGCCTCTGCTTCCCCAACGCAGGCCCCAACCTCGGCGACATGACCCGCATCGACTGGCAAGACTTCATGCAAAACCCACAAAAGTATTATGATGATGAAAGAGAACGAACAGAAGGAGAAACCGCCATTGGCAGTAACATCGGTAGCAACGCCGATACAGACGGAAACAACGACAATGTGGCCAGTGAACGTATGCAAGCAAGAAACGGCGGCGACGATAACGGCTCACGAGGGCGGGCGATGTCTGGCGAATTTTCTGACGTTGGCGCATTATCCGATGACTGCCGTCCTGATAGAATACAAGTAGGCGATATTGATTTATTGACTTACAGCACCCCCTGCCAATCCATCAGCCAGGCCGGCAAGCGCGAGGGCATGGCCAAGGGCAGCGGCACCCGTTCAAGCGTGCTCTGGAGCACCGCCGACGCCATCGAGGCCCTGCGCCCCAAGATGCTGCTGCAGGAGAACGTCCGCGCCATCATCAACCAGCAGAACATCCGGCACTTCCGCCAGTGGATGCAGACCGTCAGCGACCTGGGCTACGAGAACTTCCTCGCCCCCAGCTTCACCCTCCCCGGCGGCGAGCGCACCACCGCCTCCATCCTCAATGCCCGCGACTACGGCATACCCCAGAACCGCGACCGCATGTTCCTCGTGAGTATCAGGAAAGACCTGCTCCGTGGCACCCAGTACGAGTTTCCGCGCCCCTTCCCCCTGACGCGCTGCATCGCCGACGTGTTGGAGCCCGATGCCTCGCCCGCCCTGTATCTGAAACCCGAATCGGTAACAGCCTTCCTCCAGAAAAACGAGGACGGCCAGCAGCAGTACATCTACGCCACCGTCAGCCACCGCCCGACGAGCACCCAGATTGACGCGCTGATAGCGGAGCATGTGGTAAGAATGAAGAGTTAAGAATTTGCTACAGCCGTATGGAAATACCTCGGATTAAAGAAGGACAACAAAAGATTGTCAAACTTGGCAATATTTACCCATCAAACGGACAGAACGGCGATATTGTTCATGTCAAGGGTATTGCACCGTGTCTTCGTTCTGGACAAGGAGTCGTAGGAAGGGGCATAGGTTCAAGCAACTCTCCGAAAGTATTGATAGAGTATGAATAAAGAATTAAATGAATAATTCGTGGTCAATTCGTGGCCGCTCGGCATCCCGTAAGGGTGACGCTTGCCAAAGCAAGAATTCGTGTTAAAGAAAAAGAGGAATAATTCATTCACGCTACCCCAAAGTCCCAAAACATAGTCGGTGTTGATTTATCTTTGCCTAAAAGAAACCAACACCGACTATGTTCCGTTTAGACAACCTCTTAGAACAGTGGGCCACCATCTACGCCCCCATGCAGCACAGCCCCTCGGCCACGGCCAAGCCCGAGGACAAAGCCTTCTTCCGCATCGACCGTTTGGAACTGGAGAACGGCTTCACCCGCGTCTTCAACCTCTTGAAGAAGCCGTGCCTTTGCGCCTGCGTCAACTTCGATGCGCGGCTCGACGAGAAACGCCCGCGCCTCGCCGTCTATCACCATCAGCTATACCTTTGCCAGAAGCAGCCCACAGGCCCCAACCAGATGCAGGACGACCTCGGGGCCGCCGAGACGAAGTGCGACCTTAACGAAATGGTGCTCGACCTGCTGGCCTTCCTCTTCGCCCTCCAGGACCTGCTCGGCGGCAAGTCGGCACCCAAGGACTTCCCGCCAGCAGCACTCTCCCTCTACCAGCAGCTCGACGAAGAGACGCGCCTCGGCATCCGTGGCCTCCAGATGAACGACACCGAGTGGTGGTCCACACCCCGCTACAAGAACGGCTGGTGGATCATGGGCCTCGAACTCTACGGCCTTGACACCACCCAGCTCTGCGTCAAGCCCTCCCGCTATATATAAATAAAGGAATACCTGCTATGAAACCAACCAGAGGAAACGGCGCACGCCCCGCAATGTCGGTTCGCCAGACGCTCTCGCTCTTCAAGGAGCAGACGCTGCAGCAGTTGCGTGTCAACATGAAGACGCAGGCCGTGTGGCCACGTGAGGTATATCCAGGCTACAGCACCGTCAACGAGAACCGACGGCTGCGCGGCCAGTGGTTCTCTACTGGCGAGGGCGAGAAGTCGTTCCGTGCCAGCATCAAGAACCCCGACGACCTCTCGGAGATGGTGATGACCTTCGAGATGAACGACTACCTGCGCTATACCGACATCGGTGTAGGCCGTGGCACGAAGGCCGAGGACGTAGACCGCGACGCCAAGGCCAGCTACCGCCGCCGATACACGACATCGTGGGACCGCAGCCGTGGACGCTCGCACCGACCACATCTGATGATGGAGTTCCGACACCTGGAACGTCGCCTCGCCAACTACGCCCTCGACTGGTACGGCGAAGAACTTTCCTTCGGCCCCTTCCTCGCACTCCCCGACGAGGTGCAGATGTTCTAACTACAGCGCCGTCGGTTCTGCCGACGGGAACGACAACCAACACAAAAACAACAGACACAACAGATATGGCAGCACAGACTTTCAGCATCAAGCTCACCGCCAATGGCAAGGAGGTGAAAGAGTTGATGGACGCCCTCAAAAAGCAAGCCAACGACTATGAGCAGCAGCTCGGCGACATCAACGAAAAACTAAAAGAGCGCGACAAACTGACCAAGGAAGAGATAAAAGCCCTGGAACAGCAGTCGAACTCCCTTGCCGCTAAGATAAAAGCCCTCGGCACCGCCGTGGAGGAAAACATCACCAACCTCCGCAAGGTTGACGATGTGATGAAAAACCTCTCTGGCAGCAGCGGCGCCGAGCTGGGCAAGGCCCTGCGTGGCATCGGTCAGCAGATGAAGCGCGTCAGCGACGACACCCTGAAATCTGGCGAGACGATGGAGCAGAAGCTCACCGAACTGAAGGAAAAGCTGATAGAGGTGCGCCATGAGATGACCAAGCGCGAAGGCATCGACGCCATGAAACGGGCGCAGGCCACCATGCAGGAACTGGCCAACACTCCGCTTGACAAGCTCCGTATGGGTCTCGATTCCATAGAGAAGAAACTCGCCACCATGAGCGAGGCCGAGCGTCGTGCCGCCGGAGGTATGCAGCTACTTGACGCCCGCAACCGATATAAGGCTCAGATAGCCGTGACAGAAAGCGGCCCCGCCGACAACGGACGCGACATCGCCAAGATGAATGCCGACCAGCTGCGTGCCGAGCAAGCCCGCCTGCGCACTGCCTATCAGGCCACCGACGGCGCAAAAGGCTATGAAAACGTATCGCAGGAATATCTCACCCGCCTGCAGGCTGTCAACCAGCAGCTGCAGCAGATGAACAACGTCGACCTGAACAAGGTCTTTGCCAACCTCGACGGGCAAAAACTCTCCACCCTGGAGCAAGCCCTCAAGCAGGTGAAGGAGCAGGCCGCACAAATCAAGGTGGGCGACGAGACGCAAATCAAGCAGACCGCACAGCAGATAGAAGTGCTCGAAGCCAAGATTGCCGAAGCCAAGCAGAAGATGGGCGAGGGCATCGCTGACGCACTCGATTTCGACAACCTTCAGGACGTGCCCACCGAGAAGCTGGAGCAGGCCCTCAAGCAGTTGGAACAGCAGGAGAAGCGCCTCATTGGCACCGACACCGCCGGCGCACAGAAAATGGCCGAGAACAAGCGCAAGGTGCAGGAGCAAATCAACCGCAACCGCCGCGCCGTGCAGGACTATGCCAACGCCGAGAAGGTGGCCGCCAACACCGGCAAACACAACGTCACCGAACTGAAAGCCGCCTACGAAACCCTGCAGCAGAAGCTCATGGGGCTGAACACCAGCGAGAAGCAGGCCATCAAGGAAACGCGCAAGCAGATGGACACGCTGAAAAAGGCCATCGCCGAGGTGAACGGTGAAGTGACTGGACTGGAAAAGATATGGCGTACAGCCGTCCGCAATATCGCTACCTACGTCGGCGTGTTTGCCGGTTTCAACTATGTCAAGGGTAAAATCATGGAGATGGTGCGCGGCAACATCGAACTCAGCGACTCTATGGCGCAGGTGCAGAAAGTAACGGGCCTGACCAAGGAGGAGGTTGACCGACTGAACAAGAGCTTTGTCAATCTCGACACGCGCACCACAATCACAGGACTCAACGAACTTGCGTACAGTGCGGGTAAGATGGGTATCGGCAAATACGGACTGGACGCCGTGCGTCAGTTTGTGGAAGCCACCAACCAGCTACAGGTAGCCCTTGGTGACGACCTCGGTTCTTCGGTTGATGAAAGTATCACGCCACTGGCAAAATTGGCCGAGAACCTGGGTATGATACAGAAGATGGGGGTCGAGCGGTCTATGCTCGCCATCGGTTCGAGCATCAACGAGCTATCGCAGACTACCACCGCAGCAGGTGCCAATATTGTGGATTTTGCACGCCGCATACAACCCGCAGCACAGATGATAGGGCTGACCACAGACGAGATACTGGCACTCGGCTCGGCATCAGACTCCTTCGGTGTAAGCTCTGAAATATCGGCAACGGCTTTTACTAAGTTCCTTGCTTCTTACCGCACCAACACGGCAGAGATTGAACGCATACTTGGCATGACGCGAGGCACGCTTGACGCTTTCTTTGACCAGGGTCGCACGATGGACGGACTGCTGGCCATCTTCCAGCGGATGCACGAGATTGGCGACCTGCGCTATCTGGAAGAAGCCTTCAAGGCACTGGGCTCCGAGGGTAGCCGTATGTTCACCACCTTTGGTGCTTTCTCTAAGAACATCGACATGTTCCGCGAGCACCTCACCACATCGACCGTAGCTTTCAACGAGGCTACCAGCGTCACCCGTGAGTACAACCTGGTACAGGACACGGCGGCTGGCATCGTTGAGCGGGCTAACAACATCTGGGAGAAGGCTTTCGTCAATCCTAAAGGTGTAGATACGGTGAAGGAACTGGCCGTGGCATGGTACGACCTGACGCAACAGCTCACGCAGAGCCAAACGTGGCTGTGGGGCGTAAAGGCCGCACTGGAGAGCGTCGCTTTTGTGGTGGGTGCACTCATCAAAATACTGCCTGTGCTGATTCGTGCCATGATGTTCTACGGCATTGCAGCCGGCATTCGCAAAGTGACGGTTGAATGGCACATCATGCGGACAGCCGTCGACATGGCCACCACGTCAGTAGGGCGTTTCTCAGCGTTCATGCGCTCTAACATCTGGGTACTTGGTGCTACGGCCATTGCCTTTGCCGCAACGGCGCTTATCGACATGGCTGCTGCTGGTGACAAGGCTGCCGAAGCGCTTGATGCTGTTGGTGACGCGGAAAAGAAAGCCGAAGAGCAAAGCGTAAATGACCGTGCCGAACTGAAACGGCTCTACGAGGCCACCAAAGATACTACCAAGTCTATCGAGGAACGAAAGGAAGCACTGCGCAAGATGGTAGGCGACGAAAAGTACAAGCAATACAAGCAAGACCTAAGTGATGAGCAGGTGTTGGCACGCGAGGCAGCCAAGGCTTACGGCGACCTGACAAACGAAATTATCAAGTCGGCCAAAGCTCGCGCCTATCAGCAAAAAATTACCGAACTGACGGAGAAAAATATCGCGCTGGAAGACGAGAATGAAAAGACGCAACAGTATTTGGACAATAATAAAGGTAGTTATGAATCTAATAAGCGCAAATATCAAGAACAACAGGATTATGTAGAAGAGACAACTGGTGGATGGACTGCAGCCTTCCAAGAAACGCAGATAGCGCGTCAGGGCGCAGCCATGATGAAACCAGTCATTATAGATGAATATGAACAGAAACAGAAGGACATTCTTGCCAACCAGGAGGAGCACAAGAAGAACGACGAGGATATTCTGAAATTGGAGAAGAAAATCAAGGATTTGGATATTACTACTACGCCCGATCCTCCCGTTCCCCCTGCACCGTCTGGCAACACCACCACGACCAACGCAGACAAAACCCTTACCGACAAGTTCAACGAGAAAAAACAGCAGGCCGAGGGCCTTATTGCCAAGATAGACCAGTGGTACAACCTGCAGGATGCCACCATCAACGACTTCGTGGCCACGGGTAAGATTACTTCCGACGAAGCCGACAAGGCACTGGAGACGATGAAGATTGCCCGCAATGTGGCATTGGAGAAGGCTCGCCTGGCCGTAGCTTCCGGCGATGACACCGACTGGAAGAAGTTCTATGGAGAGCAGATGTCGAAGATGATGGTCGACCACGGAGAATGGAGCACCGAGCTGTTCGCTCAGATTGGCGATGTGGACATTCAGACGCTCCACAACTTCCTCTCTACCCTGCAAGAGCAGACTACCGACCCTAAGCTGATGGCCAAACTCGATGCCAGCTCCTTCTTCGACACCATGAAGAAGAAAGCCGCCGAGAGCCGCAAGGTTATCGCCGAGACGCAGGCCAAGGCCACCGAGGAACTGAACAAGATGCTGCTGAAGTACGAATACTTCGACCAGGCCAGCCGTCAGTTTGCTTCCAACCTGATTCAGATTGGCGCACTGGGCACCACCGCCGAGCAGATGGCACAGGGCATGGATGGCGCACCCTCGGCAGCACAGACGCAGGAGGCCGTGCGACAGCTGCTCGCACAGGTTGTCCGGCAGGGCAGCAGCGTCTATGCCGTCAACCCTGCCGACGCGCAGGGCGTGGCCGACATGCTGCGACAGCTTACCACCAGCGGCCCTATGCACATGGACGAGCAGACGGGCAACATCGTGGGCGAACAGGCGCAGTGGTTCGACCTCTTCCCCGCCCTGAAGGACTGGATGGAGAACCCCGAAGAGCACAAGCGCGAGTTGGAGGACGTGTTTAACGTCATGCTGCAAGCCGAGCAGGGCTACTACGAGAAGCGCAAGCAGTCGTTCCAGAACGCTAAGACGAAGCAAGAGACGCGCTTCCGTGCAGCCGGCTTCACCGACCAAGAGGCGCAAACCGACAAGGCGCTTGAATCGCAAGGACAGATGCAGGACGCCGGCATCGGTGCCACCTTCGCCCAGCAAATCGGCCTTGGCTCAATAGCCGAAGACCCCGAGGTGCAGCGCATACAGAACCGCATCTATTGGCGCGGCGAAGAGGTAAAAGCCGCAGAAGCCAGCCTGGTAGCACTGAAAGCACAGCAGGAGCAGGAGCTGCAAAATATGCGCGACCTCCAGCAGGCTGAATTGACTGCATTGCAATCCACCAATGCCACTGAGGAACAACTCGACCTCTTACGGTTGCAGCACAAGCAGCAGATAGCCGATGCTGAAGCAAAGATGAGAGCAGAGCGTATGGGCGCCGAAGACCTGCTGAAAGACCGGCAGACCGCCCTCTTCGACCAAGAGACGGCCCTCGCGACGAAGGTGGCACAGGAACTGCGTCAGCGCGTGCAGACCATCAACAACCTGACCAAGCCCATTCAGGACGGCGCAAAGAACATCGGACAGAAGTTCGGCGAAATGATTCGTGGCGTGGAGGAGGACTCTATGACCTGGAACGAGATATGGAAGAACATGGCACTGGCAGTCGCAGAAAGCATGTTGACAATGGCAGGGCAGTATGCCCAAAACGCCATCGTAAAGGCTTCTATGAACAAGGCTGAAGAAACGGAGGAAGGTGCTCACGCTACCGTGATGACCATGCTTGGTATCAGTGAAGGTGCCGCCAAGACGATCGGCACGTTGGGTTGGATAGGTATTGCCCTTGTCCCCGTCATTACATCGCTGCTGATGGGCTTGCTCACGTCGGCACTCTCTACCAAGCGCGACAATAGCAGTTCATCGACCTCCGCATCAAAGCCCAAGACCAAGCTCGTCAGTGGCATGCTTACATACGACGAGGGTAATGCCGACCGCGTAGTCAGCAGCCCTCGCAGCAAGCTCTACGACGATGGCTCCGTGCAGGTTTACGACCGACCCGACGCACAGCGCAACAGGAGTGCGGAAGCAAATCCTTCACTTTATCCTGGCACCGACGGCCACGTCTACCGTGCTACCGCCCAACCCTCGCTCCCTGATGGCGTGTCGCTCGTCAAGTCGCCCATCGTCACCACCGTCAACGGCCAGCCCTCCCTCGTGGCGGAGCGTGGCCCCGAAATCATCATCGGACGCCGAGCCACCCGCCACATCCAGATGAACGAGCCTGGCCTGCTCCACCACCTCGCAGCCATCAATGGCCGCTACCGCACCTACGACCAGGGCACCGTCCCCGCCGCCGTGCCGCTCGCTTCTCCGAGCGGAACTCCCGCCACCACTCCCGACGGGGCTCCCTCCCTCTCGGGGAGGGCAGGGGGAGAGGCTGACGCCCGCGTCGCCGCCGCCCTGGAGCAGAACACTCAGATGATGCTCGCCATGCAGCAGACCATCGCAGCCCTCTCGCAGACCGTCACCACGCTCCAGCAGCGCGGCATCCCCGCCCACATCCAGAAGTACGGCACGGGTGGTCTTATCGACGAAGTGAAGTCCGGCTTAAAGTTCGATGCGAGATATAATCGCTAATGATTCTTTTTCTTATACGGTTATTTTTAGTTATTAATAATGTGAATGTACTACTTTAGCTGTCTGTGAGGATAGTCAAAGAAACCGCCGACCCGCTGTGAAGCTCGTCGGCGTTTGTTTACGATATTGGAGCGGGAAAGCCCACGGTTTCAACCGTGGGATGAAAGCGACCCCGCCTTCCGTTGTGCCGTTTCTTTCTGATCCTCGATGTAGCGACGCACAGTTTCTTCGCTGATGTGGCCGATACTCTCGACATAGTAGGATGGCGACCAGAGGGTTTTTATCTTCTGGAGCCACGGACGCTCGCGGCGAAGGACGTATGAGGTATAGCCTTTCAATCCCTGCACCAGCGTGTCGATGGCAAGCGTCGGCGGTGTCTTGATGAAGATATGTACATGGTCGGGCATGACCTCCATCTGCTCTATCTTGCACCCCATCCGTGTGGCCTTCTCCACGAGTAGTATCTTCAGCCGCTCGTCGATGCCCCATTGCAGCAGCTTCCGTCTGTACTTCGGGCACCATATTATATGATAGCCGAGGTTGAATACGCAGTGGGAATGGTAGTTGAATCGGTCGCTCATTGTTCAGAATCATAAATTTGTATAAAAAATAGCGGAAAAGTTTTGCCATGTCAAGGAATGTTTCTATCTTTGCAGTGCTTAAACATTTGCGCGGTACGAGAGGATGCCGCCACGAAGAGGTGGCATTTGTTGTATCTGCCAGAGAACTAAGACCCATTAGGGCAGTAACCGCGTCGGGTAACGGAAACGTCCCGGTGGCTTGCGCAAGTGGCCAAAGCAACGCGAAGTGCTGCCCTATATTCGATACCGGCGTATGATTGCATACAAGTACAAACTCTACACGACCAAGCAGACCAAGCACCTCGACGCTATGTTGCGTGAGGCTTGTTGGGTGTGGAATCATGCGCTGGCCCTGCAGAAGCGATACTACCGCATGTATGGCGGGTACATCGACGTGACGCGGATGCAGAAGAAGTGGGTGCAATGGTATGGCAAGAGCAGCCGCCATCACTCGCAGACCGTTCAGGAGATACTGCAGCGGCTCGACAAGTCGTACAGCCGTTTCTTCCAGCACATACAGAAGCGACGGCCTAAGTTCAAGAAGGCCGACGACTTCAAGTCGTTCGTCTTCAAGCAGGGCGGCTACTCGCTGAACGGCAACGTGCTCACCATCAACAAAATCAAGAAGCGCTACAAGTTCTCGCTCTCCCGTCCGTATGTCGGCGTGGGAGCCATCAAGAACGTAGCCATCAAGCGCACACCCCTCGGAGAATACTTCGTGTATCTCTTCATCGAGGCCAAGCCCGAAC
>Ga0326512_10003143_pt1 | contig 12161 bp, 29 predicted proteins | sample 1_2617_0518_D_FD_203652 | JGI IMG/M metagenome (GOLD analysis project Ga0326512, IMG submission 203652) | Bovine rumen microbial communities from UC Davis, California, United States - 1_2617_0518 | ecosystem: Host-associated > Mammals > Digestive system > Stomach > Rumen | place: USA... | reverse complement strand
AACATGATGTTTGTTTAAGGTCATTTCAAGGGAGGGTGATGGCATGCAGAACAACGTTGTGGTAGCAATTATAATCATCTGGGTCACGTGCATAATTGTGACGCACATGGGAAATTTTAGGAGGTAAAGCATGAAACCGTTTGTAGTCTATGTGGAAAAGGACGGGACGCTTGATATCAACAAAGAGCGTCTGGAATATTTGCTGAAGGAAGCATACGAGCAAGGATATGCGGACGGAAAAGCAAGTCAGACGTGGATCTCGCCGTTCCGATATGACGCGCCACGCGTTGACCGGACGTATATCACGTGCGACAGCAATACAGTCCCGCACACGACTGCCGAGTATCTCAATAACGGCTTGTTATTCTCGGACAATTCGACCAAATGAGGTAAGACAATGGCACTTCTCAAAGACCAATTCCGATGCGATTCACCCGGCGTGTTCTACGGAACATCCAAGAGTGTGAAACCGATTGGTGTAAAAGACGGCGCAACTTTTCTGGAAACCGATACCGGACTTGAGTACCGCTATCATGCGGAGTCCGAAGAATGGATTCCAGTTTAGTTATATATTCTCAGCACGGCTGTTTCGACAGCCGTATTTTTATGAATCGAGGTAAAAGAGCATGAATGAGGTACTGAGAACGGTGCTGATGTTCCTCTTTGGAGCCGGTGGCCTTGCGTTGATTAATATCATCCAAGAACGTTGGCGGGTGAGGTATCAGCGCAAGGCCGAAAAAGAGGACCGCGCCGAGGAACGCGAAGACAAGCTTGATGAGATCAGTAAGCAATTGTCCGATTACATCAAAAAGCAAGACGAGTTCAATAAGAAAACCACAGCGCATATTGAAGAAATGGAGAAAAGCGACGACGCGCAGGTGGAAGCCCTGAAATACGTCTTGCTGGACAGGATTCTGTATATCGGGCAAAGCCATATAAAGCACGGAGAAGTCTCATTTGATGAGCGGAAGCGTCTTAGAGAGATGCATGATGTTTATCATCAGCGACTTGGCGGAAATGGCGATGCGGACCAGATCATGAAGTCAGTGGACGACCTTCCACTGAAACAGCCGAAAACAGCATGAACGGAATCGTTGTGGATAAGTCCGAGAAAGACGGACTTACATTTTGGACTGTCCGTGATACGAAGACACACAACGTTCTCGCGGTCGGCAGTACAGCCGCGCTCGCGGTATCAAACTACGAAACGGCTCTGGCGAATGAACAGATGGCACAGGAACTTGGGATTTCGCTGGACGATCTTGAAATATGATGGACGCACTCATAATTATCATTGCTCTTTTTGCTGTAGCAACTTTTGTAATGCTGAAAGTAGCAAGTAAGTAAGGGGGGTGGCACTTGTGACCGTTCCTGAATACATTTATTCCGAGGGACGAAAGCTTGGATGCACCAAGGAAGCTCTGTGCGCTCTTCTTGGAAATCTTCAAGCCGAAAGCGCTTTCAAATCTAACAACGTCGAAGATTCCTTTGGAGTATCTGACGACTACTACACACGTTCCGTGGATAACGGAACAATCACGGCGTATGCGTTTGCGCACGATGGAAAAGGGTATGGACTCGGGCAGTGGACTTGGCCAAGCCGTAAAGAAATGCTCCTGAATTATGCCAAAGCCCGTGGAAAATCCATCGGCGATATGCGCATGCAGGTAGACTTCCTGTTCTACGAGATGAAGGCTGTATTCGGAAAGATCTGGAAGAAAATGCTTTCGTGTACGGATCTGTTCGAAATAACAAAGCTCATCCTCTACGAATGGGAGAACCCGAAGTACAAGGACATGGACAACCGCTACAAAATGGCGAAAAACTGGTACGCAAAAGCGGACAGTATGGAAAATGGCGGAAACGCCCAAAGCGGCGGAGGTGGCCAACGGATGTCGAAAGTAGAACAATATACGCAAGAGGCAATCAACATCGCAAATGACAACAGCCACGGCTACAGTCAGCAGACGCGATGGGGTCCGGACTACGATTGCAGTTCTCTTGTAATTCAAGTAGTCCAGAACGCCGGTATCCCGGTCAAGTCGAGAGGCGCGACCTACACCGGAAACATGAGAAGTGCGTTCCTGTCTTGCGGATTCGCTGATGTGACGGGATCTTGCAATCTTGGAAACGGTGGCGGCATGCAACGCGGCGATATTCTTCTGAATGACTCGGCGCACGCGGCAATTTTCATCGGCGGCGGCAGAGTCGTACACGCCCGGACGTCTGAAGGCAACACAATGCTCGGAGACCAATCCGGAAACGAAATCCGATGCCAGAGCTACTGGAATTATCCTTGGTCCTGTGTATTACGCTATGTGGGCGACAATACAGCCTCTTCCAGCGCGTCTTTTGCCGGGGACATAAATGTCCCTAGCACAAATCCGAACGCTACTACGGTGCTCAGAATCGGCTCTAAAGGGGCAAAGGTGCGTGACCTACAGGAGAAGCTGAAAAAGCTTGGCTATGACATCGGAAGCTACGGCGTTGACGGCGATTTCGGCGACGACACCTGCAAGGCGGTAAAGAAGTTCCAAGAGGATCACAAGCTCAAGGTGGACGGCGTTGTCGGCAACAACACGAGAGACGCGCTTGAGGCCGCGCTGAAGGAAAAAGAGTCCGGAAGCAAGGAAAAGCCGGAAGCCGGAAAGAAAGAGTTTGCCAAGGGCGACGTCGTAAGGTTCAAAGGCGGGATGCACTATGTCTCTTCAAAGGCTGATAAAGGCACTGAGGCGAAACCGGGGCTTGCGAAGATCACGTATATCTACAAGCTCAATAACGCCAAGCACCCGTACCACCTTGTCAGAACGGCGGGCGGCGGCTCGAACGTGTACGGATGGGTTGACGAAGCGGACATTGAGGCGACCTGATATGGACGAAACTGCAATTCTGGAAGCCGAGAGACAGAAAGCCGGAGAAGATCAGAGCCTTGTCCCAACTGTCGAATTCAAGCCAAAAAGACTTGAGTTCTCGAAAATCATTGCGATTATCGCAATTGTCATGTGGATCATCGTTAACACCTTCAGCATGGTCATGATTGCAATCACGTTGGACATTTCCGGCCTGATGTACATCGTCGGAAGTGTTGATGCGGTTATTGCTATCGTGTACACGACCTACTCGCTCAAGGCGAAGGCGGAAAACATGATCAAGCTCAAAAAAGTATACGGCTATGACGCGGAATCCGTCGTCGATGCCGTGTTACGTAGCGAACAGTATTGCGAGTCTGACTGACAAGGGAGACAACAGTCATGATGAACTCAGATACTTGTAATTTAAACTGGTTTGCCAAGAGAATCACCGAGACGACAAACGGCGTACACGTCGGTGCTCTTGTCAAAGTGGCTGAGAACGCTTCTTTCTGGAATGGTACGAAGGTAGAAAGATGGTATTGGCTGAAAAAGTGGTATGTTACGGAACTGGAGGGCAACAAAGCGAAGCTTGGCCGCGATGAGTCCGGTAAATACACAATGCGATTGCCTATCAGCACAAACTATCTGACTGTGATCAGGGAAGCGGAGGTAAATGAAGGTGCCTGAGAAACGTGTCTATACTGTGAGATCATCGGATACCTTGTGGGGGATCGCCCGGGACCATCTCGGAGATCCGAACAAATACAAAGATATCCAAAAATGGAACGGAATGTCCGGGCTTGTACCATATCCCGGGCAAAAGCTGAAACTGTATAATCCAAATGAGGAGGAATTAAAAAGATGACTACTGCACAGATTGTCAATATCGTTCTTGTCGTTCTCTGCGCGATTCTTTTCGGCGTGGAGCTGTATTTCAAAACTCGCGGCAGTGCCACGGAAGCCGCCTCGCATCTGATTGCCGAAATCGAGCAGTCCGGCATGCTTGGCAAGGACAAAATGGCTTACGTCGTGTCACAGCTGTACGAGCTCATTCCGGCACCTCTGAAGACCGTGTTCACTCCGGAACGTCTTCAAGTCCTTGCTCAGGAAGTGTTCGACAACATGAAGAAATACGCGCTCGAATACCTTGAGAAGCTGGACAAGAAAGATCAGCCCAAGGAAGAGGAACAGCCGGAAGAGTAATTTCCCGGCAACAATTTCATAGGCGATAACGGGGTTTACCTCCACCCGTTTGAGCAACCGTCAGCCGGTGCCTCCCTTCACCTGTTTGCTGGCGGCTATATACTTTAGCCCTCTCTGGCCTGTGCCGGGGAGGGCTTTTTTCTTTTGCCAAAAACGTCAAACAGCATAAAAATAGTCCCTAAAATTTGTGCAGAATGTCAATTGTATTTTCAAGTGCTGTATGGTAATATATAGATGCTGAGAGGGGCGGTGATTCCTCTCGGGACTGATGATCGGAGGTGACACGATGAGCGTCGGATATGAGACCCTTGAGAAGATCGACTTCGTCCGGAAGTACGCTGAGTATCTCGACGGCGGCGGCGTTAAGAAGATCGACTTCGATGTCGCCGGACAGTTCATCGACATTGAGATCACGGATTATCCGGCTGTTCGCCACTGGTACTTCGCGATTCCGGAAAAGAAGGATCTGAAAGAGGCAGTCCGGTATGCGGTCTGCGAGGTCGGTCTCACCGTGACTGCGGTCGCGAAACTGAAGAGCGGGGCGGTTCACTGCGAGACGTTCCACGGGAAAGACAGTGTGGATGGGAAGGTTGCTTGGTGGCTTCTGGGGGCCGATGAGGCCTGAATTTGAAGGAGGGCGAAAAGATGCGGTATTCGATTCCGGTGTGGAACATTGAGTCTCTGGAGAAAAAGATCACGAAGATCCGTAACAAGTGCGCGAAGTACGGCTGTGAATTCAAGTACGAGCGCGTCGGGGAACACTTTGAAGAGGTCACGTTCTCTTACATGGATGAGTACACCGGCTCTACCAAGCGTTGCAAGCAGGTTGTGAAGTTCATTGATGTCGAGGCCGAGGGAACCGCCGCCGTGAACGGATGGCGCTTCGCCGCTTCTCTGGAATACACCAAGAAGGGAAACATCATCAAGGCCGTCCCCGGGATGGAGATTCCGAAGCGTTTCTACGAGTGCGGACCGTGGTGCGAACACTGCAAGACCAATCGCGACAGGAAGTACAGCTACGTGGTGTTCGAAGAGGAGACCGGAGAGTTCAAACAGGTCGGAAAATCTTGCCTGAAGGACTTCACCGGCGGGCTGAGCGCTGAGGCGGTCGCCAACTTTGAGAGCTACTTCAAAGAGTGCGAATCCTACACCGGATTTGGCTCCGGGCTCGGTTCCGGGAAGCAGTACTACGAAACCGACGCCTTCCTGAAGTACGCGGCTGAAACGATTCGTGTGTTCGGGTACGTCAGAAACGGCGACGAAGGGATCAGCACCGCGCTCCGGACTGAAGAGATCTTCCGCGTGGAGAACGGGTATCGGATCGGCGGTGGCCGCGATTATGAGAACGCCGTCCGCGAGAGATACGACGAGGCAAAAAGCCGTGGGTTTGACTCCGGGAACGCTGAGAGCGCCGAGATCGCGAAAAATGTCAAAGAATGGATCGTGACGAATGAGCGAGACGACAACTACTTCCACAATCTGAAAGTGGCGCTGTCTCTGGAATACATCGGATGGGACAAGATCGGACTGATTGTCTCCGCCTTTCCGGCCTACGACAAAAATCTTGAGATTGAGGCCGAGCGCCGCGAGCGCGAGCGGAAGGCACGCGAAGAGGGCGAGCTGAGCAAGTACGTTGGCGAGGTTGGAAAACGCGTGAGCTTCAAGCCCGCTGATTACAAGGCACTGACAAGCTGGGAAACGATGTACGGAACGACGACTCTGTACAAGATCGTCGATGAGGCCGGAAACGTGTTCATCTGGAAGGCGAGCACTTGGATCAACGCGGATCGCCCGGTCGAGAAGATCACCGGGACGGTTAAGGAACACTCCGAGTATGGCGGTGTGAAGCAGACCGTGCTCACGAGATGCAAGATTGAGTACGGCAAGAAGGAAGAGCGGAAGCCGACGGAAGAGGAACTGGAAGCTAACGCAAGGGCTATGGCGGAAATTGATAAGGCTCTGACGGAACTGTGTTGCGCTTGACGGAAGGGGGGCAGTGGCGTGAGGGTTCGGTATCAGATGTATGGAAGTCAGCTGTGCGCACGGTGCGACATGGAGGACAGGAAAGCCCGCCGACTTTTCAAGGATTTGTTTGGGAACGGGCGTTGCGAGTGGGCGGAACTTGTTGGTGAAGACGATGACAACTACATGGACGTGTTGGAGAGCTTCGATCACACGATGATTGCTAGGACGTTTGCGGAACTGTTTGGGATGGGAGGCTGACATGAAAAAGAAGATGTACCCGGGCGTGAAAGAGGCGGAAGAAGAACGGAAACGGGCAAGCAAGCGGAATCAGCCGGAAGAGGAACCGGATTTCATCGGCGGCGCTCCGAACTATGACAAGTTCAAAGGATGGACGGCGGAAGAGGTTTTGTGCTGGTTAAACATCGACTGACGGAGGGAAGCATGAAAACAGTTAAGGACGTGTACTTTTTCGCGAACGATGCCGAGCCGTACATCTGGGCTCAATTTGGACCGACTCCGGAAGATGTGGACATGATTTGGGTAGCGGACTGCGAGTTTTGCAGTGACGGGAACGGGGATCTGATTAAGATCGTAGACCATAAGCATAGCGTAACCTATATTCCGGCGGGCGATTGCAGAAGGATACAGTAAAAGTCTGGACGGCGATTAGGGGGACAGCAACATGGGAATGAGCTACAAGGATGCAGTGCTTCTGCTGAATGCACAAGACCGGAACATTCGGAAGGTCAACAACACCCGGTTTGTTGAAGACGGGTACGAGTACAGGGTAACTTACCGGGGCGGGTTTGCTTCTTACGTCGCAATCGACCGGCGAAAAGTTGGGAAGCGGAAATTCGAGTATTTCGGCGGTATCGGTGCCTACAAATGCTGGACGGTCGGAGAGGTCATGGACCTCGTGATGGCCGAGGTCAGGAAGGCGGCATGATGGAAGTACTCAAGGTTGGAAACAACGGCTGTACGGACCGGATGCGAGTAAAACCGATAAAAAGCGGAGTTCTGATTCTTTGGTCTGATGAGCTTAACAAGGGGCACACGATTTCTAAGGGATTTGGACAAAGTTGGGCGTCTCTGGTGACATTCGATACGCGTCAGGTGTGGACGGTGTATCACTACGACGTCGGTAATATCGGATGGGTTTGCGAGAGACCGGGCTTGTGCCTGAGACTTAGCGAGAAGGACTTTGCGGAGTACTTCGGAAACTACGAGTTGGAAGAAACAATCAGGAGAAAAGTGTAGGATGGCCTTTGACAAGAAAAAGAAAAACTACAGGACGAAAACGATCTTTGAAGGCGGGCGTTGCTTCAAGATCGAGTTCTGGGATTCCAGCGACTTCAACCTTCCGTATGTGAGGATCTGTGAAATCAAGCAGACGCGTGTGAAGGCCCATTGGTGGTCAGACAAGACCGTCGAACGGGACGTCGAACAGCTTGTCGATATGTTCTGGACAGATCAAGACCGCGTGAAGTGTGCCAAGTATGCTATCAGGAAGTACATTGGGAAAGAAGAGGAACGGAGACGTCAACTTCTGGCGATAGACGATTTCTGCTACGGTGTGAGGGACGACAATGACTGAAGAGGCAAAAAGAATTAAGCAAAGACTAGATGAGAACCGGACGCGCAAGGCCGAGCGCGTATTCGGCGAAACGAAGGTGTACATCGACCCGTTGGAACTTCAAACCGCTGTTTTACAGTTCATCGGTAGCGATTACTACGCGAAAATGCTCAGCAATATTCAGGACACAAAAGAGTCCGGGTTTCTTGTCGGTTTGACAACCGGCGCGATGCTGACATCTTGGTGCACGCCATACTATGCCGTCACAGAAGAGGAGTGAGAGATGAATCACGACTATGCACATTGCGGAAACTATGACCGTGACACTTGCCCTGAAAAGTGCTTCCGGGCGGTTCTTACAGAAGATCTGAAAAGCAGACCGGACCTGTGGGGAGTGCCGATGACCTACTCGGATTTCAAGGGTACAGCCGAGTGCCCGCTTACGAGAGGAGAAGCCGAATGACGTACTGTGATGTGATTGAATGTAAGCACAACATGGAATACGGTGATAATCAAATATGCGGTAACGCGTGGCTGAGAGTGCAGTTTGATGCCGGGTACGGCGGTCCGATTTGTATGAGCTGTGAGTATCGCACGCCGGAGGATGAAGATGAGTCCGACGATGAACACTGACGTGATGCCGCGTCCGTGCCCGTACTGCGGCAATAAATCGGTCCGTTTGCAGTTCCGGCAAGCGCCAAACCACAAGGGGCGCTATGGCCGATATGATGCCGCGATGTACTGCGGGAAGTGCTATGCATACGGTCCGAGAATCCGGTCTGAAGATCTGGACATTGATGAGATTGATGTCCGGAACTACCGTGCAAGCGATGCAATGAAAGAATTCATGCGCGTGCACGCTGTGAAAGCTTGGAACAACAGTAAGGACTACGAGAAAGATGACGGCCCGGTGCCGCCACTGTTTGAGAAGGGAGAATGAACATGAGTCGAAACATTGAACCTGTTTGCACTAACGACGAGTGCCGGAAACACTTTGCAGACTGCGGGCTGTCCTACAGTGATATCACGGAAGGCGACATTCTGACATTGGTGCTGTTTTTGAATCGCGAGATCAAGAAGTCCGTCAAGTCCGGGGAGACTTCCGTCAACACGATTCGACTTTCTCCAAAGATCGACATCAAGACGAACACGGACGGAACGATCATCACATGTTTCCTGTACATGAACAGTCATTACTTTGAGAAAAGAGAGTGCATCAGCTTCAACCGTGACGGATTTATCGGCTTTGCCGGATGGGCGGACACCGGGAACAGCAATCCAATTCGGAGAGCGTTTCTGGCTTGGTGCGACTCTCTGGTAGAACAGAAAAAGCAAGCTGGTGACGGCGCATGAAAAAGTCGAAGGAACGTATTGCTCTGGACATCGCTTGCAAATGGCTTGAACAGAGCGGATCGTGTAGGCGCGGACCGGGCTTCCTTTGCGACAAGGATTTTACCACCGAAGGCGTGTGCGCGAAGTGCCTTGCGCGGTATTTTCTGAGGCTTGCCGGTGAAGCGGGGAAATAGGGGGTTCGCATGACAGATTCGAAAATTGACGTGCTCAAATCAAGACTTAGCCTTTGTAAAGAGTGCCGGTCTCCGAGCTGTGCGTTTAATCCGGAGGGCACATGCATGTTCCCTCTTCTGTACGGAAGAGTTCCGACGAACAGATATTGCTTCGTCTGCGAGAGCTGGGTACAGGGAAGGTATACAGACAGGTACGGTGAGGCAGACAACAGAGCAAACTACATACGGCACGAGACAGACGAGGAATTATCCAAAATAATTCACCTTTTGACGACCAAATACAAAGACCTTGCATGTACGCCGGAAGAGTGGCTGAGGTGGCTCAGATCACCTGTACAAGATGACTGGCCGAAAAAATAGAAAAAAAGAAGGGCTTTGTCCATGAAGAAAATCAGAACTTATCCTGAAATGAATGAGAAACTTTTAGGAATACTCCGTCTGTCGGAAGAGCCTTTGCAACTGTACGCGGCGCAACGGATAGAGGAACTCGAAGAAGAAGTTTCGAGAACCGGAAGGTGGATCGTGCGTGAAACAGACTGCGGCGACTACAAGGTTGCGCACTTGATTTGCTCGGAGTGTGGACAAGAGGCAATGTACGATGAAAGCCATATATACACGCCGACGAAACACTGCCCGGGTTGTGGTGTCAAGATGGAGAACGGCTGATGGGCGAACAGGAAGACAAAGGACCGCTGTACGTCGCATTCAAGTTGTGCGTGAACTGCAAGTGGTATGAGCATTTTGAAGGCGTGTGCTGTAATGGGAAAAGCGAAAATCGAGGTGCTTACATGTGGGAAGATGGCGATACATGTGACGAATGGGAGATGGGTTGATGTCTGGATTCATTAAGAGAAGTGATGCTGTTTCCGCGTGCTGTAAGATACTGGATTTGATGGGCGCTTGTACAATTGGACCAATGTGCCCCGATTCCGGATGCTCTGAGGTCAGAGACGTGTTTGACGCAATTCCGGATGCTGATGTTGTGGAACGTGATGAAGGAATCCGCATTGGTGCGGAACTTGCCGCAATGCACGGCTCCGATGCCACGTCGCAAGAGCTTGAAAAAGCGTACTTCGACGGGATGGAAGAGGGCTACAAGAAAGGAATGTCTGAGCGAAAGACCGGCCAGTGGATTTATGATCCGGACGGGATGGACTGGGGCCTTCCGGCGTGGCGGTGCAGTGAATGCAAGGGGAGAAACGACATGATTCCAACGTCGATTCAGTACAAAGATGGGCCTAGACGTGTGACCGACCCGTATCGTTGGGCGGGGAGTAGCTTCTGCCCAAATTGCGGGACAAAAATGGGCGCAAAAGATGAGAATGAACAGATTCCAACAATGGCCGACGGGGAACTTGTCAGCTTGCATGCTGAAATATCCGGCCAAGACAAGGCTTACACAACGCGAGTACACATTAAGCCCGTCAGGCACGATTACGGAGATAATTACTACAAATATTCGTGCCCTGTTTGCGATTCTCTGGGACTGAGGATGCAGATATTGCCCGGTGCTGATCACTGCATGTGCTGTGGCGTTAATCTCAGTTGGGGTGAGCAAGATGTATAAAGAGATTGCAGAACAGCTGAGAAGCGAAGCGTCCAAGTGGTGCACGAATTGCTGTTACAAGGGCGATGCTTATACTTGCGTTTCTCCGAGAGAGTGCGATATACGGACAAGGCTTGAGGCCGCCGACGCTTTAGAAAAATTGTCCGATATCGTCAACGCGCAAAGGCGTACTCTGATGGCATATGGCGGGGAAACCGGCATAAAGCAAATGAAAGAATACGCCGAGAAGTATTGGGCATTACTCAGAGAACGTGAGCCCAGTGATTGGATAAGAGACGGAGACCGTATCGTGTGTCCGAAGTGCGGTGGCCAGTTTCATTGGTCGCGGGATTATAAATTTTGCCCGTATTGCGGCAATAACAACGGAAGTAAGAAAAACACATGTGCCGACTGCTATTGGTACAGCGACATGACTGTACATGTCTGCGAGTACGAAAAAGAACCGACATCAGAAGATCAGGAGGCGTGTCCTCTGTTCGAGCCGAGGGAAGACCCGTGAACTGTGACGATTGCAAGTGGTACAATTGTTACTACGACTGGTGCAGTAGGTGGGAATGCGAAGTGGATGGAAGAAGTGTCCAAAGTTGCTTTGAAAAGGCGAAGGAAGAGTGAACATGGAAAATCTTTTCGGTGAACCGTATTCATGTCAGCCGCGAAAAAGGCGGAAACCGCAAGACAAAGAGCGCAGAGCGTGGGAAAACGCTTTCCAGCGATGGAGTGACGAGAAAAGCCAAGAGGGCTCGTCGCCTCTTGGGTGTTGCGGATATGGCGAGATATGCGATTACTGTACCGATAACGACAAAGGCCGTCCGTGTGTCCGGGCTTTGAACGCTATGGCCAGAGAAAAGCATATTACGATAGACTATTCCGATAAGAATTTTGAAAGGTGGTTTTAAGCATGGGTGTGTATGTCAGTAGCATGGAAATTCCGGAAACTTGCAAGCTTTGCTACCTGTCTGAATTTTCCGCTGGATTTTATGCCTATGTATGTAAGCCAACCGGCGTCCGAATTGATTATGAAATTGCAAAAGTCAGCAAGCCGAAGGGAATCTGCCCACTTATCGAAGTCCCGGGACCGCATGGGGATCTGATCGACCGGGATAAACTGCGTGCAAAAGAGTTTATCCACGACGGTGATGCTTATGCAGTAGTGATGTCGCGGGATATTCGAAATGCTCCAACTATCATCCCGGCTGATGAATCAGATATGGACAGCTTTATCCGTGTTTTTGAAGAAGATGACGAAGAGGATGGGATGGACAGTTTCATTCGAATTCTTAAAGACTAATAAACGGAGGAAAGCGTGATATGAGTATATACATCGAAGGCATGGAGATGCCGAAAGATTGCATTAAATGTAGATTCTGCACGTTTACGAGTGGGTACTGGAAATGCCTTGTAGATGGAAGCCACGCTGATTTTGGCGGCACTTGCAGACCGTCTAAATGCCCTCTCGTCCCCGTCCCGCCGCATGG
>Ga0326512_10003142_pt1 | contig 12165 bp, 27 predicted proteins | sample 1_2617_0518_D_FD_203652 | JGI IMG/M metagenome (GOLD analysis project Ga0326512, IMG submission 203652) | Bovine rumen microbial communities from UC Davis, California, United States - 1_2617_0518 | ecosystem: Host-associated > Mammals > Digestive system > Stomach > Rumen | place: USA... | reverse complement strand
AACTAACTGAGGATAATCACAGACAGTTTTTCATCCCACAAGGATTTGCTCATGGTTTTTCTGTATTAAGTGATGAGGCTGTATTCCAGTATAAATGTGATAACTTCTATAACAAAGATAGCGAGGGTGCAATATTATGGTGTGACCCACAATTAAATGTTGATTGGAAAATATATCATGAAGATACTATAATTTCAGATAAGGATTCTAAAAATGAAATGTTAAAAGATTTAAAGACCCCATTTAAAATGTTAAAAAGTTGAGTTGGAATTTGCCAACTCAACTTTTTTTATGGTCGTGTGCTTGTTCTATTTATTTTAGTTCGACTCCAATGTGTTAGTTCTTGTATCTTGTCAATCCAATCCTTTTTATATTTGCTGTGAGCAATATCACCCATTAACATAACATATTTTATTTTTCTGTCAGCACACCATTTTTCAACTTGATTATAGAATCTGATGGAATCTTTTTTATTTTTGCAAATGACAATTTCTAATTTTCCATTACATTCAATTAATATCTTATTCAAATAAACTTGAATTGATTTGAACATATATTTGTTTTTTGCATCTTTGGAAATAAAATTGTTGAATATCCAATCAAATGTTTTTCTCTGCAACCTTGGATGATAGCCATATACCCAGAAAGTTTCTTCAATGTTGTAGTTAGCACGGTCAACAACTATCCAATCATCATCTGAGGATTCATAGTTGGTAAACTGGCCGTATTCATCCCTAACCTTATTAACATCTTTGTCCCCAAACTCTTTGCATTTAATGATTACCAATTCATATTCTGACTCAACCATTACATGCTCCAAGTTGTTATATTGTACTGGGAATGAAACCTTTTGATTTTCTTTTAAAATCTCATTAAACTTTTTGTATATTTTTACCTCAGTTGTGTCGCTATATATTGTCCTCAGTTGTTTACCGTGATTAACTAAAATAATACTGTATATTTTCTTTTTATTTCTACGAGCCATTTTTATCATCTAAAATTAATTCAATAATTAAAGGTCTGTGGTCTGAGTAACAAATATCCGCATCAAAGAAACAGTTCTTAATTTCAATCTCATGTATGGAATAAGTTGTATTAATATAAAACAATCTATCCACGTCAGTACGGTTTGAAGGAACAGCTTCTTTAATATTCATAGTACTAGTAGCGTTAATAGGCTTTAAGAGATATTCATTGATGTTTTCTCTATCCCACTCATATTTTTCTGTACTATTTGTATCCCCCATAATAATGGATGGGTTGCTAGAATTTTTTTCTATTATAAACTCTGATAATTGCTGTAATTGTGATTTCCTTGCCTCTATATCCCCACTAACATCAGGACAAGTATTAGGATTATAGAAGTCGGCATCCATATGAACAATATACATGTCTAAATTAATTCCATTTACGTTTAGACAATAAGACCTAAATCCTTTTGTGGTAAGTTTATCGTTAGCGTGTGTGAAATATCCATAAGACTTGTTCCACTTTACAATCTCTTCATTTTTATACGATACCTTATCATTTTTTGTTATTAAGTTAAGACCATCAGCTTTGAATCTTGGATAAGGAAGCCACTTGATAGAATGAAATGCATCAGAAAAATCAATCTTACCACTAAATGTGCTGTCATTATAGTTTTTCAAGCTTTGCATCAAAGTATCATGATAGTTGAAATCCTCTTGAACGCCAATAACATCAGCATCAGTAGTTGATAGATAATTACTTATTGCAAGTATTTTTTTCTCAACATCATGGTTATCATTAATTGTAATTACAGTAGTACCCTTGAATAACTTATATATCCAAGCAATTGGCTTAAATAGCCAAGGAAGGTCGTTTAAATCCAACTGTTCTGGAAGACCATCAATATTATACGTTATTAGTTTTATATAATTTTCCATTTTTAATAAAAATTAATTTTTTTTATTTTAATATAAATATTATTTGTTTTTTTAACATTTTTTTTATATCTTTGCAAAAAAGATGAGAATTGGCGATATAGTAGAATATAGAAACAGAAAGTGGTATTTATATGATTTATATGGGGATAACCTTTGTCGCATCGTATTAATAAGGAATGGCAAACACACAAAGTTAAAGCATTTCAAGCAAGGAAACTACGAATGGGACGAAGAATATCTTAATACCAATATTGTGAATGTAAACATTAACGAAATAAAAATAACAAATTGATTATGGCAAAATTTTTTGAAACATCACAAGACATTGCTGAATTAGTACAAAGTAAATGGGAAGATACTGGTCTAGCACAGATGGGTATTGAACTAAAACTAATTTCAATTACAAAGGCAAAGAATGTTCTCAAAGCATCAAAAGCTGGTGCAACAATCAACTATCTAACAAAGAAAGATGCTTTCTTAATTATTTACGAAGAGGCATTTGATAGACTTACAGATGAATATAAGGAGAAGATTATTGAGGGAGCATTGAGCAATATAAGTTACGATGCAGAGAAGGATAAACTAAATGTTGAAAGTGATATTGCAAAAGAACTTTTCAGAATGCGTAGAAAATATGAGAACTATGTGGACATAATGGAGGCTTCATATCTCGTAATTAGCCAGATTGAAGAAGAGGAAAAGGAGAGAAAGGAAGCTGAAAAAGCTCAAAAGGCTGCTGCTAGAGAAGCCAAAAAGAAGAAACAGTAATGGAGAAAAAAATTGGAAAGGCTCCAGCCCCAAGGGGTCATAAGAGCAGAAAGAAAAATAAGGTTAGAGAACAAGCCTTTAGTGAGATTGCAAAGCAATATCCGAATCTAGTGGATTCAGAAGAAAAAAGAAAAAAATTGATGGATATTATCAATAACGTTGATGTTGCTGTTGATAATACAGGTCAAATGAAAATGTTCTATAAGGGAGAAGAAAAATAATAATAGTTTAAATAAATTAACAATGGCAAATTTAAACACTAAATGGTTGAATCTTGTCTTTATCATTGACAAGAGTGGAAGTATGTACCCATCAACGCAAGACGTAATTGGAGGTTTCAATAAGATTATTGATGAACAAAAAGCAATCAAGGATGGTAAGGTTACAGTATCACTTTATACATTTAATGAAAAGGTAACTGAGGAATATCTTGGAATTGACATTAATGACATTAAAGATTTTAAGTATAGTGCAGGCGGTTCAACTGCAATGAATGACGGTATCGGAGTTGGTATTGACAACGTTGGTAAGTGGCTTCACGAAAAAGATGTGAATGGCGAGGAAATGCCAGGTAAGACACTTGTTGTTGTTATGACTGACGGTATGGAAAACGCTTCTAGAGAGTATACTTTGAAAACAGTTCAAGATAAGATTAAGGAGCAAACAGAGAAATATTCTTGGGAGTTTATGTATCAAGGTACTGACATCACCACATCTAAGGCTGCTGATGAACTTGGATTTAAGTTCAAAACTTACTCATCAAGGTCAAAATTCGCTAAGAATTACGATATGATTAATTGTGCTGTCAGCAACTATAGAAGTATGGCGAATACTGGTGCAACACTTGATGCTGCAACATTATCATTCTGTGATACACTTAATGAAGAGGCATTAAAGGCAACTACAGAATACGAAGCAGAGATTGGTAAAAAGATTTCAACAAATTAATTTATAAGTGGGGATTGCTTAGTTTCAACAATCCCCATTAAATATTTCAATTATGGGTGATATAAAATTACTTGAGAAAATAAAGAACTACGATAAGGATTGGTGCTATCAGTATCAGAAGAGGCTAGATACATTACAAGATGACATGGAGAAATATGGATGGTCTGAGGAAGATGTAAAATCAATTTCTCTTGACGATTTTGAATTCTCTTACATTGATTCAGTAAAAGATAAGAAGGAAGCGACCGAATTCATTAAACGTTATGAATGGCTAGGTACTGTTGGTTCTTATCCAACACATTGGTTTGCAGCTAGATATAAAGGTATATTAGGTGGTGTTATCATCATGGGTATGCCAAATGCTTTCTCCAAGTTGCTTGGAGAGGAAACAAAGAATATTGAACGATTGATAGCACGAGGTGCTTCCGCAAGTTGGTGTCCATTTAATCTTGGCAGTAAGTTTCTTATGTGGTGTATTAAGTGGATGGTTGATAATACTCAATATAGATTGTTTACTTGTTATTCAGACCCACAAGCCAAAGAGATTGGGAGTATATATCAAGGATTAAATTTTTTCTATCTTGGTCAAGGAAGTGGAACTACTGTTAGGTGTATTAATCCGTATAATCCAGATAAGATAGTGACTGATAGGGCATTTAGAGCAAGAAGTTTTTATAAGAGATATGCAAAAGACCTAGGCATTGAATGGCAGAAAAATTGGAGTACAGACCAATGTATGCTGTGGGATAATGTTCCAGATGATATTGAAAAAAAATTAAGAGACTACTCTAAGGAAATGTATGCTAATGCAAAAAAAATATCGTTCCCATCGAAGCACAAATATGCTTTTGTATTAGGAAGAGACAAAAGGGAAACAAAATCTCTTAGGAAAAAGTTTCTAGAATTAAATAAAGTATATGAATATCCAAAGGAGAGGGGAAAATGAAATTGCATTTCAATAAACCGATTGTTGTTGTAAAGGATAGAAATAACATCAATGGATATACTACAATTTGGGGTAATGCTACTAGTGTGATTGAAAAACTTTTGGAGAATGTTAGTTTAACTACAGAACAAGATATTCTGAATGCTGTAGCAATTTTTAATCATGATAACATGACCAATTTTACTATTAATGATTTCGCTGTAATAGTATATAGTAATGATGTATTATGAAACTATTAACTGACGAGGAAATAACATATCAACACTTAGCGAATACTATAGCTGCTGAGATTGATAGAAACATATTGGAAGCCATGAGGCTTTACGTGACGCATGAAGTTTAAATTTGAAGAAAAAAATAATGTTATATTAGGAATACATATGCCAATGGATGACCCACCACAGACATTAGAAGAGGCGTTGAGCGTGTTTGTTGGTGAAGTTGATAATACAGCTACTAGGTCAAGAATACAATTTACCCTAGATAGGTGGAACATGATACACGGCACAAATGTAGCAATAAATGACATAATTTAAATTAATATATGACAGGATATAAAATAAGGTATGGCGAATATGGTCATGATTGCTGGGGAGCAAGCGAGTGGTTTGGATGGTACGATTATGATAATGTAATTTATACTGATTTAGAAAAAGCTAAAAACGTTTGCTTACGTCTAGAAGAAAAAGAGAGGAATAAAACTTTTGAAATATATAATGTTGAAATAAAATAGAAATGGCAATTGTAGTTAATTTATTTGCTGGACCAGGAGTTGGTAAAAGCACCACAGCAGCAAGAGTATTTGCTGAGTTAAAACTAAAAGGTGTCAATTGCGAAATGGCACTTGAGTTCGCCAAAGATAAGGTGTGGGAAGAGTCATTCAAGACGATGGATGACCAGATTTATATCTTCGGTAAGCAATTCCATAAAATATGGAGATTGAAGGATAAGGTAGATGTGATTATAACAGATTCACCGTTACCAATATCAATTGTCTATGACAAGGAAAATAGTGAACCATTACATCAACTCATTATGGAGCAATTCAATAAGTTTACCAATTTTAATTACCTTCTTGAGAGAGGTGGCGAATACCAAACAGAAGGAAGGGTGCAGACAGAAGAGGAAGCGAAAGAAGTTGACAATACTGTTAAAAGGGTTCTTGATGAGCAAGGAATCAAATACATCACATTACCGATAGATGGTGCTTACCAAAAGATTACAGATGATATTATGAATAATCTCAAATATTATGTACGACAGAATTTAACCATTATAAACGATGACTTGGATTAAGATAGAGGATTTCAAATTCGATAGGACTGGAAGAGTTCTTGTTGTAATGAATAATGCTAAAAAGAAAAACGACTTGATTGTTCGTGAAGACTGTCTTCATTATACTGAATACGAGAAATCTAAATGGTATGAGCCGATTATAAAAAGTGGTAGTTCAGTTCCTAAAGAAGTTGACGATACACATATACAGTTATGGGGATTCATTCGTGCTAGCTTTAAAAATGTAAAAGCTATCATGTTTATGGAAGATATATTAAACGATTATTTAACGAATATTGAGAAATGAAAGATTTAACAAAAGATTTTAGAAAATTTGCTCTCAGTAATACTAATGCAAGAGCAAGTGTTTTGGATGACCAGATTAAAAAGGCTAACAGCATACTTACGCCTTACATCCTAGAGGAAAGACAGTTGAATGTTGCAACCTTTGACGTGTTCTCAAGATTGATGTATGATAGAATTATCTATTTCACTGGAGTAGTTGACGATGATTCATGCAATACAGCAGTAGCACAGTTGCTTTATCTATCATCAATTGATGAAAGAGACATCAGCATGTATATAAATTCTCCAGGTGGTTCAGTCGTTGACGGACTTGGATTGGTAGACACCATGAACTACATCAGTTGTGATATTTCTACTACTTGTATTGGTATGGCAGCTTCTATGGGTTCAGTACTGTTAAGTAATGGCGCAAAGGGAAAGAGATTCGTTTTACCTCATAGTAGAGTTATGATTCACCAAGTTAGTAGTTCACAGAGTGGTACTCTCGCTGACCTTGAAATTGAGATTGAACAGACAAGAAGATGTAAAAACGATGTATATAAGATTCTAGCAGATAACACTGGTCATACCTTTGAAGACATGGAGAAACTTTGCGATAGAAACAATTGGTTTATCGGTCAAGAGGCAGTCGAATTAGGCATTGCAGATAAAGTGTTAATTTCACCTAAAAAATAAGCGATTCATTTGGATTTCATATTTTAAATCTATATATTTGCTTTGTATGGATAAAATTAGAGTTTTTACACCCCCTTATGATTATGACAATGGTAAAAACATAGGATATGATGTTATACCATTAAGAGTGTTTTTGGGTGGCACTATAGACGATGGGAAAAGTATAGATTGGCAGAAAACATTAATAGGAGAACTTAATTCTTGTGATACGGTTCACCCTATAATAGTTTATAATCCAAGGCGTGATGAATGGTCTTCATCAGAAGACCATGATGAAATTGATAAACAAGTTAATTGGGAGTTATCTCATCTTGAAGATGCTGACATAATTGTGATGAATATATTGGGCAATTCAAAATCACCAATATCATTAATGGAAATTGGGTTATTTGCTAAACAACATAAGTTAATTGTATTTTGCAATCCCAATTTCTATAGGTTTGATAATGTTAGAATTGTATGCGAAAGATACAATATTCCATTGTATACCACAAATGATATTCTAGTCATTAAAAACAAAATTTTACAATTTGCTAATATGAATAAGAATGTGCGTTATATAACTCCTAATCGTTATGTTTAAAGATATAAAAAAAATAAAATACAGAAACTTGAAAATATGGTTAGTTGACCAGATTAAAAGAAAGAGGTGGTTTACCAATTTCTTTATCACTCGTAATGCGTGGGGAGCATTTTCAATTAACTCACACATAAACCAGCATACTGGTCAACCAAAAGTGATGTACAATAGCGTTAAGTCAGCACAGAAAGCTGCTGATAGTATGTCAAAGAAACGTGGGGTACATTTCTCATTCTACAAATGTCTGTTTTGTGACGGATACCACGTAGGAAAAAATAGAGAAAATAAGATAGAAGGTTATGATAAAGTTTAAGAAATTTACAGTAAAAGAAAAGAGTACATTTAAATATTGGTTTTATCATTGGTTAGCTTTCAATTATACCGCATGGAAGCTAGGTGTGTGGAAACCTAAATGGCTTTTACATGACATTGAGAAGCCTTGGCTTAAACTTATTTGGGGCGATTATATGCGTGTAAGACAATGGCATAAGCACCATAACAGCCATCATATCTTATATGGAAGAAGAAACGGTATGAATAAGATTGATTGGCTTGGAGCAGTAATAGATTGGGAATGTAGTCATCTTACCAAATGTGTAGCAGTAAGAAATGGTAGAGAAGAAGTAGATTACCTAATCAGTGATAATTCAAAATACACAAATGACGAGAAGGAAGAAATAAGGAAGAATTGTTATCCAATATTAGATTATCTTGGACTATGATTTGGAAAACATTAAGGGACGAAAAACCAGATACACGTAAAAGAATTATAGTTTTAACCGTTAGTAATAAGATTGTACATTCTTGGTATAATCCAGAAAATGGTAAATTCTATAATAGATATGGTTGGATTAAACGAATAACCAATTATAAACGTTGGTGTTATGAACACGAATTAGTTGAACAAGCTTTACAAGAAATAAATGGCAATTAAGCAAAAATATCAAGAAATCTTGAGTATTTTTCGAGGCTTGTTATATTTATAATACAAAGAAATAATTTTAATGAGAAAAATAATTAGATTAACTGAGTCAGATTTGCACAATCTCGTCCAACGTAGCGTTGAGAGAATTTTGCGTGAGCAAGATGATACTTTTCTCTTGCAAGACATTGCTCAATATATCGTTCAAAGGGGTGAAATTGACGTAAATCCTGGAGAAAACGATTTGGAGGTGGAATTGCAAGATGGACGATTAGTATACATAAAATACAATGTTTTATGCAACCCATATTTACACCAAGGAATGAAAAGTAGTGACTACGATGTGCCAGATGACCCAGATGAAATAATTGATGATTGGGACGTAGAAATCATAGACATCTGTTTATTTGATTATGATGACAATGAGGTTACAATTAATGATAATGGAATTGTTAGAGAATCACTAAAGCGTGTATTACAGATTGATTACAGCAACTATGATGTTCCAAGCGAAAAAGAATTCTTTTATTATGAGGACTAATAACGTTATTAAAAATATATAAAAACTATGGCATGTGGATGTAGTAAAAACAAAGGTAATAGTGCTGCTGCAAACAAAGTAACAGCACCAACAAGAACAAGCAGACCACTTAGTGAGGGTGGAAGAATTAGAAGAGCAGAAAAAAGAATTATTCGTTAAAAAGCTCTAAAATGTTTGTTTAATTGAAAAATTTTTCATATCTTTGCATCGTGAATTGGGTATTTATCTGATTTACGATGCTTTTTTATTAGATGGCTCTGTGGCGAAATTGGTAGTACGCACTAGACTCAAAATCTAGGGAGGGTGAAACCTCGTGTGGGTTCGACTCCCACTAGAGCTACAAGGATAACAGAGGGTTCAGAGTGGTTGGAGTTCTCAATGCTAGCAAGAAGGGAGCAAAGGCACTTGGCAACTGACTAGCAAGTTGCCGTAAGTGGTGTATGTTGTCCTTTTATATCTCTGTGGCGCAATGGTAGACGCAGTACGTTCAGACCGTATGTTCGAGAGGACATGTGGGTTCGATTCCCACCAGAGCTACGAAAAGTTGGTTATTTGTCATCCAACCTATATAAAAGAAAAAGACAGTAAGCTAGTTTTGGGGATTGTGCGTTTTGTAGGCTAGGTGTATTCCAAGATAAAAAAGAGCACTCAGAATCGTGTGTATTGTACGGCACTGCAAGTAAATGCACACACATCTGCCCTCGTGCTGGAATTGGTAGACAGGCTACACTAAGGATGTAGTGCCGTAAGGTGTGTGGGTTCGAGTCCCACCGAGGGTACTCATTTTGTTTAAATGACGTGTTGGTTTTTAAAATCATGTTTACCTACCAAAGTGGTAAAACGGATTAGTGGGTATTGTGCGCCTTAGTCGGAACTGCAAATGCCCACGTTAGATGGCTCTGTGGCGAAACTAGGTAGTACGCATTAGACTTAAAATCTAAGGTCCAGGAATGGGCGTGTGGGTTCGACTCCCATCAGAGCTACAAAAGCATTTAATGTTATGAATTGGAATAATACTGAAAAAAATGAATTACCAATTGTCAAAAATTATGACGATTTGGGAGAAATTGGGTATTTGGCTGCGTTTTGGGATGAAGACCCAAACAATGTTTGTGACGATGATGAACCATATACAGATGAAGATTTAGAAATGGATATTGTCTATTACTATGGAAACAATCATTGGAAAAATAAACGTTGGGAAAAGGTTTGGGTCAAGTATTGGATGGAAATACCAGCATTACCATTTGAAAATAATGAAGTATGAACCATCATAATATCAATGGACTATGGTGTAATGGTAGCACAAGAGAATTTGGGTCTCTTTGTATCAGTTCGAATCTGGTTAGTCCAACAACATTGCCAGTTGGTCGAGTGGTTGATGACATCAGATTTTGGCTCTGATAGGGATTTATAAAATTCCTCGCAGGTTCGAATCCTGCACTGGTAACTAAAGCCAATTTAATATGTCTAAAGGTAAGAAGTTTAAAACTCCAAAGAGATTTTGGAATAAGATGCCTCACAAGAAGACTTGGAAGGCTCATGTAATGAGCAGTAATCATAAGAAGTTTAAGTGGTTCTTCCGCAAGAAGAAATGGTTCACTGAGGAATCATTGAAACGAATGGCTATGAGATTTCCCATGTCACATGAGATATGGGGTTGGGATTGAAATTAAAATAAATCCTATATGTTGACCTTGAAAATAGGTTTTTTTAAATGCAGTTGCTTGTGAAAGTGGCTGCATTTTTATTTTTTAAAATATGTTTATATTTATTCTAAAATTGAAAAAAAATATGAATGTATTTAGAAGTGATAAGATTGAAATTGAGTATGATTCTCATGAGAGGGAGTTTACTTTAACCATGTATGATATGTATGGACATTATATAGATTCAACAAAGGTTGATAGGGATGATATGAAAGCGTTATATGAATCGTTAAATGAAATTAAAGATGTCTTTTAATTTGTAATTTTAAAATATTTTATATATCTTTGCATTATGAAAGCATTTTTTATTTTCAAAGATGGTAAGTTAGTTGGTAATCCAATAGGATATACCACAACTCAAGGTGCTCAAAAGTCTTTAGTTGGCTGCGAAGATTGGGCTAAATTATTTGCTCCATACTCTGAGTGTCACGCTAAAAAAGATATACCGCAAGAAATGATTGATAGTGGTATGTTTAGGCGTTCATATAATGGTGAGTGTTGGCTTCTTGAGAGGGAGAAATGGAGTAGGAAAGTGTGGACACCATATTTGAGAGAACATTATAAAATAATAGAGAAAGAATTCGATATAGTATTTAAGGATTAAAGTTATGGCAAATATTTTTTTGAAAAAGACTATGGCATCAATGTTGAACATGCCTAGTGACCAAGTTGATGCTATACTGAATGCAGCAGAAGCATTTAGTAATAATGAAATAGATAGAAACTTAGCCATTAAATTGTTCGATAAGTTTTCCAAGAAGACTCCAAAGGAGATAAACAAGATGTTGAAATTTGTTGATGATAATTTCTAATGACAGCAACACAAGTATTTCTGTTATTCTTGAAGAAAAATTGCATTCTTGAGGAATATCTGTTTTTCCGTAATACTATTATGAATAATAATGGAAACAGATATTTCAGAAAGAGGCGGTTGTATAAGAATACATTTGTCGAAGATTATCTTTCTAGGAATAATCGTACACTCAGTAACTTTATGACTAGAATGTTTATTCTTGCCCCCAATCTTAAAAACCAGAAGTGGAAGAATCCAAGATATTATATTATTAGAAATGCTTGGAAAGCAGAACATGAAGGTAAGGTATATCACGTAGATATTATATCTCATACCACTAATGAAATCTTATTTACTAGGACTAGAACTGTAAAATGGAATGAATGCAAAGCAGTTGGTATGTATGTTTCATATTATAAACGTCTTTGGAATAAGTTCTTGAGGGATTATATAGATGACAGTGAAAAGAAAATTAACAGTCCGTTTAAGAAGGGTGAAACCTATAATTTCAAATTAAAAACTAATTTATTAAAATGATATACGTTTACAACTGCCACAATGAAGACCACACAAATGAACCAAATAATTTTTATTGCGGAAGGCATAGAAACAAAGATACGAAGCGAAACGACAATCCGTTAGGCAATCCTTTTACTTATAATGGCGTAAAAACTAATATTGCAAATCTTTCGTTTAAAACTAGAGAAGATGCAATAAAGGCATTCGGAGAATATTTCGATAAAGCTTATGGTGTTGATGAAGAATTGACTGCTGCGTTTGACAAGATATATGAGC
>Ga0326512_10003141_pt1 | contig 12165 bp, 15 predicted proteins | sample 1_2617_0518_D_FD_203652 | JGI IMG/M metagenome (GOLD analysis project Ga0326512, IMG submission 203652) | Bovine rumen microbial communities from UC Davis, California, United States - 1_2617_0518 | ecosystem: Host-associated > Mammals > Digestive system > Stomach > Rumen | place: USA... | reverse complement strand
CACACATTGTCGCCCTTCTGAGTGACCCGTGTTTCAGGGTCACTCGTGAGATTGCCAACGATCCATAGTTTCTGCATTTATGCCGCTCCCTTCTTCGCTCGCATGTCCTTTGTCATCTGTGTCTTGATAAGCTCGTAGGCCGTTATAGTCACGTCTTCCGGCCTGTTGAATCCATACTTAGCCATCAGCTCGACCAACTTCGAGGCGTACTCATCGCCGTATACATACTTGGCATTCTGCGTTAATTTTTCGATATCAGTCTTTGAGAGTGTAGGTGTCTGAACTGTGACCGTTGCAGGGGCGCTCGCTTTCGGGTGTTCGATGCTGACTGACTCAACTGGTGTTGCTCCTGCTGTCGCATCCGTCTCAGGAAGGTCTTCCCCGGCGTAGATATACAGCCCAAGCCCGTGACGGGCGACCGCCTTTGTCAATGACCTTTGAATCGCCTTATTAACATCGAAACTCGTGATTTGCTCCAACGGGATAGAACGATTTTTGAAGTCCATGACCGGGAGCATTTCGATATACTCTTTGCCCTCTACGGTCACGCCCGTCTTCACCCATGCCGTGCGTCCGTCTGTGTGGTAGTTCCAGCCATCCCTTGACTCGTAGATTGTGTAAGTGCTGTCCGGGTACTGCTTCAGCAGTTCGCCCCATGCCCACGCCCAAGAAAGATAGGTCAAGCCGTTCTTCTTTTCGGTATGCTCATTGACATTGATTTGACTTAGCTTTTCAAATACAGTCATATTGTCCCCCTTGCATTATTTTCTGTTTCGTGATAACATAATGGTGCGAAGCCCATTCGCTTGTCTTGCCCCCTTGGTTGCGCCAACGACCAAAGGGGCACTTTTCATACTGCCAGCTTCCGCTCACGCTCTGCCATGTGAACAAACCGTAACGGGTCTGTGCGCGGCTCGTAGTCATCTTCCAACCAGTACGGATGTTCGGGATCGTACTCGTCAGATACTACTTCGTCTTCTTCGTAGTCATCTTCGTGCTGGTAGCTGGTCGAGTGATTGCTCTCGTACATGTAATCATCATCCAGAGGAGCGCTTGCCAGCGGATAGTAGATGTTTTTCATGTTGCCCTCCATCAAAATCTTTCTATGAACACCCGGCGCTGACGCTTCCGGGGAATCCATGACCAGTTCTTAACCAGATACATGAACAACGCCACCATCAGGATTGCCGCTATCACATACAGGACGAACCATGCGGCTTCATTCTCATTGACCGTCCGAACGGCCAGCCGAGCTTCGGCTAAGATGCGTTCCGTACTCATGCCGCTCTCCTGTTCCAGCGCTTCAGGGCGCTCACATACGCCTGTTGCAGCGTGTAGTCACGATCCTCTACCCAACGGTGTCCAGCGTAGCCGCTCACCTGCATGTCGCAGTCTCCGCACTTGATGGTAACAACTTGCAGGTCATTCATCTTGATCCACTTCGGATTGTCCATCAGCACATTCTTGCTACCACAGCACGGACACCGCTTTGCCAGCCTTGCCTTTACTTCAGACGCTACTTCCATTTTGCCCTCCTTTTGCCGCCTCAGGCGGTCTTTTTATGCCCGCTTTCGTCTTTGCCCTTCTGCTTCCAAATCAGTTCGTCAATGCTTACGCCCAGCGTGAAAGCTAACTTCGGCAAGCTCTCAACCTTTGGATGGGTCAGACCTTTTTCCCACTGGCTCACACTACCTTGCGTTACGTTCATCAGCTTTGCCAGTCTGCCCTGAGAAATGCCCATTGCCATCCTTCGCCGTCTAATCACCTCACCCAACAGCTTTATCACCTCCGTTTTAGTACCATCTTTTAGGTACACTATAATTATAGCGCCTTTTTTCTAAAAAGTCAATAGTATTTCTAAAAAAATATAGAAATATTTTAGCGTTTCTAATATAATAAACATCGAGGGGGTGAACATAATGCTTGGCGACAAAATCAAAGAACTGCGCATCAAGAGTGGGCTGAATCAAACACAATTCGGGAAACGTATCTTTGTAACACCGGGAGCAGTCAGCCAATGGGAAAAAGGCATGACGCGCCCAGACACAGAACGGCTGTTGCAGATGGCAAAAGAGTTCGGCGTGCCTTTGGACTACTTCAATGACACTACAGATATCATCATTGATAAGAGCATAATTGCTATCAACAGGCGTGCCGTCCCGATCGTTGGGGCAATTGCTTGCGGCATACCTATAACAGCGGAACAGAACATTGACGGATATGCCGACCTTCCTGAAAGCGTCAGAGCTGACTTTGCCTTGCGCTGTCGCGGCGATTCGATGACCCCTACCTTCAGCGATGGGGATATAGTGCTACTGCGCCAGCAACCAGACGTTCAAGATGGGCAAATTGCCGCTGTTATTATCAACGGCGAAGCAACCCTGAAGCACGTTTATCATGAGCCAGCCGGTCTACTCCTTGTCGCGGATAATCCTGCATATGCTCCAATGCACATCACTCAGTCTGAAGGCGAATTTACACGGATACAAGGGCTTGCCGTTGGATTTACAAGAATGTTCAGGTGAGGTGTGGTTATGGCAAAGAAAAGTATCATTCCGGGTTTTAGCTGGAAACGTGCGCTTGGTATTACATCAGCTAAACAAAAAATTGCAAAGTCATCAGGAATACCATTAACAAAGCAAGGTAGAAAAAGAAAAGTAGAGCGCACATTATTTAAGGCGCTATTCTGAAAGCCGAAACGGAGAAAGTAATGCCGCGTCAAAAGAAGCAACGCCTGAAAGAGCGCTCAGACGGTCGCTATAAATGCGTATACAACGGACGGCAGTTCTACGGCGCGACCTCTGAAGAAGCGCTCGCCAAGCGCGAAGAATACAAGCGTCAGGAAGCCACAGGAGAAGTCTTGCGCGAAGTCAATCTGACCGTATCAGCATACGCGAAGAAGTGGTTGCCGCTTCACAAAGCGGATGTGTCCCCAAAATGCTACCGCGACTATGAAAAACAGCTTGAAGCTCTGACCGCTGTCATCGGTAAAATGAAAATACACACCGTGACCGTGGATGATGCCGCCGCTGTATGGATACACTTTGCCGGGTATTCTGCGTCCACCATCCACCGCGCGAAAATGCTATATATCGCTCTTTTTGATTCTGCTGTCCAAAATGACCTATGCCGGAAAAATCCCTTCCGTAGCAGATTCGCACAACCGCCCAAGGGAACGACAGGAAGCCATCGTTGCATTACAGACGAAGAAAAGCGGCTTATCCTCACAACACCACACCGTGTACAGCTTGCCGCGCTCATCATGCTCTATGCAGGACTCAGGCGCGGAGAAGTGCTGGCAATAACGCGCCAAGATATAACCAGAGTCAGTTTGCACTATAAACGAATCACCGGGACGAACAATCATAATATCCGTTTTACGACCGCCTCAATATTGAGCGCGCAAGAAATCATCGTCAACAAGGCTGTGCGCTTCGTCGGCAATGCGCCCACGATAGAAGCCCCTAAAACGGCCTCTGGCGTGCGCCGCGTGCCTATCCTCTCAACTATCCGGCCCTATCTCCAGAACGCACCACAGCGAATCCTCGCAAGCGCAGAGGGCAAGTTAATGACCAGCACCGCATGGAAGCGCGCATGGGACAGCTACCTTCATGCTCTGTCCGTATCGGCTGGTCACCCGGTCAACATCCGGCCTCATGACCTTCGGCACACTTACTGCACAATGCTTCGGGACGCTGGCGTGGATATGAAACAAGCCATGCTCTGGATGGGTCATTCTGACGAGAAAATGATTCTGCATGTTTATGACCACATCAACGAAAAAAGGACGCAAAACAGCGTTTCTCAGGTCGAAAAACTGCTTGAAAAGGTTCAAAATGAGGTTCAACCGCCGCCAATAATAACAATATTGCCTGATACTACAGAAGAAAAAAGCATTTCCGTGTCAGACTCCGACTCTGAAGGCCATGCGTTCGAATCGCACCGGGCGTACCAATGAAAATGCCGAGAAACACTAAGTTTCCCGGCTTTTTCGTTTTCTGTTCTCTATAAGTTTGACTATGATAAAAGGTTCAGAAAAGGTTCAAACGAGGTTCAGAGAATCAATAAAAAAAGCCCCTGCCGAAGCAGGGGACTGATTATTGATTATTATTTGATTTCGGGCGGGTGTTCTTCTCCAATGATTTCTTCCACCTTCGGTTCATCATCAGGAAATACGTTGTTCCAAATGGGCAGATTATAGACGGCGCTTTCAATCGCGGCACGCAGGACTTCCGTGTTCACGTCATACCCGGCGGCAAGCAACGCCTGACGCGCATACTCCAGTTTCTTTTCGCCGTTGTTCGCACCATAAAGCTGTTCAGCGGCATATACGGCAATTTTAGCCGCCGCGGCAAGGTTGTCCTGCTGGTTTTTATCAGTCTTGGTCTTAATCCACGGAATCAGCTTATAGGTCACAAGCGCGGCGAGAAGAGCGATTACAGCCTGAAAGATAGGGGTCAAATCAATATTATTCATTGCTTACTCCTTTCATTTAGTCGGCAGGGCAAGGAATTTATCATGGATATCGCGCATCACGCCGTTTTTGCCTAACTTCTCGTACTGTTGCCAGCAGTTCTCAAAGTTTTCGCGTGCGTAAATGGGCGCAAATCCCTTTTCTGCGTAATGATTATAATCGTTTACCATCTGAGCACGAAGAAGCGCTTGCACGCCAAGCTGAAGCGCTTTTATTCGATTATACACATAAATCACCAGCCCCCCTAACACTCCAGCGAATGATGCGATCCAGCCCCAGTTGTCTTGCATAAACGTCATGAAGTTCAATCAACGTCCCTTCTTTCTGTAGCCGTTCGCTCTTCGCTGAACAGCGTGTTCTATAATTGCCGTCCGTGCTTCGTGTTCAAGGTGCTTCACTTTGCGTATCTGCTCGCGGTATCTGGAATATACCGTATAGCGCTCACAGTCCGCGTGACATGATGCAGAGCGCACCGTGCATTCCCTGCACGGACAATGTACTGGTTTAATCATTTCAAAAGCCTTTCGACTATCTCAAGCGCTTGCTTCAGGTGTTCCCGAAGTTCGACCAGTTCAGTCCGCTCCGGCTCTTTCGGTTCTTCCGGCTCATCATGACCAGCCATCCGCGCCGCAAGAATATCAAGCGTCTGCTGTCCAGCGATTCCATCAACGGTCAGCCCTTCCGCACTCTGAAACGCTTTGACTGCTTCAACGGTTTTGTTTCCGAAAATACCGTCAGCAGTTCCGCAATTGTACCCCAGCGCGTTCAGGTACAATTGCATTGTCCGCACGTCTTCGCCCTTCATGCCTTTTTTTAGCATACGGGTAAACGCTCCTTTCACCAGTTTCGCCAGTTCTTCGTGCGTGTACAGCCCCTTTGGAATCGCCCACTTCTGCCAGTCGCGCCCTGATAACACATCATCCTTGACTTCGCCTGAACAATGCAAGACTCGACCGCCACCAACATAAAGCCCAGTATGCCCCATGTCGCCCGTGAACACACAGCAGACGCACTCAGGAATGGTTTTTATATCATCGCTTTTAACGTCCCAGTTGTTATCGCTCCATTGCCGCGCAACATAGCCGCCCGTAATGTCAATTCCAGCCTTGAGCAAGCACCAATGTGTGAAGCCCCTGCAATCAAAGGCAAGCTTTCCTTCGTATTTGCACCCGGCGCACGTTGACTGACTGCCATTCAGCACAGGACAGCGCTTGTAAGTGATTGCTCGCTGTGACGGGTTATAGTTAGCATAGCGTTTTCGAAGCGAGACTGTACACAATTGCCCCCACGTCCCATAGACGTAGGGGCTTCCGATTTGAGATTCTGCGGCACTTATGACCGCTTCTGCTTTTGTCATTCGTACCACCCCCCGTTTGGGTTATCGGTTCAGCCTAAAAGTGTTATTTAAGTCATCAGGTTTTACTTACTAAAGGTGTCCTTAAACTAAATCATTCGCCAGTGCATGAGGGGTTAAATTATACGCGGAATAAACGAACCCGTTTGCCTTCATTGACCCGCATATGCTTACATACACATCCGGAACATTATTAGGATCTTCCGCTATAAGTGTCTTCCCGGTGTAATCGTAATAATTTCCAACAAGGGAAATATTGGTTCGATTTGTCATCGGAACATATGTATCAGAGTTAAAGTTTATAAGTCTATTCAGCGCTATACACTCCGACATACAGATTTTAAGTTTGTCAAAAGGATACGAAGCATCTAAAAATGCGAATGTGCTATTCCCGCGCTTTTTTCTTACATTTTCAAATGTAATATTTTCATTCGGTACAACCTGAGCAGTAGGATAAACCGCTCTAAGATACGCCGAATTTTCAGAGCTAAACTCGAAGAAATTTACCACATCACGCTCATACATAATGTTTCTGAATACCACATTCTTAATTACAGCACTATATCCAACATTTACAGATTGCTTCATCAACCATGTAAAACCATCACTGTATGTCTGTGACCCACTCTCATGGGTTGGTGGCACGGTTGATACTTGCGTATTTAGGGTAGGATTTGCCGCATACGATTGATATAACCTTCCGTCATTTACGCAGTAATCTCCATAAAGCTGATATTCATTCCCGGATTCCCAATCCTCCCAAGCACCGCTAAGGATGAAAATACCACGCTTTTTGGTGAAACTTTCGCTCAGAGATTCGAGAAGTGTGATGTCCTCAATTACTCCGTTTTGAATATCTCCTACCCCGAAATTGCTTGCAGGATAATCTACACAATTTAATGCGATGCAATCATCATTTGTAAGAAACTGGCAACCTTTAATTGTAAAACCATTTCCGATTCCCAGATGGATTCCGTCTTTCAGCGTCTCAATATGAATGTTTCTAAATGTTGCGTTATTAAAGAATGTTGCTTGAAGTGCATAGTTATTAAATGTATGGTCTACCAGCGTAAAGCCATCAATCGTAAAATTATTGATACGCGCCATGGTTACAATTCCGCGTAGTCCAACAATTGGATATACAATATCAGGATCGCCGCTTATTGCCCCATTTACAACCGTAAGATTTTTGATTGTAATGTTCTCATTGTAATCACCACTAAATACGCCGTCGTTGATAAAAAGATACAGCGGATATTTACCATCTGTTGTACATCTTTCAACATATGTTCCTGCTCCAAAAATAATGGTGCAGTTAGACGGCACACGTATCGTCCTACTTAATTTATATGCTCCAACTAAATCAACTAAGATAGTCCCGCCGCCGCTTAAAGCATTCTGCATCGCAGTTGCATTGGAAACGCCATCGTTGGTCGGCAAGAACCCAAATGCCGCCGCATTTTTGGAAACACCACTTCCATTGATTGTCATCGATCCCGGTGATACTATGGTGTCAAGTTTGATCTTATCAGCCGCACTCATGTAACCACCATGCTGTGAACTTGCCACGGGGATTTGAGCGGTCTTGTTGGTCACAGGAACATTATCGTTACCTACTGCGACATTAGACAAGTAATTGTAAACTTGTTGCGATTTGCGGACAAAATACTGATAATTTGCCTTTGTTATTGTTATGCTCGGCGCAGCATAAAACACAAACGTGTGAGCGGTATTTGGTATCTGCAAATAATTTGTTGCAGTACCAAGTTTCTCATTGTTGGCATCATAGTAAATATAATTGATAGTACCAGACGCATCATTTGTAAACTCTGCATCAGCGCTGTATACGATAGGATTGGCGCATCTTTTATAGTTTGCCGCACTTACTATTGTGGGTGATATGGTACTATCATCCCATGCGCTATTCGGAATGAGCGTTATCGCGTCAGTCCGCAGATTTTTTTTGCTTTCAATGATTTCAGAATTGATGTCTGCTATATTTTGTTCATACACTTTATAAGGAGCAAAGAGGGTATATGTTGCGGACGTGATCGGGCTGTTGCTTCCCGCGTAGAAAACAAAATATTTTGCTGTGGCGGGAATACTTGTATAATACCTTGTAGTCCCCTGTTTGTTCAAATTTTTATCGTAATAGATAAAATAAGGTAATGCGCTTCCCGTTTTGACAATTTCAAGTTCTCCCTGAGCATTATACGGAATCACATCTGCGCACCGGGTATAACCAGATACGTCCACTACATAAGGGGTTGTGGTGCTATCGTCCCACGCGCTATTCGGGATAATACTAATGTCCTGCGTATATAAGACGTTAATAGCGCTCTTTAAGTCTCTAACTTGGTCGCCAGTAGCCTTCGCATCCGCCGCCACTCCTGACTGTGTGAGCGTGGTATCTGTGCCCTGTCCAGCGACCGAAGCAATGGAAGCAATCATCGTGTCCTTCTGCGCTTCAATGCCGTCAATGGCGGTCTGAGCATTGGCAAGGATGGTCGGGATTTCGTCAAGCTTCGCTTCGATCTCAGCCAGCGAAAGCGTGATGCGACTGCCGGGGTCTACGATGGTATCCGTGCTGGATATGTCCACATTATAGATTGCTTTCAGGACTGTCGTTCTTACGTCTCCGCTTACGATCTGAATGCTCACGCCGATTTGGCCTTGAAGCGCGAAGCAGTCACCAGTCAACGTGATTGATGCCACATTGCCGCTCAGAGTGCCATCAAGCGCGACCGTTGCACCGTCAGGACAGACAACCGCACCGACAACCGTGCCGCCGCCTGTATACGCTTCTTCGCCGTTGTAGAGGGCAACGCTGACCACATTGGACAGATTATCCGCGTTGAATACGATCGTGTCGCATTGCCTGACTTTGATGTCCTGCGTCAAGTCCTGAACAAAGTGTTTTTCAAACTGTGCCATCTTCGTCTCCTTTCGCGCTCTCGTTTTTCTGCTGATTCGTCAGCGCCGCTATGGAAGCATCGAGCAATTCAAAGACGGCGTTGATTTTACGCACGTTCTCGCGCCCTGATACTGGAATCGTGCCGATGATTTTTTCTGCTTCTCCGATTGCTTCAATAACCGTCATTGTTTTCTCCTTCTGTTATGATGATGTCCGCGTATAATAGGTAGTGGTGTCGGGTGTTCCTGCTTCGTAGAGGTCGGTACGTGTACCATCCCCCAAATAATAGTATGTCCCGGATGAGCTTGCCGGGTATGCAGTAATATCGCTCCCTGACGTATAATAGGTCTGTGTCGCTTGTGTTGCGCTACCTACCATCGAATACCATAGAGATGTCGGTGTTTCAGTCTTCGGATGCGATTTGAAGTATATAGGTGTGCCGCGCTGGTGAATCGTTGTAGAAGAACCAACGCGAATGCTACCGCCAGTTTTCCGCAAATAAACCGTCCCTGCAGACGCGCCTTGTGGTGTTACTGTGGCGTGGCTGAACTCAGATTCGCAATCATCATAACCCTCTTGCCATCCGGCAGAATAAGCATAAGCCGCGTCAACTTCAATCGTGTCAGAATATGTGCCAACATTATTGCCGGAGGCGTATACGCCGACTTCGAAGCCGCCGTGGGTAAACAACGCTGGTTTCCACGTCTGCGAAGACTTCGTAATCGCTGTGATAACGCCCCCCTTGTTAAAATTTACAGTTGTACCATCGCCTTTCGTGAGCGTGAGCGTGTTCCCGGAAACTGAGGCGTTGACGACAAAATTGTCAAGGTCGTATTCATTTAGTGTGCTGGCTTGTATAGAATCTGTGCTCACATGACCAGCTTCAACGGTTGACTCTGTAGATAGGCCATTGTCAAAATACGCTTGGCCCGTAACATCAAGTTGCGTATCCACATACAAATGATCGATATGGACATTACCAAGCCCAGCAATATCAGACTCAAGAGATGATGTGGTGACCATCCCATCCACCACCAGATTGCCGCCGGTGATGGTCACATTTCCGCACTCAACCGAAAGCTGTGTAGAAACATCGCCTTTTGAAACCTTGAGCGCTATTTCAGACGCATTCTGGCTTATTTTTGAATACAGCCCACCGCCAGTATTCACGAATATGGGGTCGCCATGTGCATCTACCACCAGCGTTCCGTCTGCGTTCAACTGTGCGCCAGTACCGACTGCGAGTGAGTTGATGCCTGTGCGGTCAATAGTCAACTGTGCGCCCTGTGCAACCACCGTGCTTTTCACTTCAGTCAGTTCGGCAGACGTGACAGCCAATCCAAGTTCGTTCGCCTGAATGTTTGTCACGAACAGCGAGTCCTGAAACTCGCCGTCATTCTGACCGCCACCGCCACCGCCGCCACCGCCAGCGGCTTTCTTCGTTTCGCGGTTTATATAGATTATATTCGGAATATATGTCCCTATTGTTACGCGGCTCTGCAAGGGGTCGTTCAAATCTTCCGTATACTGGATGATTTCAAGCGACAGGATAATCCCCGTGGGTCTGATTTCGGTCAGCGCCGTATCATGCAGACGGATAGGCACATCGTTATATCCCAGCCTGTAAAGGTCGGTTACAAGGCTGTCGATGGTAACATCAGGATGGTTCAGCGTCTTCAGGCTTTCCCACGTCTTCTCAAGCAGGATTTCCGGGTCGCTGATATCACCGTTCTGATAATACCCAAAGCGCGGTCTGCCATTCCGACCGAATGCCGCCGTAGCGTCAGGGTCTACCAAATACGCCTGTCCTGCTGGTTTCGCCGGGTGGTCGGCAGTTGCTTCCCACACCACATCCTCAAACGTGATAGGCGCGCTGACCTTCTGCCCGTCAACGGTGGTCGATTCACTCTTGCCGTAAGCGTACAGCGCGGTCTTGACCTTTGAATCATCCCACGTCACGCCCAGTTCATCGGCGTTCTTCTCAAGACTCAGCCTGAGTCCGCGCCACGTTCCGCCAGCAGGGATAATATCAAGATATCTGCCAGTTATCCCGGTCGCTCCGACTGTCACACGCGGCAGGATGTACACGTTCCAGTTATTCTCAATGCTCCGCACATCCTGCCACACGTTGGACATGCTCACATTTGCGCTTGAAACGCCCTCTGACGTGTCCGTTCCGACTGCCCAGCCTGTTCCATCAAGTAGCTCTGCGAGCGCCGCAGAGGCCGTTATATCCGTCCATTCAGCGCCCTTGAAATGCTCGTCCGTCAGTTCAGCAATGCAAATGTGCTCTGCTGTGATTTCCTGATAGTGGTCTGGCTCGTAAGTCTTTGCTTTCCGTACCTCGAACACTTGCCAACTGCCGGAAACGTCCGTATACCCGACCAGCATTCCTCGCTGGATGACCTTGTTTTCGTCATACGGGTACAGAATTTGCAGACTCAGTTCCTCATGCACAACGCTGGCGGTTTCGTCATCGTTGCGCTCAAAGATGATGCCCCCAGCCTGATTAAAAAACTTGAATCGCATTATTCCCACCTCTCACGCCAGCGCACCGTGCCTGTTCCAGTAACCGTCTGAGCGCCGACCTTCGGAAGAATGAAATTGCTCTCAAACGTGTATTGCGGCATAATGCTTGTGCCGTCCACGTCTGCGGTCTGTCTGTTCAGGTCAATGGTCAGTTTCCCAGCCGGGATCGTAGAAAACGTCATTGTATCTGTGCCGTCCGAATAGCTCTGGTTTGTCGCCGATGCGCTCAGAGTGCGCTCTATCCGCATCAGGGGCGGAGCGTTACCACCGACATAAAACGTCGTATCGCAGTTCGCGGTCTTCTCCATGATGCTGTTCCAGTACGGGTTGTCCATTGTCGTGAACGTGATATTGAGGCGGCTTTCCCACCATTGCCGGGTCGAGGGTTCGGGCAACTGCGTACAGATGCATTCAAGGTACACATTGTCCCGGAACGGGAGCGACAGCTTTTTCGGCTTGTCGCTCCGCGCCCAGTTCGTAATACTCATTAGCTGACGCTCGCGTTGTGTGCGGTCATTGGTCAACAGCGCAAAGGTTATCGTGACCGTCCGCGCACCGCCCGTCATCCTGACGAACTCCTGTCCCCAACGGATGGGACGTTGGCGAGCCGTAGCTCCCATGCTGATAGGCGAAACGCGGATGTCTTCGACCTTAACAGGCACAATGGTTTCAAGCGCTATGCCGTCAAAATATATCATTGCTGGAATCCGCTCCTTTCCATCGCCCTGAAGCTGTCCGCCTGACGCGCGGAAATGACCCTGCCGACAGTCTGCCCGTCAAGGTACACATTGCCGCCACCCTTGACGTTCGCGCCGACAGAAGCGCCAAGCGCGTCATAATCAATCGTGTTCCGCACGCCAGCGCCGCCGTACTTGAAGTTGCGCCAAATCTTAG
>Ga0326512_10003140_pt1 | contig 12167 bp, 12 predicted proteins | sample 1_2617_0518_D_FD_203652 | JGI IMG/M metagenome (GOLD analysis project Ga0326512, IMG submission 203652) | Bovine rumen microbial communities from UC Davis, California, United States - 1_2617_0518 | ecosystem: Host-associated > Mammals > Digestive system > Stomach > Rumen | place: USA... | reverse complement strand
CCGGCTATGCTCAGCGCGCGAGAGACCTGTCCGACGCCATGTCGCGCGCCAGGACTGTCGGCGGCGACAACGCCGACATGGCCGACGTGCTGCGCGTCACGAACTACCGGAACAAGATCAACAGGGCCAGAGAGCAGGAGACGGACGACAGGAAGAGACGGACGCTCGGCGTGCTGGACAACGAGATATGGTCCGAGGCCGACAGCCTGGATGACGAGTCCGGCAGGCGAGACAACCATGTGACTTCCGCCAACCTGCTGAAGGTCGTACGCCAGAAGAGCGCGGCGCTGGAGATGAAAGGCTCTAGGCGCACCGAAGACGAGGAGCAGCAGTTCCAGGCGCTCAAGGAGCGCGAACGCCAGCTGCAGGACAGCTCGAAGGACACCAACGAGCTCAACATGAGCAATTTCGGCGTGAAGCTGTTCAGGTACCTGGCCGACATCCTGAACGCACAGAAGCCGTCCGAGGCGGAGAAGACGGACGACGACCGCGGCACGACGCTGCAGCAGGAGCTGGTGAACAAGATCAACAGACGGCACTAGAACAGGCACATGAATACGCTGAGGCCAGGCATCATAAGAACCGCGGACCGCAGCCAGCGCGGCACGTACATCGTGATCAACGGCTCGGCTGGCAGCGCCCTGCGCTCGTCGTTCACTGGGCGCGCGCCGCTGACCGGGGTAAACGTGTCCGAGAACGTGGACGCCGCGATCACCCAGACGCTGAACAACGACCTGCTGGTGAACTCGTTTGGCTACACGCCTGTGACGATCACGCTGCGCGGCCTGGACCTGTATGCCGGCATATGCTCGTCGATGTCGCACGGCGTGCCGCTGCCGACGTTCTTCGCCATGTACAACGTGCACCGGAACCCGACGGCGCGCCTGGACGTCGGCATATACCGAGGCGGGCAGGGCGCCACGTACCGCTGCGTGGTGCTGGCCTTGTCTAGCGGTGCAGAGGCTTCCTCGAACAAGCATGGTGTCGGGGAATATACGCTTACGCTGATGGGGGTGCACCTGTGAAATACAACATCCTGTACTGGATACTTACCAAAGGCGAGGTGCCGTCGAGCGACCAGTTCTACAAGAGGGCGTGCGCGGTGCCGCTGTCCGACCGCGCCGAGCGCCTGCGCTCGATGCTGGTGCCGAAGGAGGTCGGCGCGGACCGCCTCGGGCTATACGCCAGCACGCTGTGCGCCTTTTCGCTGGACACCCAGTTCGGAGCCGAGATCGCGTCGATGGACGGGAACAACACCTACTGGTACCCGAAGCGAGCGGCCGGAGCTTCAATCGGCCAGATGACCCTGCACGACGTCACGTGCGGCGTCGACCGGCTTTCCGGCATAGTTGGCGAGCTGGACTCGGACATAGCGGATCGTCTGGTTGTCCCGCAGTGGATAGACGTGATGGCCGCAGGCTGCCTGCAGGCGCTCAGGGGGGTCGTGTAGTGGGACTGGTCACTGGCAGCATAGGACGCGTCGACCTGGTGGTTCCGGGCTTTCCGGCGTTCATATGCACGGTACTATCGTACCGGATGGCCATCAACGAGGTGCCGACGGCGCGCATCACGGTGGCCGGCGGCCGGTCGGTCAGGTACCCGGCGGCGGTCAGCCGTCCGGAGGACCTGCTGATCGCGCTGAACTCGAACGACACCGCGCTGGTGCCGTGCGAGCTGCGGGAGACCGCGCAGAGCGGCGCGTACGCGGTGATTTTCCGCGGCTACCTGGTGGACGGAGGCGCGCACTACTCGGCCGGGGATAACGGAGGAGCGGCGAGCATAACGTTCACGTGCCTCGGGCTTGCGGCCGCGCTGATGGTGACGCCTGGTGCGCAGTATATCGAGGCGCCGGTGAACGACGTGCTGGACACCGTCATGTATGACTCGAAGGACGTCGGCATAGAGGCGGCGCTGCGCAGCAACAACCGGCTGCAGAGCATGCAGCAGAGCCTGAACGACCTGTACGAGTACACCGAGCACCTGCCGCTGGTGAAGCGCATCGCCACGCTGGTCAAGGGCGTGCGGGCGTCGATAACGCCAAACGCCCTTATGTCCTTCCTCAAGTCGCTGCTGGACGACCCGGACGGCGCCATGGACGCCGACGTGCTGCGCGTGTTCGGCGGCAAGGCCAGGCTGCGCGAGGAGACGCTCCCTACGCAGTGCCTTAGGCAGTTCTCGGAGGACTTCACGACCAGGGCGATGAACGCCATTTCCGGCGGCAGCGTGTGGGACGCGGTGCACGGCTGCCTGGCGTCTCCGGACTTCGCGCTGGAGCTGACTCCGCGCTGGTCGTGCGATGTTGACCATGACTTCAGGATCGAGATCAAGCCGATAACCGCGTGGCATCCTCGCACCGTGACGGCGCTGGACGCGTCCGACATCATCGCGTTCGACGCGAGCCGGAACTCGCTGGCCGCCGTCAACACCCCGGACATCCTGGTGGTCAGGCTGGCGGATCCTCGCTCCATGCAGGTGAATGCCGCGCAGGGACAGACAGCGGACAACATGATGTTCGCCGGCGTCCGCGGCGTGGCCGCCAAGGACCCGGCACTGAACGCAAGGCTGCGGGCGCACATCGCCGGCAGCTCCTTCATGTCGGACGTGTCGGCCATGGGCAAGGTGCGCCAGATGGAGATGCCTCCGTGGTGCGCGGTGATGCCGCCGGCGTCGTCCAGCGACGACCAGAAGCAGCAGGAGCTGGCCAACCGCATAGCAGAGACGTGCCTCCAGTACCACTACCGGGCATTCGACAACGCCACGCTGCGGCTGTCGCCGTGGCTGCGCTTCGGCATGTCCGGTCGTGTGTACGAGGACCGGCTCGGCGACCGGGTCGTGGTTACGCTGGCCAACAATGCCAGCTCAATCGGGAGAGGACTGACCGCGTACGGCTGCCTCAACGCCATAGAGTACGAGTACGCGGCGTCGCCCAACGGCTCGTCCGCCAGCTATTCCTGGCAATTGTCAAGGGTGATGTACGTGCCGCCTGGAGGAGGCGCGGCCGCCTGGTCCGCCGGCACGCTGGACATGGACAGCCCAATATACGAATCATAATGGAAAATCTCTTCGACAGGCTAAGGAACCAGTTGCCGCAGCAGGCGGTGGACGAGCAGGCGCCGGTTGTCGCGGACAACAAGACGCCGATGGCTTCGCTGAGCACGGACGACCTGGTGGCGCTATGGCAGAAGCACCAGGACGACGCTGACGCCACCGAGGAGGTGCTTCGTCGCATGCGCCCGACCATATCGTCCGCCATAAACAGCTACGCCAAGGGAATGGACGACAAGCTGGCCGTGAAGGCGGCAAGGCTGACACTGGACGCGCTGCGCACCTACGACCCGTCCAGGGGCGCAAACCCGGCCACGTACGTGTTCCACAGCCTGAAGCGACTGAACAGGCTGGGTGCCAGGGCGCAGAACATCATACCGCAGTCCGAGTACGCGTCCGCGGAGAGCCGTCTCGTGCGGGAGGCGTTCGACCGGTTCGTCGACGACCGCGGAAGGGACCCGTCGATGTCCGAGCTGGCAGATCTCACCGGGCTCAGCGTGCGCAAGCTGGAGAAGGTGCTGGACCGCGGGGCGGTGGTCAACGAGTCGGCCACACTTACCGAGGACAGCAGGAAGGACACCATCGGGCAAAGCGACCTCACCGACGACGACTACTTCGAGTACGTGTACGCCTCGGTTGACCCGATCAACCAGAAGATCATGGAATGGTCGTCCGGCAAGCACGGAGTAAGGCCGCTCAGCAACAACCAGATAGCGGCCAAGCTGCACATCTCGCCGGCGGCGGTCAGCCAGCGCCGCGGCAAGATACAGGGCATGCTGTCGGACGCCAGGAGTCTTGTGTGATGGACATAGACAATCTGCTCAGCAAGGACAAGGAAGACCGGGCCGGCGCGAAGATCGCCATCGTCGGCGAGGCCCTTTCGCTTGCGTCTACCATCGACAGCGGCCTGAAGGTGCCGAACAAGGCGACGGACGCCGACGAGATGGAAAAGGCCGACAAGGTCCTGAGCGGCGCCGAGAACCCTGGCCTGGACCAGCTGGTGTCGTTCCTGTCCCTACTCGCGGACGAGCGCAGGCTGCTGCGTGACCGACGGGCCAGGACCAAGTCGCACAAGCGGCTCTGGGCAGGCGTCTACGACAGGGCCAGCAGGAGCCTGAAGGAGGATGGCTATGCGCTATGACGTTAGGCTTATACCTGACTCCAGCGGCGAGGTGTCGTTCACCGTTCGCGGCAAGTCGGAGGACACCGGCCTGATGCTGCTGCAGCGTCTGTACGTCCTGCTGTTCTCCCCGCACGGCACGAACTACAGGCCAGGCAGCGCAGAGTGGGACATGCTGGCGTTCATGGACGGGGCCAACATTCCTCCGGACGAGGAGATGAACGCGATGCTCGCGCTCGGCTGTTCGTACGCCCTGGAGGCGCTGGACGACGCTGACCGCACGCTGGTGGACTCGTTCTCGTGCGTGTCCGTCGACGGTCTGATCACCGGGACGCTGGTGCTGGCGGACGGCACCACAATAGAGGGGACCATCCAGTATGAATAGATACATAGAACCGTCGGAGACGTCTTTCGAGGCGGCCGAGGCAGCGGCAGTGGACGTGCTCGACCGGACCTGCGCGTACGCCAACACCAAGAGCGGCTCGGTCGTGCGCGAGCTGGTCGTCCGGCCGATGGCCTACCTGTATGCGTGGCTGCGGGACAATATGGAGAACATGCGCCGGCAGACCAGCGCGGTGTACCTGAAGGACTCCCAGCTCACCGACAACCAGATGGCCGACGACCTGGCCTCGAACTACTTCATAGTCCGCAGGCAAGGCGCCAACGCCCGTGGCGTCGTCACCCTGCGAGTGAACAGCCCGTTCCTGCAGCTTCCGCGAGGCGCATCGTTCGCCGCAGGTGACGTCGGTCTGCAGACCACCGTGCGCATCGTGGCTGGGCCCGGGCTCGAGCCCAGGGCCGCCGACGGCGTGCTCTATGTGCGCATGGCCCAGAGCGGCGACGACTGGCTGGTGCCGGTGCCGGTACAGGCCGTAGACGCCGGTCCGGTCGAGGTGCGAGCCGGCGAGCAGGTGCAGGTGCAGTTCAACCTCAGCTCGCTGCTATCCGCCACGCTGACGTCGTCCGTCACCGGAGGGTACGGAACCGAGACCGACGCGCAGCTCATGGCCCGCGCCGAGGCGGCCACCGCAGGTGGCGGCGTAGGCTCGTACTATGGCCTGAAGAAGCTGCTGGACGCAGGGCCGGTGTCCGTGCTGTCGCTTGCCGTGGCGTCCGGCGAAGACGCCGTGTTGCGCAGGGCGCGGCGCACGTCAGTGAACATCAATCCGGGCGGCGTCGTGGACTGCTACGTGAAGACGCAGAACCAGCCGAGCGTGGCGCAGGTGTCGGCGACCGCCGTCGCTGGCGAATATGAAGTGGACGGCACGACCTGGGGCTATCGGGCGGAGCTGCCGACCGTGTCCGACGCTTCGGTCCCGTGCCATGGCGCGATCTGCGTGTCGGGAGCGCCGAGGACCGCTGCCGGAGTGGTCGACGAGTTCGCCGTGGAGTACGTGTCGACCTCGGACAACCTTGACGGACAGGGAGCCAGGCTAGGCGTGCACCAGGGCATGCTGCTGTACTTCAACTCGTCCGAGCCGGTGGACACGGTGTCGGCCGACCTGCTGTACATGCCAGGACTGCGCGACCTGCAGGACTACATGGACCGGCGGGACAACCGGTTCGTTGGCCAGAGCACCGAAGTGCGCGCGGCCGTCCCGGTAACGCTGACCCTGGACTGCATGGTGGAGCACGACGGCTGGCTCGACGACACTCAGGCCGATGCCGTGCGCCAGGCCATCGCGAACTACGTCAACGGCCTCGACGTCGGCGTCACCAGGATCAACTTCTCCGACATCAGGCGATACTGCGTGACCGCGCTCTCCGGACAGTTCGACCTGCGTCTGCCGTGCACGATGTCTGCCTCGGTCCCGATGCCGGATGGTGGCGTGGACTCGTTCTACAGCACCAGTGGCGTGCTTGACTTGGCCGCCTCCACTCTGTCGGAGCGCTGGAACCCGGGAATCTGCTACTTCAACATGTGCAAGGCGGACATGAGGATAGAACAGGCATGAGCTGGAAGCGAACCATAGGAAGGCTGCTGGGCAGGTTCTGGACGCGCCTGGTTGGCGACCACGATCTTATACTCTGGGTAGAAAAAGTCACCGGCATGCTGGCTGGTGCGCAGCGCAGCGCGCTGGACAGCTGGTACTCCGGAAGGGCGCTATGCCAGGACACGCCGAGCCGCGAGCGTCTTCCGTTCGTCCTGCTGCTCCGCAGGTCCGGTGAACAGGGGCATCCGGCCAAACCGTTGCTCGACGTGCTCAACGGCGCCAGTGCCGCTGAGCTGGACGCTGCGGCTGGCTGGTCGCTTAAGGCCAAGATGCCATTTCCCCGCCCGGTGATGCTGTCGGACCACGTGGTGGGAGCACAGCACGCATTGTTTGCCGGCGTTGACTTCGACGTGGCGAACGAGCGCACCTTGGTGCTGTACGACGACCCGGAGACCATGGGCTGGGAGACGGTCGCGCTGCAGGACGCGGACGGCGGCGTTTCCGACTACTACCGGCTGTTCGGCTGGGCCAGGCCGGAAGACGCGGTCGAAGATGCGGTGGCGGCGTTCGAGGCGCCGGAGCTGGCAGAGGGCGACCTGGCCGAAGTGGCATGGCGCGTGCACCAGAACGGGGCGACCATGGCCGACGCCAGGCTGCTGCTGGGCATGGCCGGCGGCTGCGTGGTGTGCAGGAAGAGCGGCATCGTGCACGAGATGTGGGACGAGGACGGCGGAGCAAGGCACTGCGCCGTGATAGGCGACGTGCTGTACGCGTCCACGCTGTCGCCGGGGTCCGGCATCGTGGAAGGCGCCAGCGTGCTGGCCGGGGACACGGTGTTCGGCGACATGGTCTGCGTGGACGGGCACGACGCGGCGACCAATCCGGAGCTGTATGATGCAATCCCGGGCATCTATGTGACCACCGATGCCGGCAGCCTGTACGCGCGGAACGCGTCGATGGCCGCAGACACCAGGACACTGCAGGACGGGTCGGAGCTCAGGATGCTGCCTCTCCGGCGCGGCCAGACCGGAACGGAGGCCGTCGGCGCGTATGTCGCTAGATGCGCCGAGCTGGCGTCGGACGACAGTGTGCCGAAGCTTGATGTTCCGGCTACTGTCAATCCGTGCCGCTTCGTGCTGGACAGGCTCAGGGCCGGGTGCTTCTTCGTGGCTATGGTGGCTGCCGACGGCACTAGAAAACTGTCGGCGGCCCTGAGATGCCTGCGCAGGAGCTCGGCGGCGGGCGGCTTCGTGGATGTGTATATTAGGGCAACTGGAGAGCCGGCCACGGCCACGATGTCCCCCGTTGGGGCATCGGCCCTGCGCGCCGCCGTGTCGGTGTCCGCGACGGCCACGGTGTCGGCGGAGTGCAACGCGAGGACGATGGTATGAGGAGCAGGATACACGAATCTGGATATCGGCTGATGGCATCCCTGCTGGTCGGCGGAGGACATCCGGCGGACTTCATGTCAGTCGAGATAGACACCGCCGAGACGGCGGACTCGTGGAAGCTGCCGGACAGCACTGGAAAGGCGCTGCTCGTCCCGGTGTCCGGGGTTTCCGACGCCGGCGCTGCCGTCTTTACCGGCATGGTGCGTCCTGACGACTTTGCCGGAAGGACGCCGGAAAGCCGCATAACCAGGGCTACCGTGCTGGCGTCTGGTGTTCCCGTCGTCACGTCGGTGTTCGACCCTCCTGTGCCGCTAGTCGATTCTTCGTACGTGTCGGTGAATGTAAAGCTCGAAATAGGCGGTTAGATGGCTAACACATACAAGACATACAGCATCCCCAGGGTGACCGCGGACGCGTACACCGAGGAAGAGGCCCTGGACAGGTTCAACAGTCCCATAGCAAGCATAGAGACGGCGCTGGACGACCTGTCCGGCAGGCTGGAGCGGGCCGGAGGCAGGTGCGCCGTGATATACGAGCATGTCCCTCTGTCCGACACATGCTTTGTCGGCGCTCTCGTGTACTATGACGCAGACAGCGCGCGTTTCGCCCCGGCCGTGGCCGCGCTGCTTCCGCAGCCAGGCGAGCAGGGAGAGTCCGTCGAGGCGCCAAGCTCCAGGGTGGTCGGCATGGTGGTCAGGCTCGACACCGACATGGCCGCTGTGCATGGCGCCATCCTGTGCGGGGGCTACTGGGACGACCAGAACGCGGTGCGCGCCTGCGCAGGCGAAGACGCCACCCCTGGCACGTATTACCTGTCTAGTTCGGCTCCAGGGCGGGCGGTGACCGCGGACAAGCTGGGAGGTGCGCTGAGGCAGGGCATGTTCACATACATGGGCAACGGCAAGCTGCTGTTCGGCCTGCACTACCTGGCGCACGACAACCACTGGCACGCGTCCCGCGTCGCGTACGCCGGCTGGACCAGCGTGTCGGTCGCCGTCCCCGAATCGACCGACGTTCCGGCCGGATGCAACTACTGGTACGACGAGTCAGCCGACGCCGTTGCCGACGAGGCGGGGTACTCGAGGCTCGGCGAGCTGCAGGAGCGCACTACCGCTGTGTTCCACAACGGCCTGCTGCAGCTGCCAGGACAGTCGTTCGTGCTTTCCGGAGGGTATCTGTGGTACAGCGGCACCAGCGCGCCGGAGCAGGGCTCGGTCACCATATTCAACAGCTTCCCGTTCGCCTACGGCAGTCCCGTCATCCGGGACGTTGTGTCGACCAACGACGCGTTGACCGTGACCAAGCGCAACGGCACCGTGATGCTCAGCCAGAACGCCCTGCTGGACTCCGGCACGTCGCGTTCGGCGTCCGCCATCGCGTCGCTGTCCGGGAGACGTGTACGCTACACGCCGGTGCTATCCGGCATCGTGGCCAGGGCGGGCGTGTCCGCCTCGGTGTCGCAAGACGGGCTTGTCACCATATGGTCGTCATCCACCACGGAAGGGCTGCGCGACGCCTATGTGATCGACCACAACGGCACCAATCGGGCGGACGACGGCGTGTTCCCGTATGTCCTGTTCCCGGCAGGCAGGCTGGCCAGCCTTACGATGACTTTGCCTGTGACGGGCATAGGCGACGACGTGACGTTGAGGGCGCGCGTTTGGGTCATGGCCATCGGACGCGGGTCGTACACGACATCCACGCGATGGGTGCCGCAGCCGTCGTCCGGCGTGTCGGTGTCGCTGTCCGGCCTCGGCACTGTCACAGGCAGCCTGGCCGGCGGCGCGGACGACGACCTGTCGTACCTCGAGACCTCCACATACGTGACGCTGTCCGGCTCCGGAACGCTGGTCACGCGGCTTGCGGTGTCCAGCGCGCCTGCGTCCGACTTCAAGGTGTTCAGGCTCGGCTACAGGCTCGAGCTGGTCGGCATCAACGAACCCGCACAGGGCGTCACCGTCGTCGAAGGCACCGGAATGGTTGCGCACAGCGGCACCGCGGCCAGCGCCATAGCCAAGTACACGGCGCTCCGCGCCACGTCGGCGGGGCTCGTGCCGTGCTCGGCCAGCGTGGCCGACAACGCCAACGAGTGTATCGGAATAGCGCTGGAGGCCGTGGACAGCGGCGAGACGCTCGACTACGTGTCATGCGGCGTCGTCCAGGATCCAGGGCTCGGATTCGACGCCGGGTCGGCCATCTACATAGGTACAGGCGGACAGCTGACGGCGGTCGACCCGTCGGAGAACGACGGCGTGGTGTTCATGCAGCGCGTCGGGACCGCGCTTCCTGGCGGCATGATGGTCAACATAGAGACGGCCGTGGCGAAGGAGCAGTAAGCGAATGGCATCTACAACGTGGTCGATTCAGGCGCTGGAATGGCTTGACCAGAACATGCATACCAGGTATCCGTTCGCCTTCCCGGCCAGCCAGGGAACGGTGCCGCCTGCAGAGCTTCCGTCGTCGTTCATCGTCGACATGAAGCTCGCGCTGGACGACGACATCGTCGGCAGCGAGCTCGCGGCCACGGCGGCGGACGCCAAGTCCGGATTCTCGCTGACAGCGGTGTCCGCCACGGCACGCGGATACGTGGTCGAGCTGTCGTACTCGAACGGCGATGACAGCACGATGGTCGCCGTATCCGACGAGATACCGCGGCAGCTGCCGACAGACGGCGACGTTCTGGAGCGCAGGACATTCGCCATAAGGGCCAACGGAGGGCACGGCAATGCCCTGGACAGGATCTCCGGCAGCCTGGTGATTGGCACCTGTTCGGACATGCGCGGACCAATGGCGTTCGCCGCCGGACAGGTGCCGCTGCTGCCGTCCAACGTGCTCCTGGTGGACACCGGGCTTCGGTCGGTCGTAGTCGGGGACCGCACGCTCACCGGCGACTTCACGCTGGAGGGCGGCCCAGGAATCGAGTTGTCCGTGGCTGACACGGCGGACGGCACGATCGTCACTGTGTCGAGCACAGCTGCGAGTGACGCGGCATACGACAGCGTGGACGAGCTGATGTCCGCTGTGCTGTCGGCGCTCGGCGACCCGATACGGCGGATCAACGGCTCCGGGCCGGACGCCGACGGCAACATCAGGATACGCGGCGGCGACTGCACGCAGGTGGACACCGACGCCGCCGCGGGATCGATCAGGATCAGCAACCCGTGCTCCAGGCCGTGCTGCGGGTCGGCCAGCCAGGAGCAGCTGTCGTCGGCCATCGCGCAGCTCGAGACCGCACAGCGGCGCCTCTCTGAGTACTACCAGGCGCTGACCAACAACGTCAATGCGGTGCAGGCCCGCCTGGCATCGCTGATAGCGGCGAAGTAGATGTCGATAAGGCGCATATCCGTGGTAACTGGCGACGGCACTGTCGTGCTGGACAGGAACTTCGCGCTGGCGGCGACCCTGCCGGTTGCGGTCTCTGCTGACGACGCGGGCGCGGTTACGCTGTCGCATGACGACGTCTCCGATCCGTACGCCGAGGCATACGGCAGACTGACGGGCACTGACCGCTACGTGTCGCGGATCAACGGTGCGACGCCGTCCAGCGACGGCATGTTCATCTTCTCGGGAGACAGCTGCCTGTCGTGGACTCCTGCCAACGACCTGGAGGACTCGGACTCCGGGCCGCACATCAGACTATACGACCTGTGCCCGGCATGCGAGACGTGCGACACATACGCGCTGCTGCTGCGCAGGCTGGAACAGTGCAAGCTGGCGCTGAACCTGCTGAAGGACGTGAACCTCTACGGCGATGCCGCTACCGTGGCGCGCATGAACTGGCTGGCTGGGGAACGGGCGCGGCTGCCGGAGACCTGTTCGGTCGGCGAGAGCGACACGCCGGCGCTGTTCTCCAGCAGGCTGCTCGGCCAGTACGTGTCGATGGTGCACATGTGGAACTACGCGGTGTCGACCAGGAACAACGCCAGCGAGGTCGAGGTCTCCCCGGACTCGCCCAGCGGCCTGGTGGTGCGCACGCGGTACGCCATGCCGGACTGCGACAGCGGCAGCACGCTGTCGCTCGAGATATCGGTTACCCCGGAGGCACTAGCCGCCGGGCAGTCCGGCGTGCTGTCCATGTACGTGCCGGACGTGTCCTGCGAGTACAGCCCGTTCGACGGGGCCGTCACGGCATCGTCGCATGCGTCCACCGGAGCGTCCGGGACGGCGACGGCGACGTTCTCCGACATGACGGCCGCCGGGACGGCCGTCGTCATGGCAAAGTTCCTTCCGTTCGTCTGCCTGGAGCTGACCGACACTGACGGCAGCCCGATCTCCAGCGTGCGCGACTACATAGCCGCTGGCCAGGTCGACAGGGACGCCGGCGACGCGTCGGATTCCGACACGGCGGACCCCAGCGACCCGCACAGGAGCGTACCGGCAACCATCCTGCGTACCGGCATCGTGGCTAGCGTCGTCGTGAAGAACAACGCCGCCAAGGCAGACTACGACGCGTCGGCAGGGTATCCGTCCGTGTCGTGTGCCGGCAGCAACATCTGGAAGGTACGCATCGCCTGGGCAGTTAACGGCGACGTCAAGGCCAGCAGCAGCTACATGTTCGCGGCCGCGCCGGCCCGTCTTCCGGTATCCGGCATCATGCAGGACGACATCAAGCTAATCGACGTGTGATGGACATCAACCGCACATACCGCAACGACGGCAGCCTGTCGGCGTATCCGT
>Ga0326512_10003138_pt1 | contig 12167 bp, 9 predicted proteins | sample 1_2617_0518_D_FD_203652 | JGI IMG/M metagenome (GOLD analysis project Ga0326512, IMG submission 203652) | Bovine rumen microbial communities from UC Davis, California, United States - 1_2617_0518 | ecosystem: Host-associated > Mammals > Digestive system > Stomach > Rumen | place: USA: California... | reverse complement strand
AGAACCTGGAGAAAGACCAGAGCTATGTCTTCGTGGCCAATCATCAGGGATCATTCGACATCTTCATTATCTACGGACATCTGAACCGCAACTTCAAGTGGATGATGAAACATCAGTTGAGGAAGATTCCGTTTGTGGGTTATGCCTGTGAGAAGTCGCATCAGATAATGGTCGACAAGCGAGGTCCAAGCAAGATACGCAAGACCTACGAGGATGCGCGAGAGATTCTGAAGGAAGGCTACTCTGTGACGGTATTCCCCGAGGGTGCCCGCAGTTTTACAGGCCACATGGCACACTTCAAGAAAGGAGCCTTCGCTCTGGCCGACGAGTTGCAGTTGCCTGTGGTGCCTCTCACCATCAACGGCAGTTTCGACATCCTGCCACGCATGAAGGGTTTTAACTTCATCAACTGGCATCCGATGAAACTCACCATCCATCAGCCGATATACCCCACAGGTCAAGGACCTGAGAATGTAGAAGCCACCCTCCGTCAGGCATACGACTCAGTGATGTCGAGCCTCGATGAGAAGTACCAAGGAATGGTGGAAAACCCAGACCAATAATTCTCCGTTTGTATGATTGCAAGAGCACCATATCTGTTTCTTCTGCTGATAATCATCCCTGATATCTATTTCGACCTGCATTACTGGAGGCATAAGTATCAGACTGAGAAGCGACTGTTGAGATGGTTGCCCACAATATTGATGGTGGCATATACCATCTATCTCACCTACGAGTCAAACTTCATCCCAGAGCCACCATACATTATTTATATTTATCTCTTCCTGTTAGGACTGATAACCATTCCGAAGATGGTGTATATGCTCTGTTCCATAATAGGACTCGGATGCAGCAAACTCTTTCACAGGAAGAAGTCATCGCACAAATCACGCAACTGGGGCAACCTGGTGGGATGGGTATGTGTGCTGTTTATATGGTATATACTCTTCTATGGGTCGTTTATAGGCTTCAAAAAGCTGGAGGTGAATCGTCAGACGTACAGTTCTGAGGCAGTGCCGCAAGCCTTCGACGGATATAGGATAGTGCAATTCTCGGATGCTCATGTGGGGTCGTATACCGGAAGCAGGCAGGAGATCTTAAAGCAAGCCATCGACAGAATCAATGCCCTACATCCTGACATGATTGTGTTTACCGGTGACCTGCAGAACACCCATCCTCAAGAGATATACGAACATCTTGACATACTTGCCAGTCTGAAGGCGAAGGATGGTGTATATTCCGTACTCGGCAATCACGACTATGCATGCTATATTGACGTCAATGATGCCCAGAAGGTGGCCAATGAGAGGGAGACAGTAAGTCTTCAGCGTCAGGCAGGCTGGAATGTGCTACTTAACTCCCATCGCATTATAGAACGCAGCAATGCCAGTAATGGTGCCAAAGGGAAATCATATCTCGTTGTCGCAGGAATGGAGAACGACGGCACAGGCTCTCGATCTCCAAAGAAAGGAAACATCAAGAAAGCCCTCAACGGCATAAAGACATCTAAAGACGCCTTTATCCTGATGCTGGAACACGACCCCTCTGCGTGGCGACGTATAGTAGTGCCCGACGGCAGGGCTCATCTCACACTCAGCGGACATACCCATAGGATGCAGTTTGCACTCTTTGACTGGAGTCCGCTATCGGTAATCAACAAAGAGGCTTACGGATGGTTCCATGAGGGAGAACAGTCGCTCTTAGTGACAGCAGGCATCGGAGGACTTATCCCCTTCCGATTCGGAGCTACCGGAGAGATAGTGGAAATCACACTACGAAAGAAATAAAAATTGGCGCCCGAGTTGAGCGCCAATTTCTTATTATCTTATTTCTTAATCTTATATAAACGGAACGTCATTGCAGGGATGTCGTCAGTGAGTAATGTCGCATCCTTGCCAGCATCAACAGAGATGGTGCCATTCTTGGGAGTGATCTTCTCGGGATTGTCGAGGGTATTCTCATCATCCATACCATTATGAGATAGGGTGATGGTCTCGGCAGTACGAGTGCCCTTCATGCCTACAAGCTTCACTGAAACAGGCTGCGGCTGCCTAGAGGTGTTGATGATCTTGATGATCACCTCACCGGTATTCTTGTCGAAGACAGAAGAAGCGAAGAGTCCGTCCTGTCCCGGCTGTCCTGCGATAGGCTGTTTGTTCATCGTCATACGGAGAACGTTGGTGCCCTTGTTGACAGCATACATCTGCTGAACATAGTAGCTGCAAGACTTAAACATACGGAGGTTGTCGTACCAGATAAGGTCTGGACGCCACTGCCAACCCTCTACGTGAGCGAAGAGAGGAGCATAGGCTGTCATATACACTACATCGGCATTACGTTCCATATCAGTCATGAAGGCTGCCTCGAGGATAGATGCCTCGTAGTGGTTCCACTTGTGCTTGTTCTTTCCGTGACATGCATACTCGCCGGCAAACACCTTCGGACCCTTACGATCATAGTGTTCATAGCGCAGTCCGCCACAGAACTCACCATATCTCGCCTTTCCTGCCTCATTACCCAAGAACCAGTCCTCGTTACGATAGAAATGCTCATCCACAAGGTCAGCCTTAAGTTTCTTCATGGCTTCCCAGCCCTTCTCGAACATCTTACCCTCAGAGTCAGGACCGCTGGTACCTACAATTTGGATGTTGGGATACTTAGCCTTGATGGCAGCCACAAACGGCTCCAGACGCTTGAAGTAGAGATCATCCCACTGCTCATTACCTACACCAATGAACTTCATGTTGAAAGGCTCGGGATGGCCCATCTCAGCACGGATCTTACCCCACTGAGAGTCTGCAGGACCATTGGCGAACTCAATAAGGTCGAGACAGTCCTGGATATATGGCTGCAGCTGATCGTAAGGAACATGCGCAGAGTCGTCGTTCCAGTTCTGGAACTGACAAGCCATACCTACATTCAGCACAGGCAGAGGCTCAGCACCGATATCCTCTGAGAGTTGGAAGAACTCGAAGAATCCGAGACCATAAGACTGGAAATAGTCAGGATAGAAACGGTACGGGAAGGTATACTCCCAGCGATTCTCGTTGAGAGGACGGTTCTCTACAGGACCGATGGTATTCTTCCATTGATAACGGGTCTTAAGGTCTACACCCTCAACGATACATCCTCCAGGGAATCTGAGCAGTCCGGGATTCTCATCAGCAAGAGCCTGAGCAAGGTCGCGACGCATACCGTTCTTGCGATTTTTGAAGGTGTTAACAGGGAAGAGACTGATGTGCTCGAGGTCTACACCATTCTTGCCCCTGAGGAAGATACGTAGCTGACCCTTTGCGATGGTACGAGGAGACTTGATCACCTGCTCATACTGTTTCCATTCAGTAGATGCGATTGTGATAGTGTCGGAAGTGAACTGCTGGTTCTCTTCCATAGTTGCACGATCAATGAACTGCACGATAATCTTTGCCTCACCCTTAGGAGCTCTCGCCCATACGGAGAAGCGATAATCCTCACCCTTATGGAGTCCGATGCCGAAGAATCCGTTATTAGAGATTCCCGAGCGACGCTCATTATGTCCGGGATAGCGCAATCTCAGATAATGGGGACAACGCTCGAATGGTCCGTCGTCCTCAATCTCGAAATCTCCGAAAGCCTCCCATCCCATAAGATGATCGGGAAACTCGAAGGAACGGTTCTTCACTAACTCACCATACAAACCACCATCTGCAGCATAATTGATGTCCTCAAAGAAAAGACCATACATCGTTGGTTGTACTGGTGCTCCGAGTTTTTTTGTGTTTACCTCCATCATGTGGCTCTGAGCCGACAGAGAGAGACATGAAACGAGTGCAAAGGCACAAGATAAAAATCTTAATTTCATCGTTATTTAGTTTAGAAGTTACTACTTTCGCCAGTTTGTTGATGCAAAATTAGTTAAAAAATCGATGATTTGCTTGTTTTTTCAGATAAAAGATGTAATTTTGTGAAATATTAAGAGTTCATTGAGAATATTACGAACTACAATCTAGATTAATTTAAAGGAAAAGATATGAAGAAAATCTTAGTAGCAGAAGACAATGACAGCAATTTTATCCTAATGACGTATATTCTGAAGAAGTTCTATCAGTTTGAGCGTGCAAAGAACGGACAGGAAGCTGTAGACATGGTGGAAAAGGGGGAATACGACCTTGTGCTTATGGACATCAAGATGCCCATTATGGATGGTCTTGAAGCCACGAAGAAGATCAAGGAGACTCATCCCTCACTGCCCATCATTGCACTGACAGCAAATGCTTTTGACAGTGACCGCCAGATGGCATTCGATGCAGGTTGCGATGAGTTTCTCTCAAAACCTATCAGTAGCGATCTATGCCTTAGGACAATTGCAAAAGTCTTAGGAGAATAATTAAAAAATATAGAATTAATGTTTGATAAAGAGAGAGGGCTGTATATTGCCCATTGCCCTAATGGAGCACTGAGTATCACAGGTAAGATGGCTAACCGTCATGGACTCATTGCGGGTGCCACAGGTACTGGCAAGACTGTCACCCTTCAGGTGATGGCAGAGACATTCTGTCAGGCTGGAGTACCTTGTTTCATGGCCGACATGAAAGGCGACCTGAGTGGCATCTCACAGGTAGGAAAGCTGAGTGGATTCATTGAGAAGAGAATGCCTGAGTTCGGTATCGAGAACCCAGAGTTCCAGAGTTGTCCTGTACGTTTCTTCGATGTCTTCGGAGAACAGGGTCATCCCATGCGTGCTACTATCTCCCAGATGGGTCCACAGCTGCTCTCGCGCCTCATGCAGCTCAATGAGACTCAGGACGGAGTGCTTAACATCGTATTCCGCATCGCTGACGAGAGAGGTCTGCTGCTCATCGACCTCAAGGATCTGCGTTCAATGCTTGACTGGGTATCTCAGCATTCGAAAGAATACACTACAAAATACGGAAACATATCCACTCCAACCATCGGAGCCATCCAGCGTGCTTTGTTGCAGTTGGAGAATCAGGGAGCCGACAAGTTCTTCGGAGAACCTTCTTTCGACATCAATGACCTGATGCAGACAGAGGGAGGCAAGGGAGTGATGAATGTGCTCGCAGCAGACAAGCTGATGATGCAGCCAAAGCTCTATTCTACATTCCTGCTATGGCTGCTGAGTGAGCTCTACTCTACCCTTCCAGAGGTTGGTGACCAGCCACTTCCGAAACTTGTGTTCTTCTTCGACGAGGCGCATATGCTCTTCGACGGTACTTCGAAGGCACTGCTGGATAAGATTGAGCAGGTGATTCGTCTTATACGTTCCAAAGGTGTGGGTATCTACTTTATCACTCAGAGTCCTACTGATATCCCGGAAAACATCCTAGGACAGTTAGGTAATCGTGTACAACATGCCTTGAGAGCATATACCCCGAAGGATCAGAAGGCTGTGAAGACTGCCGCTGAGACCTTCCGTGCTAATCCCGCATTTAAGACGGACGAGGCTATCATGAATCTCGAGACTGGTGAGGCACTCGTTAGTTTCCTTGACGAGAAGGGTGCTCCAGATATCGTAGAACGTGCTAAGATACTCTTCCCACTATCGCAGATTGGTGCTGTGACAGAAGGTCAGCGACTGGACATCATCAAGGGTAGCCGAATCTTTGGCAAGTATGATACTCCTATCGATCGCGAGAGTGCTTTCGAGGTGCTTATGGCAGAGGCTGACAAACAGCTGGCAGAACAAGAAAAGCAGGAGGCAGAGATAGAGATTCCCCAGCCAAAAGCAGAAAAGGAAGAAAAGAAGAAGTCAGGTATGATGGGTAAGGTGTGGAAGGCTGTGCTTACAGCTATCACATCCACGTTGGCAACAATCCTCGGTACCTATGTTAGTGACAAGGTTACAGGCAAGAAGACCAAGTCGAGGACTTCAAGCACGGGTCGTGTGGTTAAGAATGCCACGAGTGCTGCAACACGCACTATCACCAAGGAACTAACAAGAGACATCCTGGGTAACCTGGTTAAGTAAGATTATTCACAGATAGTATAGATATACCGCTGTCGAACGACAGTGGTATATTTGTATTTATCGGGGATAAGCAACTCTTTCATGCCATTGCTGATGGTAGTGCCCAGAAGCTTTATCGTGGCCTCTTTCATAGTCCACAGACGGATAAACTCCTCATCAGGATTATCAGAAGATTTTATCTGTCGCAGCTCATCATCGTTCATACAGTATTCTGCCAAAGAGTCTTTATATTGCCTTAAGCTCTCCACATCTATTCCCACAGGATGATCGCTGACGACACATGCTGCAGCCTCCTTACAATGACTTAGATTGAAGAATATCTCAGGATGTCCCACAAGAGAGGGTTTGCCACTCTCATTATATTCAAAGAGGGGATTATCAGTGATGCCGTATTCATCGCAAAGAGCCTGTTTCAGAAGCTGATAAGCAAGGACACATAACCTCTGCCCTTGTTCATGCTTGAACTTCAGAGCCTGTTCACGACGTTGCTCTGATATCTCCTGCAAAGCTGCAGAGAGGTCGAAGTCCCAAATATTATCACTGATCAGTACTCTCTTCATTATCTAATAACAAATCAGTATTCTTGGGTTTGGGTATTCTGCGATTAGCGTTCTCCTTGGCACCAACGCCTATCAGTTCATGAGCTTTCTGATAGACACTCTGACGTCCGTCCTCGAGTTTATCTTTCGTAAACTTATAAGCATCATCCACCTTTTTAAGTTTCTCTCCCAGATCATTATACCTCTGTACGAAGTCACCAAGACGATCCAGCAGCTGTTCTGCCAGTCCGAATACCTTCTTCTGATTCTCCGCCTGCTGATTCTGCACCCAGGCGATATGTATCATGTGAAGGATTCCAAGCAGGTTCTGTTCACCAGTGACAAACACTTTCTTCTCGAAAGCCTCACGCCAGAGAGTAGGGTCATTGGCAAGTGCCAGTTGAAGAGAAGACTCGAAAGGCACGAACATAATCACGAAGTCAACTGCATCGCGACCATTCTTGATATATTTTGAGTAATCCTTTCTCGCAAGCTCATTCACGTGCTGGCGAACACTCTTGATATGATCCTGAAGATAACGTTCCTTATCCTCTGCGTTCTCGGCATTCACATATTTCTCGTATGCCACCAGCGACACCTTAGAGTCGACGATGGCATCCTGTCCCTGAGGATAGTGGAGGATAACATCCGGCTGCATCTCCTTACCTGTCTCATCATGTTTCAGAGGACGTCCTAGTTCGTCTCTGAGTCGTGCCTGTACCTCATAATGGATGCCCTCAGTGAGTCCCTGACTGGCAAGGAGGTCGCCAAGGATTATCTCTCCCATGTTGCCACTCACCTTATTATCACGACGCAACACATTGGTAAGACTCTCAGTCTTCTGTCCCAGCTGTTGTGTCTGTTCCATCATGAGTCGTATCTGTTCTGCAAAACTTGCAGAGTAGCCAGCAGACTTCTCCTGATTCTCATGTATGGCCTTCTGCATCTTCTCTACGGCATCTTTCAGGGGCTTGGTGATACCTGTCATCGCCTCTGTGTTAGACTCCTTCAGCTTCGTAGCACTCGCCTCCATGATTTGCTGGGCCATATTCGAGAACTGCTCACGAGCCGTACGCAACTGCTCCTGAAACTGTTCCTTTGATGTCTGGAGCTGATTCTTGAACTCCTCATCACGGCGCTGAAGCTCTGTACTCATCTGCTGACGTACGAGTTCCAACTCTCTGCCTTGCGACTCCGTCTTGGCATTCAGCGACTTATTCTCTGCATCCAGATGTTGCACACGACTATTGGCTGCATTGAGCAGTTCTGAACGCATGGAGAGTTCGATATCCTTCTTTCCGCCCTCTACTCTCAGCACGTCCATCTTACGATCCATATACAGATAGAGAGCTATGGCCCCAATCGCTATACCTATTATTATATATAGAGCAATCATCATAAATCTATATCTTTTTAGGTGCAAAAATACAAAAAAACGTTCAAATAATTGCATTTATCAGATATTTTGTCTATTTTTGCAGCATAAAACTTATAAACCCAACAACATTACAAACAAAAAACCAAAGATTATGGATTACAAGATTATCGACATCGAGGGTGTAGGCGACGTTTATGCAGAGAAGCTGGTTGCCGCAGGTATCAACAAAGTTAGTGAACTTCTTGAGAAGTGTGCAGCTCCCAAGGGCCGCAAGGAACTGGCAGAGGCTACAGGTATCAGTGAGAAGCTGATTCTCCGTTGGACAAACCATGCAGACCTCTTCCGTATCAACGGCGTTGGTCCTCAGTTTGCTGAGTTGCTCGAGAAGGCTGGTGTTGATACTGTTAAGGAGTTCCGCCATCGTGTTGCAGAGAACCTGCAGCCAAAGCTTGAGGAGATCAATGCTGAGTTCCACATCTGTGGACGTGTTCCTGCTGTCAGCGAGATACAGAAGATGATTGATCAGGCTAAGGAACTTGAGCCAAAGATGACTTACTAAAAATAATAATTCCCGCCAGCTGGCGGGAATTTTTCATTTCTTATCGTATGCGTGTAGCGGATAATCAGTGGTATAGTGAAGTCCCCGACACTCCTTACGTTCCAGAGCCCAACGGGTGATAAGATATCCCACATTAATCATATTTCGCAGCTCGCAGATATCCTTAGAGGCTTTAACACGCTTAAAGAGTCGCTCTGTCTCCTCATAGAGCATATCCAGACGATCCCATGCACGATGTAGTCTTAAATCAGAACGCACGATACCAACATAGTTTGACATTATCTGATTCACCTCTTTCACACTCTGGGTGATAAGCACCTTCTCCTCATTTGTCATCGTACCCTCGTCGTTCCACTCTGGCACTTTTTCATTGAAGTCATAGAGATCTGCATGAGCAATAGTATCCTTTGCAGCAGCATCGGCATATACCACAGCCTCAATAAGCGAATTGGATGCCAGACGATTTCCTCCGTGCAAACCTGTACATGAGCATTCTCCGAGGGCATAAAGACGTTCTATGCTCGACTGTCCGTTGATATCTACCTTGATTCCTCCGCACATATAGTGAGCAGCGGGACGCACAGGGATATAATCCGTAGTGATATCGATACCTATTGAGAGACACTTCTGATAGATATTCGGAAAGTGTTTACGGGTCTCTGCAGGGTCCTTATGTGTTACGTCGAGACATACGTGATCAAGACCATGAATCTTCATTTCCTTATCGATAGCCCTTGCCACGATGTCACGAGGAGCAAGGGAGAGTCGCTCATCGTATTTCTCCATGAAGGTCTCGCCATTAGGCAGTTTCAGTATACCGCCATAGCCTCGCATAGCCTCAGTGATGAGGTAAGCAGGATGAGTCTCCTTAGGATTATGCAGCACAGTAGGATGGAACTGCACAAACTCCATATCAGCCACTGTACCCTTAGCACGATATACCATCGCTATGCCGTCGCCTGTGGCAATAACAGGATTAGACGTGGTGAGATATACGGCACCACAACCACCTGTACACATCACTGTCATCTTCGACAGATATGTATCCACTTTCTGAGTCTTGGGATTCAATACGTAGGCACCATAACACTGGATGTTTGGTGAACGTCTTGTTACCCTCACTCCCAGATGATGCTGGGTGATGATCTCGACAGCAAAGTGATTCTCTTTGACATCGATTTCCGGACATGCACGGACAGCCTCCATCAGACCACGTTGTATCTCAGCTCCAGTATCATCGGCGTGATGGAGGATGCGGAACTCTGAGTGTCCTCCCTCACGATGAAGGTCAAAGGTACCATCATCCTTCTTGTCGAAGTTGACGCCCCACTCCACCATCTCCTTTATCTGTTCTGGAGCATTTCTTACTACCTGTTCTACGGCCTTACGGTCAGAGATATAGTCGCCTGCGATTATGGTGTCGGCAATATGTTTGTCGAAAGTGTCTACTTTGAGATTTGTGACACTTGCCACACCGCCCTGGGCAAAAGATGTGTTAGCCTCATCAAGTGATGTCTTGCAAATCATACACACCCTACCCTTCTTTGCACGGGCTACCTTCAGGGCATAACTCATTCCGGCTATTCCGGCACCGATAACGAGGAAGTCATACTTGTATACCATAACGAAAATCAATAATACTGCGCAAAATTACAAATAATTCTCCATTCTCCATTCGCAATTCCCATTTTTTTTATTATTTTTGTGGCAGATTATGAAGAAAATACTTATTATATCCTATATTTTATGCCTCGCAATGATGTTGCGGGCACAGACAGACCCACAAAGTGAGGGAAACTTCAAGGTAGCCTTTGGAGAACCTGTGGACACTGCGTTTACCGACTCTCTGATAGCCGACACTTCTGGTGTACAACTGCAATGGCCAGAGAATGTTATCGTTCGTATCGACAATATCCTCAACGATCCTTTACTGAAAAGGTCGCAACTTGGATTAATGGTCTATGACCTCACCACCGACAGCATTCTTTTCCGTTACAACGAACAACAGACGATGCGTCCTGCCTCAATAATGAAACTTATTACTGCCATCACAGCCCTAGATCGTCTGGGCAGCAACTATCAGTTTCGTACGTCTTTATATTATAAAGGTATTATCAAAGGACGTACTCTCGTTGGTGACATCTACTGTGTAGGAGGCATGGACCCCCGTTTTGGCAGCGACGACATGAACGCCTTTGCAGAGGGTGTGCGCCGTCTTGGTGTCGACACTATCAGAGGCAAGATTATCGCCGATATATCTATGAAAGACGAGACACGTCTTGGCGAGGGTTGGTGCTGGGATGATGACAACCCCATACTTACACCTCTTCTGATGGCAAAAAAGGCAGACTTCATTCCCCGTTTTATCGACGAGCTACGTGATAAGAACATACATATCATCATGCCCTTCAACAGCGATGGCACTGATGAGGGTACAGTACCTAATGGTGCATCTATCATCTGTTCCCGCTTCCACCCTATTAGTGAGATACTCATGCAGATGCTAAAAGACAGCGATAACCTTTATGCAGAGTCGATGATGTATCAGTTTGCCGCATCCGGAGGTGTAAAGAAGGCCTCAGCTGCAAATGCGAGGACTCACGTAAAGAAACTGGTTAGCAAAATAGGTCTTAACCCAGATAGATATAAGTTTGCCGATGGCAGCGGATTGTCGTTGTATAACTATGTCACTCCAGAACTTATGGTGCGTCTTCTGCGCTATGCTTATCGCAACACGGATATCATCACGAGTCTTTATCCTGCGCTGCCTATTGCTGGAGAGGATGGTACTCTCAGCAAACGTATGAAGGGTGAGTATACTCATAATAACGTGCATGCCAAGACAGGTACCCTTACAGGAATAGCGAGTCTCGCAGGCTATTGCCGCACAGCCAACAATCACTTCCTCGCTTTCTGTATCATCAATCAGGGCGTACTTCGCGTCTCTGATGGTCGAGCTTTTCAGGATAAGATATGCACAGCATTGTGCCAACCATAAAGTATCACACCCTAACACTAGAGCACTTCTAGTATTAGGGTAGAGCCCCTTTAGTGTTAGGGTAGAGCCCCTTTAGTGTTAGGGTTTCTTTGCTGTAGTGCAGATATTGACCAGATAGATAATACTCATATAAGGAATACCCGTGTTCGACTCAAGACCTATCTCACAGGTACGACTGTTAGAGTAACCTACCTCAATCTTGTTAGCCTCTATCTGTGGGCGCAGCTTCCTTAGGCCATATCTGTTAAGTTCAGGGAAGGTGAATCCTCTGTCACCAGCGAAACCGCAACAACCTACACCTTCTGGGATAAACACATTGTTCGAGCAAAGTTTCGCCAATGCTATCATATCCTTGTCAACACCCATCTGACGCGTAGAACAGGTAAGATGGAGAGCGATACGTTTGTCTGTAGGATGGAAGTCAAGACGATCTACGAGATAAGTCATGATAAATTCGGCTGGCTCATAGAGTTTCATCTTCTTCATCACCTTGCGCATACGGTGCAGGCACGGACTCTGAGCGCAGAGCACTGGATATTTGCCTTGCTCCGATGCTTTCCAAAGCGCTGCCTCCAGTTCGGCACTCTTACGGTCTGCAATATCGAGCATACCCTTCGACTCCCAAATCTGACCACAGCACATACGATCCATTCCCTCTGGGAAGATTACCTCATAGCCAGCCTTCGCCATCAGCTGGATAACCTCATCCACAAGGGCATGTTTCA
>Ga0326512_10003137_pt1 | contig 12168 bp, 20 predicted proteins | sample 1_2617_0518_D_FD_203652 | JGI IMG/M metagenome (GOLD analysis project Ga0326512, IMG submission 203652) | Bovine rumen microbial communities from UC Davis, California, United States - 1_2617_0518 | ecosystem: Host-associated > Mammals > Digestive system > Stomach > Rumen | place: USA... | reverse complement strand
GGCAGGCGGACGAAATTGCATTAAGAGAAATATTTGATATATATAAATTATGGAAATTAAATCAGTAACAGATGTAATTACAAATAGTAGTACGGAAGTATTTATTTGTACAAGTAGTAAAAGTGAGTCAGAGCTAAGGAATATGTTTAAGCAAGAAGACAACTGTTTCCTTAATTGGTTTAGTAATATTATTAAATTTGACTTACCTTTATACCGAACTTGGAGTCAGAAAGTTAGGAAAAGAGAGGAAGAGGATTATAACTTCAACGCCAATTACCTTGATGAAGAAACAGATCCGGAATTAACGATAGGGTATCCTTATAAAATATTTGCAACAGTCTATGAAAATTTTCCAGATGAAGTATTGAAAAATGATATCTTCTATAACCTTTATCTAGATTTTTTACAGGACCCAAGAAAGGAGGAGCCTGAAATAGTAGAAATACACGGAATGAAATGGAAAGTTTATCAAGAAATAAAAGAACCCATTGGTTTATTAGATGATTTCAATGAAAAATTAAAACAAGAGATTATTAAAATAAAAGCAAAGGATGAATCTGATAAAGAGTGGTATGAAAGATCGCTGGAAAGAAACACCGAAAACAAAATGAATACATACCAGTTGCGATATTTTGATTCAACCCTACTTTATATAGACTGGGTAAGAAAATTTATAGAGGACAACTTAAATAAATTTCCAAAGTATAAAAATTTAATTGAGATGTATAATTCCTTACCAGACGTTAGTTCACTTGATAATGAATTTATTGATACATTCGAAGATGACTGTCTTCCTAGAGATTACGATAAAGGTTTTGAGAAATTAGAGACAATAGTAGATAATTATAATTGTCGTCGACTATCTTAAAATAAAAATAAGAGACAAAGGATTTTTTCCCAAGTCTCTTTTATTTTTTTCAAATATTATTTATATAATACTTCTTCCAGTTTCTGTTAAATACATAACAGTCACAATTCCAATTTCCGAAAATATTTTTATCGGCAGTACAAGTAGCAGACATATACTCTCCCTTGCTCAATGTACAAGTTCCAAAGTTATGGCTAGAATCTGTGTATTTAAAATTTTTACACTTTCCGCAGCATCGATAACTTTCCATCTTTTTTAAAGTTTTCTCATCTTCTTCCGAAACTCTTTTATTCAATAGAAACATTACCCTTTATTATTTTTTCGAATAGAAATTTATTATAAGGATCTGTGAGATCTTTTGTAATGAAAGTATTGAATTTATCAAATAGAAAGTTTTTAAGATTAAGATTACCTATATCAACTTCTCTACATATGCCATTCTTTTCTTCTTTTACTTCTGATAGAGGAAGGTGTCTATATCTACTTAAGATATTTTTTATTATACTCTTGATTATTTTTCTAGGTAGTGGCTTTATCCAAAATTTTGAAAATATCAACCCTGGATGAAAACCGTTATAGTTTCTAATATAGTCGCTAGGATCTTCTACATAACCTTCAAATCTATATATATTTATACGATCTGGATATCCTAACCCCATTTTTATTCTAAGAGAAAACTCAAGCGTACAAGGAATACCTACATAAGACTTTGTTGTGCTTTCTTCCAGCTCTTTAATCTTCAGGTATCCTTCTTCTGTAAAAAATATTTTCATATTCCATAAAACTCTCTACGAATTTCAATTAAGAGGTTATTTATAAATTCCAAACTAATTTCATCTGGGATTGTTGAATTTTGCATAGCCTCTTTCATCTCAGCATCTTTTCCATTTAGGTACTTCATTATAGAGTCATAATCAGTATTTCCTAGGCGGATGTTCATAAGGAATTCTCGATCGATATTAGTTCTATCAATTTTACATCCTTCACCTCTGGCTATTTCAATTCCCATGTTGAGGAGTCGGGCACTATGACATGCATTTTTTCTATCGAACTGCTTCTCTTTTGCCAGATTAAATCTTTCTGGGTTATGATGTTTCTTAAAATCATGGTATTCTTTATACTGTTTGCAATATCCAGAGTAACCATCTTTATTATAAGAAACATTTAGGATAGCCTTCTCTCCTTTGGGAATAGATGATAGTCTAACTTGATTACTAGTATCTTGTTTGTTTACTAATCCTTTATACCCAAATGGTTTGTTGTAATAGTCCCAGAGAAGTTTAACCGCTTCTTCATCTATCTTCCAAAAACTCTTATCCCCTTTACTATAACAATCTAGTATCCCCGGTGCACTATTCATACATACGAACGATTGTAGAAAAGAATCTGTAATTTTTGCCGAATCAGGATCATAGTTATTTTCAATATAATCTAAGAATTGATTAAATTCAGTAATCCCTAGTTCATTGTAAATATGTTGACCCCAATCATAATACATGCAATACATACATATCATTTTATCAAGACTTACTAGACCACAATATTCTTGTTTTAACCCATGTACTTTTAACCAGTCTACTACCTTTCTTGATCCACCATTCTCTTCATATAAGATAAATTCAAGACAACTTTGTAAAGGTCCTTCTATTGGATGAACGATTTTCTTTTTTAAACTTCTCGCTCTTTCTAACTGAGTTTTTGCATACCCCATAAAAGACCCAAAGCATTTTTTCGTCAAGAATTCGTCTCTATGGCTTAATATTTTGTCCATCAATGGGTGTTTATAGATTATTTTATCCTCAGGTATATACAAAGACTCGAGGACATTTGGATTAGAGTTAAGAAGTAATTTAAGATATTTTCCAAGACCGTACCAGGACTCATCATTCGTAGCATCATGAACGTCTTCTGGAAAACCTATACCTGTTCCTAAGATGGCTTCGATTGGTTCAATAAACACCCCACCATGATCTTCGTCTGATTCAGGCCTAGCTAATCCATAAAGTTTACTACCCCTAATATATTCGTATAAAAGAAAACCATTCTTTCTTAAGTAGTCGAATTCAAAGTTTTCGGCATCGACCGCTAGATGTTCATTAACCTCCTGTTTATCTAAGGTTATTAAATTTTTATTTTTATCTAATTCAATTTTAATATTTTCTGAACTGATCTCTTTAACTTTTCCAGTTACTTTCCAAGAATTTCTAAATCTAATTAAAGTAACTCCGTCTTCAAGTTTTAATTCTTTTCCGTAAAAATCAACCATTGCTTTTTAAATTAATTATTTTGTTTATATTTATTTATAATTCCCGTTTTAAATGAAATTACAATGAATATAACTATCAACAGTATATTAAGTCCTATTACAGTCCAAGTGATTCCTATAACCTGATCACCTGTAAGAAAACTTTGAATATACTTAAATTCACTAAATTGTCTCCTTTCCCAAAGATTAATATGTTTTATAATCCAGTTAGATAAGGACATTAGGTTTAATTGTTTCTGTTCTAATAAAAAATTTCTACATCTTATGTCTAACTCTGGATTACTTTGCCAAGAAAAACAATTAGCCCATTTAATTTTTTTACCACCATCTATCCCAATACAGATGATTAATTCATTTTTATTCCCACCTTGCCAATAAGCTTTTTGATCTTCCGTTATCTGGACACCCGACCTACTAGGATAGACTAACACAAATACCCTAAATTGCTTATTTTTTCCATAGTATGAATTAAGAAACTGAAATCTTTTAATTTCGTCTTTTGTTGCAGAATATCCAATAATAGGGTTTTGATCATAATTACGATCCACAGAAGGATATTCAAATAAACCTAATTCTTTGGCTTCTTCTGGTGTAATTTTCTGATATTTTAATACCGACTCTGAACCTAATATTCTATTTTCATAGTTATGCTCAATAGTATAGGTCAAACAATCTCTCCAATTATTATTCCAGTAATACTCCTGTGCATCTCCATCTATAGTATAATAATGTCTGTGCATATCAACGAAAACCATTGGAGTTTTCCAAAGACTTTTAATACGCATAAACTCTTCTTCGGATATATACTCCTCTTCCCCTGAATTATCATACTTAAGCCACCTCTCAGGATGGTTCTCTACATAAGAACAGTCATAAGTTTGTGTTCTATATATAGTATTTCCTTTACTATCTCTCCCTGCAGGAACTCTTCTAGTACAAGTTCTATGTATATACTCATTCCACCGATCTGTATGTCGAATTTTTGTATAATAATATGATAAATATTCGGTATCTTTAAAATTTTCATACCTCATTATCTGCGACATAATTAGTATTAATAGTAAAGTAGATGCTGTGGGTATAATTAAAGAAGGCAATAGTAAACCTTCATTGTTTAATTTTTTAACTAGATTTAATCTTCGAACAATAAAACTAAATATTATTGTTAATACAATTGGAATTACTACTAATATATACTCCACTTTATTATTTTTATTTATTCAAGTATAAGGAAATAAAAGAGTAAGGAGATCTAATTTCCCTACTCTCTTAATAAAAACATCCTAAAACAAGTCTATATTATCGTCTAGTCTAGTATCCATTACATGCTTAGTGTTAGTTGAGGATATAACTTCATATTCTAATCTTTTTCTACCACTTAAAAACCATTTCCCCGGTGCTATATCAAGCATATTATTTTGTTCACGTACAATATCTATTATTTTTTCTTGTGCACCTAAGAACTGCTTTCTTTGTACTTCAATAGATACGCTAAGTTCTTTATATAATTCTGGCGAAAAGTTAGGATTGTTTTCTTTAATCCAATTGAAAAGTACACCATCATTTGAACTATACCTTTTATCCATAATGTGGGTATAAATGCTATCAAACTGTGCAGAGTACTCTTTAGCAATTCCTGCCTTCTGTTGAATTACCTTCCACATTTGGTCGTGAACAGCTTCTATTTTCTGTTCTTGAGCTTTGAATTCATTAACTAATTTCGCCTCATCATTTTGATAACTGAACATAGCAGTAATGACGATAACAGCTAAAATTAATATTCCACCCCAAATTACCCAACTGAAGGGGAATACATTTCTTCTACTTAAACCTATTTCCATTTTCTTCTCTAATATAAATTAAACATTGATAAATTTCCATTTGTTTGTCCGGATCGAAGGCTTCCCAATTGTAGATTCTTCCATTTGATCCTAAAATTTCAACTGCTTCATTACGAACTCTTATTTCTTGTCCAAGGATTTTCGTCGGGTTGTTAGTAATTGGGTCGATGCTTTCGCCTAAAATAACTTCCCTTTTTATTTTCTCTACTCTTCCTTCTTTCAGGACACGACAGAATTCTTTCTTTGCAATTTTTGTTAAATTTGTTAGACACTTCGCATAAGACTGTCTAATATTAATCAACTTTGGACTTAAATCTTTCATATATAAATTTTAATTTATTACAATTATAAGGAATAAAGGGTAAAAAAGAAGCAAGAATTTAATCCTGCTTCTAATGTTGGGTAATAGTTTTTACGACACTGTCTCAAACTCGTTGTCGTCTTTCTTTTTTTTGTGGCCGTCAAGTATGTCCGTAACCGCTGCTTTTCCTTTTTTTACTACCGTAAATGCGGTATACGCTACTATTCCTGTTATGGCAGCCCCAATTGCAAAAACTCCCCAACCTCTTACTTCGCGACTAATATCTGCCGCTGTTGACTTTGGTCTTTCCATAAATTTATTTTTATTGTTCATATATAAGGCTTTCGAGTGAAATAAAAGGGGAAGAATTAACTTCCCCCATTTAACTTTAAAATAACCTTATCTTTTACCTCAAAATATACTTCTTTTACTATATCATCGCTCAGGTTCATTAATGATCCCTTGTTGCTTAAAACTAATTCACCTTCTTTTGTTTCGAGGTAATGTCCGGCTACTTCTGATCTTTCTCTCGTTATAAAAATTTTCGTGCCAGCTCCAATCGAAACTAGCCATTTTTTTAACCTAGATATAACTAATTCTTTGTTAAAACTAGGCATGTCACTTATTTCGGTGACATCTTTTGCAAATTCCTCTTTTGTCATTGTTTTAAAGTTTAATGTTTTCTATATATAAGGCTTTGAAAGGACAAAAAAGGAAAGGGGTGCCTATTTATCTCAAACCAGTACCCCTCACAACTATAACAACTATATAGTAAATCTTCTTAAATAAGGTTTTAAAGTTGATTAATATACTTAACAACTAGTTCTATCATATTCTCCATGTCACCCCAGGATACAATCTCTTGCGGTGTATGCATGTTTTTTAATGGTAAAGCTAGATGGGCTGTTTCACAATTAAATGCATGTTCTTGTATAGAGCAGGTATTGGTTCCCCCGGGTCTAGTAGTAGATAACTGATAGGGGATATTTTCTTTTTTACAAATATCTATAAATTGTTTATTCATTCTCCTACTTCTATCTCCACCATACTCTATAACAACACCTTTACCAACTTTAACATCACAATACTTTGAATGATTAATATCTACCTCTGTATCAAAAGTAACATCCATATCAATTGAAATATCTGGGTTAATTCTTCTCGCTGCTACTTTAGCGCCACGGATTCCTTGTTCTTCATTTGCACAAGCTACTCCCCAGACTTGAATATTTTTCTTTTCAAGTTCTCTATAGTCAATTCTTCTTAAGATTTCAAAAGTAGTATAGATGCAACTCTTATCGTCTAAGTCAGCTGCACAAACCAAATCTTCCTTCTTCCCGAATTCCATAATTTCTCTATTTCTTTCGTAAACTATGAGAGAACCTACATTTATCTCCATATCTAGTATATCTTGTTTGCTCTCTACTCCGAGATCGATATACATATTCTCAATCTTATCAACTTTTTTATAATTCTCACTATCATATTCGATATGGATAGGGGTTTTACCTATAATGCCAGTATAGTATCGATTATCTTCTGATATTACGGTCACTCTAGAACCTAGCAGGACTTTTCTATCGATACCACCCGCACTTGCAAACTTAATATATCCCTCGTCCGTAATATCAGTAACCATCATTGAGATCGAATCGATGTGCCCACTTAACATTACTTTTAATGCATCTGGCTTATTTGATCCTACCCAAAAAGCGGCATTATTAAATTTGTCAATAAAACCCTCTTTTGCTTGAGGAATTTGAGATTTAACAAAATCTGATACTAACTCTACTCCTTCATTTTCAAAACCTGATGGAGTCGCAACTTTTAAAAGTTCTTCTAAAAATAATTTATTTTCCTTTTTCATGATATAATTTTATAATAACCGTCATTATTAATAGCTTCTTCTCTTATTAATTCAAAATTTACAGAGGATAATGGCCCAAATTCATCATAGTCACCTCCACATGAGATATCTACGTATAATTTTCCATCTTTTCCTAGGTGATACATTTCCTCCGAAGCAATATTCATTTCTGTCTGGCTCGATATACGGTATTTTTTAAAATCTCTTCGGCAATCAGACGACGCCTCTTGTAACCAAATATACTCCTTATTGTGCCACGTCAATGATCTTTTATCAAGTTCGTATTGTTCGTAGAGAAATTCATAGGAATATTCTTCAGATAAACCTATGACCTTTAGTGCTATATTCTTGTCTCTATTAATGAAGCATTTTCCCACTAAATTTTTATAATCCTCATCAGATACGTCAAAAAATTCTTCGGAACGTGATTCAATGTAATCATCTATGTCTATTTCCCCTTCTTGATCATTTATACTAATTACTAGATCTTCTGGTAAAGTATAAATTAAATCTTTCAATTGCTTTAGTTCTGCAAAACTAAGCTCGTTTAATTTCTTATTATGCCAATTTGTCATACTTTATATTAAATTTATCTCTATATATAAGAATTTTATGCCAAACTGTCACCGGATTAACACAATTGGTTCGTGGCACGTTTCTTGCTTTATAATAAGTGTAAAACCTTTTAAATTTAATAAATTAGTTATGATGAAATTTTTTAATTACTTCCCCTTCGATTGGGAAAATTCAAGTTTAATGAATATTAAAGAGACTAGTGAGAATTATGTGATCAACTTTCGTGCTGTTGGTCTAGATAAAGAAGATGTAGAAATTAATGTAGATGGTAATATCCTGTCTATCTCTACTAAGGCTGATAAAAGTAATACTGAATGGGGAGTACAGCAGGAATTCCTAAATGACCGAATTAACAAGAAAGTTGAACTACCAGACGACGTTGATGTAGATAATATCTCTGCAGAAATGAAAAAAGGTATTCTTGAAATTCAGTTACCAAAAGTTAAAACATCCATTAAGAAAAAATCCATTCAGGTGGGTTAAAAAATGAGGAGAGGGCTATTACACCTTCTCCTTTACTTTTTTAAATTTTTTAATAAAATCGTCTTTCTCTCTTACGTATAGTTTTCCATTATGAGAGTACATTACCGCAGTTACCCATCCTAGGCAACGATCTTTCATTTCACATTCACCTTCTATAGTGTAAATATTTTCATGAGATAATCCAGTACTCCCCGGATTTTTATCCTTAAACTCAACTAGATCTCCTTTAGATAAATTCATCATAATAAAAAATTTAATCCCCAAAATTCGTTTTTAAATCCCCAATACCATATCATAGCTATATAAATTAATATAGTAAGTCCCGCATCGATTAACACCCAAGGCTTATTATTCCTTTTAATAAATGCTAGTAATAGGATTAGTGCGAAAAATACTGTCAACTCGCTATAGAAAAGTCCTAGAGCTATATATGCCCAATAAATATAATCTACTATCATAAATACTAGATAAATTGCTCTAGTACGTCCGTCCTGATTCTTAAAATTCTCCATTTCTGAGCTTTCACAGGTATTGACAAAATTTTCAAACCAGTTTATGTAAAAGAATTTAAGAAACTCTAGTATCATAAAAAAGATACCAACAATAATATAAATAGTCATTACTCATTTAATAGTTTGATTGCCCTGTTTATATTCTCCTCTGTAATACCTGTGACGGGATTTATTTTAATAAACCTCTCTTTCCCATGACTACTTAATTCATCATCGGTATCGTCTAGTATTATATATCTCTCACACTCATTTTTCTTTAAATTTAAAAACTCAGAAATTAATTTACCCCGAGACCAACCAGGCTCAGATTCTAATGGAGACACAGGTAAAGAATAGTTAATTTTAGTTCTTAATCCCGAATATTCCAGTCTTTTCCTTGTCCCCTCTAAATCAAGTCTCCAGTACGAAGTTAACACTAATTCTCCACTTGTCTCATTTACTAATATATCTATTTTCCTTAATGCTTCTGGGTCTAAATCTTGGTCGATTTCAGGGATATAATAAAGATTCTCCCTAAAATATCTCTTGGTCCATTCATCAGAGTTTAGTACACCATCTATATCTAAGAAAATAAATTTCTTACCCACATCCAGACATCAAATTGTAACCAAAATTGATTAATGATAGCAAAAGAAAGTAATATAATAGAGACCCCAGTAGAACAGATATAGTATAAAACATTTCCAGTAAGACGCACTCTATCAATTTTCCATACTCTAATAGTTACCGTAGAAAGTATTGAGATAGCTAAGTCCATTACGAAGATGAACCAATTAGAAGTCATCAATCCGACAAGACATGTTAGAGCTTCTAAAATAGATACCCCTACTAGCGTTGCAGTTAATCTCGGCTTTACTAGACCAATTTTCTCTACATCGACAACTCTTTTCCCATTTCCTCCGCTAGCTTGAACTGCATTAATTAGTTTTGGAACATCGTGAGAAAGACTCTTACAATTGAATAAAATAACTACATTCAATAAGAGTACAAAACCTACTAATAAATAAAATAAAATATTCATAAACTCTTTAATTATAATTAAACATTTTCTAACAATAAGGCATTAAAACTCTTATTAGTGTAAAATTTACATTACAAATATGGAAGAGAAAATAAAATTAGTAAAAATTAAAGAAACAGACTGGCATTTTAAGCTAGTGAAATTCTGTTGGAAAATTAATCCCAAAGTTTTTCGAAATTTATGTCCCTATTTCTGGTTAGTAATGGGGTCTATTGTCGCCTTCATCCCAATGTCTTTGTATAGGGGCATAGAATGGTGTGTTAGGTGGATAAAAAACTTATGGAAAAATTATTGGGAAAGTTATAACAAGGAATATTCTCAAAAAGTTTACAAAAAGTATCTTCAATCTTTAAGTAAAGGGCAAATTTATTATCTAAAGTATCGAAGAACTATTCCTTTAGAAACTAGAAGATACAAAAGATTTACTCAATTTAATAATAAAGATTTGGACATTCTCTTATTTGATGCCGTTGAGGAATTTGGATTAAAGGATAAAGATATAAAAAAATATAAGGAAGACTTTAATCTAGAGTTAAAGAAAGAGGAGGAACTCTATAAGAAAAATGTAGAAGCTGAAATAAAAAAAGAAAAGAGGGAAGAAAAGATGCGAGAGCTAGGATATAAGATCTCTGAGTACTCTAAACACTTCTTTACTTTCCTAGGAGTACTTTTGTGCGGATTTATTGGTTTTGTACTCTTAACTGCTCTTACTAACCTGTGGTGTTTCTTCTCATCTTTGACCATTGATTTGTCTAGGCTTATGATAGTATTAATGACGTTTGTGTTTTCAGCAATAGTTGGTTTTTTGACGGGAAGTTGTGCAGTGTCTTATTTAAAATATCGAGAAGGGGATATTAAATGTGATCCTAAGTATATGATAGGAGTGAAAAAAAATTTGTACTATATTCCCCTTAGTATTGGCTATGTATTATATCATTTGTGGAATAGTATAATTTGTAAGCCTATCTATTATATTATATACTTACCAATTTACGTATTTCTTATAAAAACAGTAATTGGTGGTATCCTAATGGCGTTCGTAACTGGAATAAAGGAGTTTGGTGGAATATTTGGTGATTACTTTAACGCATCTTATTCTGACTATTGTCCTGGAATTGATTGGGAAGATAAAAATAAATAAAAGTTATGATATTGTATATTATTATTTCAATCGTAATTATAGCAGTAAGTTTTTTCTGTTTAAAATCTAAGTTCCAAAGCTATGTCCCAGTATGCATCATAGCATTCTTGTCTTCTGCTGTAATATGTTCAGTAGTAGAAACAATAAGATTTTTAAATATACCAGATAAAGAAAAGGTATCTTATGAAAATAAATTTTATAAAACTACATTGGATCTAAATAAAGAATACCCTATTATAATAGACTCTGACTATAAAAATAAATTCACTAAAGAAGATTTAGACAGTATAGAAATAATACATAATAAGGGAAATGCATCTGGAATACTTACCATGATAAAAAGAACGAAGTATGATCTTGGACTACTATGGGAAGTTGGTTATACTGATGACGTAGAGTATAAATTAGTTTTATGTAAAAAAGATTATGAAATATACAAAGCTTCTATCAATACTGCTAAAAAAAGAACGTGTGCATTGGACCCGGTTAGGTAACTTATTTAATAAAATAGAGACCTGGCCAGGAAAAATTATTGCATATCCGTTAATATGTATAATAGTTACATTATTTCATTATTGTTTTGCGTTTATGCACTTCCTATTCGAGACATTTCAATATATTTTTAATAGGAATCAGTATAATGCAAATATAAAAGCTTTAGAAAAAAGTTTATATGAAAATTAAATCAATAACAGACGTAATCACAAATAGTAGTAGTGAATGCTTTTTAATTAAAACAGAAAAAAGTAGAAAGGAAGTACTTAAAGAACTCAAGAATAAAGAGCGTTTTGGGGAGAATCATAGTTCCGGAATGGGAGGTGTACTGGAGGTCTTTGATAAGAGTACAGAAATCAAGGACTTTGAGTGGTTCACTGATTATTGTGAGGAAGAAATTAAACATACACCTTTTGAATTCTTACCAAAAGACTACCTAGCTATTCATATTGATAAAGGGTATAAGGATCTTATAAATTTCATAAAAACCGAATATGAATTTGTAGAGGATATTTTTGATGATAATTCTCCAGTGTTCAATAAAATCTTTGAAACTTACTATAAAAAGGAAGAAGAGGAAATCCTGAAACGAATGGGAGAAGTGGACGATAGGAAAATCGTTAATCTATGGCCTCGATATAAAAAAATTCAAGAAAAGTTAAATTTTATAAAAAATGAAAATTAAATCAATAACAGATGTAATCACGAATAGTAGTAGTGAATGTTTTCTGATCATTACCAAAGATTCAGAAGAAGATGTTAAGAATAAGTGGTTAGAATTCATAGAGAAAAACGAC
>Ga0326512_10003136_pt1 | contig 12170 bp, 17 predicted proteins | sample 1_2617_0518_D_FD_203652 | JGI IMG/M metagenome (GOLD analysis project Ga0326512, IMG submission 203652) | Bovine rumen microbial communities from UC Davis, California, United States - 1_2617_0518 | ecosystem: Host-associated > Mammals > Digestive system > Stomach > Rumen | place: USA... | reverse complement strand
TTTTGTTACTTCTAATTCTGGCGGATAAGGATTTTTAGGGGTAGGCGTATTAGAATCTTCAACAGATTTAGTATAAGCCATTCTTTGACCATTATCATAAGTAACAGCTTCCTCCCAATACTTAATCCTATCTTCTGTCTCTCTATCTTTAGATTCTATATTTTTTATTGCATTAAGGTATTGCTGACCATTTACAGCTACGTACATAACAAAGTCATTAAAATCAACAGCATCTTTATCTATTGACTTCCACTCTGTATCCGGAACATATGATCTTATTGAATTGATATTTCCAACTTTCTCACTATTCATAATAGCTAGTTTTGAGAAATCTTCATAATCTCTCATAGCTTTATAAAAAAGAGTATCAGCTTCAGTTCTAATATCTTCCATGCTTTCGCCAGCAGCATGAATATGTATATGTTTCAAATCGTTGGCAAAAAGTGCCGCATAATATGCTAATTTAGAATATTCCATAAAGAAATTAGTAGAAATAATTATAAATTATATAATTACAAATTTTATATTAAATTTCGTTAATCTTTTATATATTTTCTAAAAAAACTACATATTATAAATATAAAAAGGAGATTATTATGACTAAGACTATAAAGTTTAATAATGAGGCACTTTTTAATTTACAAACTCTTAATGGCTTAATTAGGTCTACTTGGGGCATGCATTATGATGAACCAGAAGAAAAAATTGAAGCAGCTTTTCAGCGTGGCATTATTGATTTTAATCATGTTAAGAATAGGTATGATACAGTTTTTAATATGAAAAATGGTCCCTTCGATTATGATATAAATTATGAAAAAAACCTATTAAGTAAATTAAATAAAGAGTTTAAAAAAGTGAGATCTTATAAATTGCCATGGTTTATGAAAACTTATACGGACTTTATTGAAGAAAAATTTAATGAGCTCATGGTAATATATAAAAATGGTGGCTGGAAATAAAAATAGGGGGCTTAAAATAAGCCCCTTTAATTTATGCAGCAAAAGCATTATGTATAGTATTTACATCAACAAATTTTAAGTTTTTAAGGTACCATTCTAAATTTAAATCATCAGATTCTATTTCTTCATGATTGCCGACAGAATGATATAATTTTATATTTCGTAAATTTAAGTTTAGAAGAATTTGTTTCATATTGTCAAATATAGGATTTATTACGTTATTAAACTTATGTTTTAATTGGTCTAATATATCTTCTTGTTCTGACCTAAAATTATCATGATTTAATAAAAGCTTAAATGTTCTACTATAAAGATCAGCTAACGCAAATAATTTATTTTCTACATCTGGAATTTCTGAATCTTTTATATCTAACAATACTCGTTTAGCTGTTAAATCATTAAACGAATCTTCTGCTTTTCTTAAAAGATTATCAATATCATTACCCAAATTATCTGCATATGTTCCTTCTGATAATTTAGAAATACCTTTATATAACGATTCTAAAATTTTATAAACATCATTTAAACCATATTCTTTTGAATCCCTCATAGAAGATAATAATCTTATACAAGAACTCATTGCTGCTTTCATCTGTGAGTCATATTCTACTGAAGGATGAAATAATTCTTTCTTAAAGAACTCTACTATTTCATGGCTACTCATATCATATGAGTATTCTTGCAATTTAGAATTTAAACTTTTATTATATATATTTTCAAAAATTTCTCTATTCATAGAGTAATTAGTTATTAAAGCAGCTTCTTCTTAAATTCTCGTTCTAATGAACGAATACAGGCTAATTCACATAAAGAGCCACTCATAGAATATAGAAGTGAATATTTTGGTTCTTTATTTTCTTTTAAAAGCTTTCTTATAAAAAGATAAGTTCTCTTACGTAACTTATAAGAACTTATCATAGAATATTCCATATAGAAAAAAAATAAAGTACCAGGAATTATTTGTGCAATATAATAATACCATGGAATATTAAGCTTAAAATAAAAATAGGATAGACCCATTAAAAAATAGTCAATTAAACAAATATAAAGTCCAAGTCTAATCCATAAGGTACAAATATAAACTGTATAAAAATTGGAATTTTTATTCATATAAAGCTAGCTTTTAAAACCCATATCGCTGATAATACATTTAATATTACCCCAATTATAAGTTTTTGATTCTTCTATTCTTTCAGAAAGTTCTTTAATTGTCCATTTAGCGCCTTCCTCAAATTCTTTAGGGTGCGCACTTTTATTTTTTTGTAATTCCAATGCGCTAAAGTCTTCTTTAGCTTTCTTATCAAGAAGCTCTTGAATAACGCCACTATCACAATACTGGTCAATTAAGTTTTCTAACGTTATGTTTACTTCTAAAACATCAATATTACCATATGATGATGTATACCAATGTTTTTCATCCGCTGTATCCCAGTCATAGTCAGAAAAACAACACTGAAGCATATTTGCGCCTATATGAGCTGCTTCATTTATATCTTTTGCGCATATATATTTAATTATATCATCAGCTTTTACTTTAAAAAATTTAAAAAGTTTCATATTTACATAGTAACACTTAATTATTCTCTTTAATATCCTCTAATATCCTTCCAAGCCAATTATGCTTTTCTTTATTTTTACACTCCTCACAAATACATACGCCCCAAAAATTATCATGCCACCAATTATGTTCAATAATAGGTTCATCTATAGCCTTAAGTTGCTTTAAGAGATTCTCATCTTCAAACTTCTGATGAACTAAATCCCACATAATCCGTAATTTTACGTCATCCCAGTCCGTTCTAATACTTACTTTACTTCCCAATCTTTTAGCTTTATTTGCTGGAATATCTATAAATTCATTAGCTCTTTCTGGGCATTTTTGAGCTTGATAAGCATTTTCTACAGATGGAAAAGTTATACCTTTATATACTATAGTACAAAGATGAAAATTACTTAAAAATGGAAAATCCTTAAAAAACATAAATATCCTCATTAAAAATATGTAAAAATATATTAATTGGCGCTACGCAAGCCACAACTATATCTCTTCTTAGTATACATTAATTAATATAACTTCATTTTCAAAAAATTCACATTTTTTAACTAATAATTTTTCTAAAAATATAACTTGGTTTCTTCGATAGTTAATTTATTTATACAAAGTGAAAGTTAGAGTAAATAAATGAATAAAAAATATGATTATATTGAACTATTAAGTGAATTAGATGCGCAGCAGTATAGATTGTTTAATATTTGTTCTATAAACAGCACGTATTTTGGAAATTTAATTTTTAATAATATAGTTCAAGATTGTGAAATTAACTCAGCTATTTTTAATAGGACTTATTTTACTGAATGGCTTAATCAAATAATTGATGACTCTATTACTAGGCTAGAGAGTGAAGTTATTAAATGGATTCATGACTATCTGGGATTTTTTGATTTTTATAGAGGCGATTGGTCTGTAGATTCTATTATTAACTCAGTAATTCAGAGTTGGAAAAATAAGCCAAAAACATTAAGACTTAATAAGTTAAGTATGTTATATGCAAACTATATAAGATTCTTAGGAACAATGAATGGCCAAACTTTCTTATATGGTACTACTGCTTATAATATACTAGATTATGAAGACTTGCTTAGTTCTGAAGATACACCTTATTACAATGATATGGAGCATAGAATTCAAAACTTAATTAAGTGTAAAAAACTAGTAGTTTCAGAAGTAGCAAAAAATGGCGTTGAAGCATGTGTTGCTTCTGCTGTTTGGAATTCTATTTTTAATACAGAAGGTAAGTATAACTTAACAAAAGCGCTTAATATTCTTAAAGCTGACCCTAAAATGACTAGAATGTCAGATATGCAAATGAGACGCAAGCTTCAAAAAATGAAAGTTTTAATTTTGGAGTCGCTATTAAAAGATGATAAAATAGAAACTTATTTTGACTCTGACTATACTATAAGTATGGGCGGTACAAATTTTACATTAAAAAGCGCCTTAGAGTATTATTTGGTTACAACAAAAGCAGATTTGGATGAGAAGAAGCCCGCATTTACAGAGTGTCCAAAAATATTAAATGGACATGTAAATATAAGCGCCTTTACAAGGGATGAATTCAGACTAACTATTGAAAAGTATTGTATTGCTAACGGTATCCAGTTTTCTTATCATACAAATTTTTATAATGGCATAGCAAAATTAAAAATCGATGCTAATCTAAAAAAACATAAGACTTATAAATTATGGATTTATACGGGCGGTGGTTATAGAGATTTTTCCACTGGTACAACTGGATATATTACAGAGATTATCCCTAAGGAATATTTTGATTTATGATTTCAATAAATGTTAATAAAGATTCTGGATTTCTAGAATTAAAAGTATTTGGTGAAGATTTTACTGATACTGTAGAATTTTTAAGAGACTATCACTGCGCTTTTGATGTAAAGAAAAAAGTTTGGACAAAGCCTATTTCTTTACTTAAGCTTTTAAAAGCTGATTTGGAAGTAAGGCATATTGAATATGATATTTCTGAATATGACGAAATAGCAGCGAATGAATATCTTAGCTCTCTAAAGGAACTTAAGCTTTCAGATAGTAGGCGTACATTAAATTTTGATTTAATGAAATGTCCTCCTTTACAGGGTAAAGCACCAAATGAGAATTACCAGAAACAGGATATCTTAAGAGCTATAAATCAAAATAGATTTCTTTTTAACTGGGAAATGGGACTTGGTAAGTCTTATGCACTTGCAGTTTTAATAGAACATTTAAGATATTATAAACTTATTGATAAATGCCTTATTTTTTCTACTGGTGTTGGCGTCTTTAATTTGAAAGACGAGTTATTAAAATTTGGAAAAGACTTTAAGCCAGAAGATATTTTGGTATTAAACTCTCTAACAGAAGCTTCATATGAAGATAGAGATTTATTTAATGAAAATAAATACCCACAAAATATTATTATAATGACCTATGATGCATTTAAGGGTATAAATAACTATTATTATGATAAATTTAATGCTACTAAGAACAATAAAAAGCCATCTACCAAAACAAAATATAGAAAGAGCTTTTTACCGTTAGACCAATGGCTTGATGGTAAGTCTGGCGCAATTTTCTTAGATGAGTGTCATTCTTTAGCTAATCCATCATCAAGACGTTCAGAAATATTTAAGATGAACCTAGATAAGTTTAATTATCGTTATGAGTTTACTGGTACTTTAGCTGATAAATATGAAAAGCTTTATATGCCATTATTTATTTTGGATAAGTCTCTAGTTAATGGCTGTAGCTACAATGAATGGCTTATGCAATATAATGATCTAGGTAATAGGTTTTCAAGATATGCTATAAATGATGATAAGTGGGATATTGGTAAACTAGAAAACTTAAATAGGGATTTAATTAGAAATTATGCTTCCAAAAGACTTATGACAGAATGTTTGGACTTACCATTAAATTATGAAGTTCCAACTATTCATGTTGATATGTCTAAAGAACACCGCGAGATTTATGAAGGCTTTGTAAAAGAACAGCTTAAGTTAATCAAGGAACGAGAAAATAGCAATAGTGATAATGTTATAAACATGTTCCAAGTATTTCAGCTATCTTGTGAAAATATTAAATGTATCGAAAATAATAGGTCATTCTTTAAGTATTCTGAAGACTTACAAGAAAAAATTAAAAAGTATGATTTTATAAAGGATAATAATAAAATCAAAGTCTTAGATTCAATCTTAGCAGAAGAATCGGAAAATGGACAGCGTGGCATTGTTTGGTATTATCATCCATTAAGCAAAGATTATCTAAAGGAACACTTAGCGAAATATGACCCAGTTATTGTAGAAGCTGGCTTAAAGAATGAGGAACTTCATAACACTATAAATGAATTTAAGAATAATCCAAAACATAAAATTCTTATTGCGTCTATAAATGTTATGAATACTTCAGTTACGGTTACTGAAGCAACATATAATGTTTATTTTGAAAGAACATTTAATTATACTGTTTATAGCCAGAGCCGTGGACGTATCTATCGTCCAAGTCAGAAATATATGTGTAGAACATATCATATGACATTTAATGATTCTATTGATAATTTACAGCTTGAAAACTTAGCACAAAAGGGCCAAATAGTAAATGCACTTTTGAATAAGAAGTTTATAGACCAAGGACTTTGGAAAAAGATATTTAACGCAAATGAGGGTTTTACTGTAGAATAGTATTTAACGCTAATATATTCTAAGAGGTTTAGATGTTTAAGAATTACCTAAAGATATTTTTTAAATATTTTTTAATTGTATTTGCTTGTAATTCTGCGACTGTTATAGCATCTTTTAAGTCTGGCGGCTTATTATTAGTTTTAGCTACTGGACTTATTTCACTACTTGTTGCTCTAGCAGCGGTATCATTAGACGCTACTCAGAAAAAAGAGCTTACTAAAAGTGAAATGGATAGGCAGTTAGAAAATACAGCAGAAGACTTCTTTAGTAGACTTTCGGATACAGAAAATGAGTCACTAGGAAGAATTATAAAATATGTTCAAGACCATGGCGGTGGTGAAACATATTTGGAAATGGATGAAAATCAGAAAATGAGATTAAGAACTACTGTTAAAGAACATAATACAGACGTAACAGTAGACTTAGGAACAATTGAGCTTCCAAGCCCAAGGTACGCAATAGAATCAGCAGATTGGAAACTTGATATGGAAAAGATTTTTGATAATTTATCAGTTAGACTAAAAGCAACATTAGGAGATAATTATAAATGAAATTAGTTGTTGATAAGGTAACTTATGGTTTAGTTCCTTACGGACCTGGAACTGGTACAAGATCGCTTGGTATTTATTTTAAGGAAACTGAAGGTGATTTTGATTACAAAGCTGAACTTGATGATAAAGGAAATCCTTTAACAGAAGACCCAATTGCAATTAATGCGGCTGGTATTCTTGGTGATATCCTTAATAAGATTAAAGATAATAAGCTTGAACAGCCTTGGGCATCTTTCTTGCTTGGTCGTGAATATGTATACTTTATCGGTGAAGATACTGCTGCGCCAGCTTATAGAAAAATTATCGGTACAATGCTTGAAGTTGTAGCTAAAATGGCGCTAGATATTCAGAAAAAGCAGTTTGAAGGTATTGATGATGAAAAGAAACTTGCAGCTGTTAAAAAGCAGCTTCATGCTCCAATGCCAGTTTTCGTAGGCGAGCCAAAGTATTATACTGGTCTTGATACATTCTATGAGAACTTTAACCTTGTTCTTCTTCAGTTGCCACTTACATCTGACGCAAAATTTAATCAGATGGCTATGGTAGAAGTTGCAAATCATGCATTTAGCGTATTTGTTCTTAAGATGAACAAAGATAACTTTGAAGAGCAGAAAAAAGTTCTTAAAGAATCATATGAGGATATTGGTGCATTATCATTGCCACCAACAAGAGTATTTATTGTTGATGAGACTGGTGATGATTCAATAGCTGAATTTGCTCTAGAAAAAGGTTATAGAATAAATCACACAATGAATTATTCAGATAAATATCAGCTTAGCCTTTAAAATTATAGGGACTCATTTGAGTCCCTTTATTTATTTTAAATAAAGTAATTTTCATATATTGAATTTTTATTTGTAAAATACTCCTGAACTAGATTACGTAATTCAGTTAGCGTTTGTAAGCTCATTGTACCATTTTCCTTATCAAGACTTGCGGCATTCATTTCCATATCGCTTCTTAAACTGATCCTTATATGTTCATTTAATACAGTAAACTCTAAATAATCAGTAAATAAATGTTCATCTTTTTTATTATCAACTTTAGTAAAAAAATCATCTAAAAATTTATAAAGTTTTAAAGATTCCGTCATAAATAAAATATGTAAGTAAATAATAAATTACGCTAATCTATAGAATATGGATGAAGTTAGAACTATAGTATATTTATGGTGGCGAAAAGATGATGAGACACTAATAAAATTTGGGGACCATACAGAATCAATAAATAATAAAAATTGGCAAATAGATACTGAACTTTATATACAAAAAACCGCCGCTCCAAAAGAATCTAAAACATTTAAGGATAAGATTAAATTTATTTATTATGATATTACGGACTACGCGAAAAAAGTAAACAAAAATTATAAATTTGCTAGAATAGATAACTATATTACTCGACTAGCTGACTTAGATAAATATAGACTTGGACAAACTGACCAATTTAAGCTTCCTAAATTTGAAATTGATATTGATGAATTTATTGATAAAATAAAAGACGTTGTATTTGGAGGGCATAATTTAGAAGATAGAATTCCAATAACTGGTGATATTCATATATCAGATTTAAGAAAGCTAGAAATGGATAGAATGGTAACATTTAATTTTCCAGACGAAAATAAAGAAATTGATATTCTAAGTATTCTAGCATTTTTTGAAATTAAAAAAATACTAGTAGTAACATTATCAAATAAATATAAAGACCTATTTAGTAAATTCTTTGAATTTAATAAGTTTATTGTAAGACTTAATGATTCAAATGATGGCCAATTTATGTTTGCGGATAAAAAAATAAAAATAACTAGCAAAGAAGATGAAGATATCACAAAATATGATTGTATTGTAAAAGACTTGGATAATGTTTCAATTTATTTAAGATAAACTAATTTTTCGTGAAAAGATTCTATATTTGTGAAAAATGTCAACATTATTTTACTGCTGAAATAATTATAGAAATGCATTATAGAGTTACATCAGAAATAACTGGAAAAGTAATTTCTGACATTGATAATATTTTCTGTCCGGACTGTGGCGGTTTTTCAAATGAAATGATTGGGTATGAAGGTATTATCTAAAAAATCTTAGTTGTTAATATTTATTATAAATAAATTATAATAAAGGAAAAATAAATGGTAGAATTACTTAAAACAACTAAGTACCCAGTTAAAACGCCCAAATTTAATGTTGGAAATGATGCAGGAATAGATTTCTTCGTTCCTTCATATTCTGAAGGATTTTTAACTGCTTTTCAGGAAAAAAATCCTGGTAAAGAAATTGTAAAAAATAAAGATGGCAAATATGTTATTCGTGTAGAGCCACACGGAGACGTAAATATTCCATCGGGTATTTATTCTAAATTTCCGGCTAACATTGCTCTTATTGGCGCAAATAAATCAGGTATTGCTTCAAAGAAAAAGCTCGTATATGGCGCACATGTAATTGACGCTTCATATCAGGGTATTATTCATCTTCACATGATTAATACTTCTAACGATTGGCAAGAAATTCCACTTGATGAAAAAATTGTTCAATTTATTCCGACTGTTATTGATATTTCGGGCGTAACTGTAACAGAAGACGTTGAGCCAGAAAATTGGTTTACAGAAAAAACTGTAAGAGGCGATAAAGGCTTTGGATCAACCGGAACTGTATAAGATATTTTAGCAAATAAAGGCCTTGATTTTATATCAAGGCTATTTTTATAAATTTTTAAGAATACATTATCTTTAATGTATTAGGAGTAATATTTTGGATTTGGTTTATAAAGTAAAAGATAAGCCTTCTTTTGGAAAAATTGTATTATTTGCATTCCAGCAGCTTCTAGCTGTTATGGCTGCAACAATTGCAGTACCAGCTATTGTTGGTAATGGTCTCTCTGCTTCTGCTGCACTTTTTGGTGCTGGTATTGGTAGTATTGTTTATCTTTTATTTACAAAGAGTGCAAGCCCTGTTTTCTTGGGTAGTTCTTTCGCATTTATTGGCTCAATGTTTAGCGCTTTTGCTGGAGCTGCTTCTTTAACTATCGGTTATTGGGGACTGATTTTTGGCGCTTTAATGGCTGGACTTGTTTATGTAGTTTTAGCTATTATTGTAAAGTTTGGTGGTGTTAAATGGATTGATAAGCTTATGCCACCTGTAATTATTGGGCCTACAGTTGCAATTATTGGTTTAAGCCTCGCGGGTAATGCCGTTGGTGATTTAATGAAGGCTAATACTGACTCTGGAAGTACATATGTTGCGCTTATTTGTGGATTAGTAACATTGTTCGCTACTATGATTTGCTCAACTTATAGTAAAAAGATTGGTAAACTTATTCCTTTTATTATTGGTATTTTAGCTGGATATGTAACTGCAACAATCTTTTTTATTATTGGAAAAGTTTCTGGTAATAATGCATTAGTAGTTATTGACTATACAGCACTTACTTCACTCAATTGGACAAAATTTAGTTCGTATTTTTCTATTCCTAAGTTTACATTCATACTTGGTGGATTAGATGGGCTAAAAGCTATTACGCCAGCGTATCTTCTTACAATTTTCGTGGCCTATGTTCCAGTCGCTTTTGTAGTATTTGCTGAACATCTAGCCGACCATAAAAATCTTTCTACTATTATTGGTGTAGATTTACTAAAAGAACCCGGCCTTACTAGAACACTTCTTGGTGACGGTATTGGCTCTGTTATGGGCGCTCTCTTTGGAGGATGCCCAAATACAACATATGGTGAATCAATTGGATGTGTAGCGCTTACTAAGAACGCATCTACAATTACAATTTGGGGTTGTGCGATACTATGTATTTTATTCAGTTTACTTACACCGATTGTTTCATTCCTTGAAACTATACCTTCATGCGTAATGGGCGGCGTTTGTATAACACTTTATGGATTTATTGCGGTATCAGGACTTAAAATGTTCCAGCAAGTTGACCTTTCTAAAAATAGAAATCTATTTGTAGCATCTGTAATTCTTATTACTGGCGTTGGTGGAATGATTGTTAAGTTTGGCGCAGTTGAAATTAGAACAGTTGCATGTGCACTTATTCTTGGTATTCTTACTAACTTAGCTTTATCGCTAAAAGATAAATAAAATAATTAAGCCCTACAAAATGTAGGGCTTTTAATTTAATCAAATTCTGGTGTCAATTGAACAAAGTCGCAATTCATTTTATGCATATCTTTTTCTAGGTCACTAAACGTAACAGATACGCCATCTTTAATTTTTAATCTTAAGCCTCTTTCGCCATCTTTCTTAATAATCTTATAAAAAAATCTATTATCTAAATTTTGCCAATTATTAGGTAAACTATTTTCATCATAAATAGTTTTTTCACAGCTAGTATTTGATCTGGCTGTTAAATTATATTTATCCGGATTAGTACAAATACTTATAAAAATAAAATACAAAAAAGAAAAACAAATAATAATATAATCTTTGTATAAAAAGTCTAATAATTAGCTAAAAATGAAGCTCGCTTTAAGCGAGCTTTTTAATTATACTAAATACAATCTGAAATTATAGTTAATCCGGAAAGGAAAAATATAATTCCAAATATCATGTTAATACTAGGCAATATATAATCTGCCATAGATTTTTTCTTGTATTCAACAAAGTCAAATAACAATTGTCCATTTTTTACATCTTCTGGCGTTTTATCTTCATTTTTTAATAGAATATCAACATTTCTATTGATAATTAAAAATCCTACTGAAAAGAAAATAATACCAAATATAGTATCTATAAACAATTATTTTGCCTCTTCAGTATTTGCTGGTTTATCCGTAGTAGCTACTGGTTTATCCATTAATGACGCTTCAACAGTTCTTAAACGATTACGTTCCGCAATATGGACCTTTGCTTTTACTTCTGCTTCAGTATTTGGCTTAATACCAAATTCTTCTCTAAGAATTCTATTATCCACGCTATCAGCTAATACGGCATCTTCAAAAGTTAAATCCCAAATTACAAAAGCTGGATTATTATAACTTGTATTATACCATACCTCATAAGTTTCATGATTATGATATTCCAATTCTCCAGAATATGCTACTTCAATATGTTCATTTGCTGTTAGATTAAATATTAAAAATAAAAATATACAAAATATTGATAATTTCTTAAACATAGCTACAATATTAGTAGCACATAAGACTAATTAATAATTATGGCAAAAGACTTATTGGCAACTGCTGCAAATGCGTCTACTGGATTTTATATTGCTCTTGTTGTAGCAATATTTATTATCTTATCTTTAATAGTACTATGTGGATATTACATATTAAAAACTAATAGTTCAATTTCTATTGGAAACTTTAAAATTGACGCATCTAAAAAAGAATCAGTAAAAGAGCCAGATAATAAAAAAGAAAAAGAAATACATGATGCTAAAAAAAGTGTAGAAGATTACACTCGTGCAGTCATAGCAAAACAATTTGACC
>Ga0326512_10003134_pt1 | contig 12173 bp, 6 predicted proteins | sample 1_2617_0518_D_FD_203652 | JGI IMG/M metagenome (GOLD analysis project Ga0326512, IMG submission 203652) | Bovine rumen microbial communities from UC Davis, California, United States - 1_2617_0518 | ecosystem: Host-associated > Mammals > Digestive system > Stomach > Rumen | place: USA: California... | reverse complement strand
AATCTTCTGTTCAGGCATGGAGATGCATCCTGCCGTTTTGTGATTTGTATAGCGCTGTACGTGTATAAAGATTGCACTCCCTTTTCCCTTTACAATAGGGTTCATGTTGTAGCCAATAGCTATGGCGTACTTGTTTAATACGTCGGGGCGGAAAAGTTTTTCGTTCTTTAAATTGTTTTTATATTTACCATCAGTATCAACAACTAGCTTATTGTAATTTTCACTTAATGTATCGCAAACCCATACGTGATTTTTCCCAACAACCACAAAATTCATCTTTGTATTGATATCTTTCTTGTACCCAAAAACAAAAGGAATTGGATAAAGCCCAGATGGTGTTTTCAAATCTCCTTCTTTTTTCTGTCCAGGATATGCCATTCCCCCTATGCCAAGATTAACCTTAAAGGCTGGAGACGTTTCTACCCATTCATGATTATTTTTTTCAAAGGTATGCAATAGGGCCTTAAAGTACGTTTTACCTTTGTCATACAACTTTTCTTCATCAGTAACAACAATAATCTGCTTGCAAGGACTCTCTAATGAGATTATTTTATTCTGTATCAAAATATCAGGAATGGTAATTTTCCTCTGTCTGCCTTCATGTTTATCTTGTTTGAGAATGGACTCAATAGACTTGATCTTAGACATTATTTCAGATCTATACAAACTATTTTGTTTCAAGAACCGTTTGTAATATGTACAAGCTCTTTGAGCCATTGTCTGACTTGAATATTCTAAGCTTCCTTGCTCATAAAAATTGGCCAGTAGTAAAAGGCCATATGCAGCATCTTCATGATCTGATGTGCTGTTCTCAAGCAATAACGCCTCTCTGCTTGAATGTGTGTACAAATCTTCATGCCAAGGACTGTTCATCTGATATATTTCCAATCCTTCCAATGGTCGGTAGTCGTATAGAGCTGAAGCTACAGGACTATATGACATTGTAACATAAGCAGCACTTTTCTTTATGACACTCAAGGCACATCGTTGGACGCTGGTGAAGTCTTTCTTTTTTGCCTCAATTGTTTTTACATTGTATATACCCTCCCATGTATCTAGTGTTATACGACTTATGTAAGTATGCCTTGATTCTACAAGCTTTACACTGGCTTGCACATCATGCTTCCCTAAGAGCCTTCTGAGCCTCCAAACCCAAGTGTTGCTCATATTGCCTTTGACAATATTTTGCAAGACAGCATTAAACTGAAGTGGACTCTTGCCTGAGATTACACTCCGATCACAAGTGTCTGAATATTCAGTTAGATCATTAATAATAGCCTCAAGTTTTATTTGTGCACTATCCCCTGCTTCTCTGACCCCTTCAACGATTTGTTGTTTGACAAACTCCTTCCCCATACCTGCTTTTATCAAACTTGTAGGAGGCTCTGGCGTTGTGACAACCAGATAACTCTCTGGGCTAAATAATACACTGGCAATGAATAATATCGATGCAACAAATAGAGCCAAGACTACATATAGAAAGCTTTTCCATCCTGCGAGCTTCCACCTATGTCGCTTGTCTTTTTTAATGTAATCTTCCACAAAAGCATTAAACCGATCCTTAGCTAAAGCAAACAGGTCCTCATTGTTTTTGTATTCTACATAGTATGAGTCAGTGTTACTGTTGATTAGTTGTTCTATATGGTCAATATCTGGAGTCCTAGTATCAAAAGAGCGAACAAATGTAATAATCTTGGGGCGTTTGTTCTGCTTGTAGTTTTTCGTAGCCAGAAGGAATTCTTCTTCTGTCTTCTTGCCGATTCTATCTTCTAGTACAAAAACCACCAAGTCTGCTTGATTCTCAATAAAGAAATTATAGTCGGCTTGGATTTCACCAAAGTTCTCATATGAATGTGCAACTAGTGAGACATTTAACTTTTGCATGCCATATTTGGTGTTCAGGTCGTTGGCTATTACTTTCAACCCCGATCTCTGTACATGCAGATTTTTGGCTCCTGCGATAAAAATCGATACAATATTCATATTGCCTGCAAATTTAGCAATAATTATCTACTCATCCAAATTATTTTTCACAAAAAAGAAAAAATAATTGCGTATTCAAATTTAAATTTATATATTTGCAACTGAAACAGAATAAATAACTAATCAAAACAAAAATCATAGTAAGCAATGGGATATTTTAATCTTTTAAGGAAATTTGACCGTACCTATTCTACCAAGACCCTGTATCAGTTGCTATGGTTAGTATTTTTTTTATTACTAACTTTTGTGGTGATGTGGATAATAGCAGCAATAGTATTTGAAAAAAAATCTTTTTTAACAGATTACAACAACTTTCACCAAATTTCAAGTTTATTTGATTATGTTGAGTTTGTTGCTGCAATAATGCTTGACCCTGGACAAATTGATCATATTAAAGAGGGACCAGAGCACCAATGGGGTTTGTTGTTGGGATTACTAGGTGTCATTGCAGTAACAGGTTTAACGATTTCGACAATTACCAATATTGTACAGCGACGAGTGAATCAATACCTTAATGGTGAAGTCCGCTACCATTTTAATAAACATGTGGTCATTATTGGCCTTGGAAAGCTGGCCATGTCAATTATCGACCAAATATGTAAAGATTCCAACTATAATAAGAAAGATATTCTTGTCATGACAACTCAAAAGACCAATGAAGCTAGGCAAGTTGTCAATACTATTGTTGACAAAAAAGACGAATCAAGAATATACTATTACAGAGGGAGAAAAGATTCGAAAGAAGATTTATTAAGTTTGTGTATTGAAAATGCTGACGAAGTATTTATCATTGGAGAGAATGATGAAATAAATAGAGATGCCAGTAATATGGAGGCATTACAGAAGATTGCGGAAACCCCAAAGCGTCTCAAGTCGGAAATAGACAAACTATCATTTTTTTCAATTAGAAAGCTCTTCTTGTTATGGCGGTATAAACAATGGGAAAAGCATAAGACAGATAAACTTCCTGTTACAGTGCTACTTGATTTCCAAACAACCTTTGCGGCTTTCCAGTTAACAGATATTTCAAAAAAATGGAGAGACTATATTGATTTCCGACCTTTCAATTTTTATGAGAATTGGGCAAAAAAACTAATCTATACTAAAAAGTACCTTGATATAAACAGAAAACCCATTTATTACCCGTCCATTGACGAATGGACTGAATTCAAATCGGATCCTCTTTCGGGACAGACAATAAAGGAGACGAAAGCTATTAGCTACAATAGCAATAAGTATGTGCACATCGTGATATTTAGCATGAGTAGAATGGGCGTGGCTCTTGGAACATTTGTGGCCCAGGTTTGCCATTTCCCGAATTTCATTAGAGACAAAAAATATAAAACACGAATCACATTTATAACTCCAGAAGCTGATACGGAAAAAGATTTCTTTAGAGGCAGGTATTCCAGGTTCTTTGAGGTTGCTTCATCCTCATATCGCGATTATATTAAAGGCGACGGAAGTGAGGTGGAATTAGAGCCAACCCGAAAAGACATGATAGATTTGCTTGATATAAGATTTGAATTTATAAATGGTAAAGCTGAACAACCAGAAATCAGGAGACTTCTAACAGAATGGGCAATTGACAAGGAACAGATTCTCTCTTTAGCGATTTGCCAGAAAGATGCCTCAAAGAATATGGCTATTGGATTGTACCTACCTGATATTATTTACCAAAAACAGATTCCAATTTTTATTCGACAAAAATCAACAGGAGCCTTATTAACACTTCTCAGGGAAGATAAAATTGCATACCACAAGTACCAGAATGTATATCCATTTGGCATGCAAGAAGATTGTTATGATCTTGGTAATGAAGACAGATTGATTGCTCAATTATTTAACTCATTTTATTACGACATCTTTGAGTCATATAATTCGGAGAAACAAATAACAAAAGGAGATCTTAGAAAGCTTCTTAATAAGAAATGGAGCGATTTACAGATTGCCCACCAGTGGTCAAACCTTTATGCCGTTTACTCGGTACCTTTTAAGTTAAATTCATTAAGTCCTTTAAGGTCCATTGGCTATCCTAACAAGATTGACTATTCATATTATTCTAAATTCTTGTGCTGTGAGAAGAATGAACTATGTGAACTAAATGTCAAATCTGACGAGACCAATATGATGGCAGAGGTAGAACATAATAGATGGAATGTTGAAAAATTGTTATTGGGATATAGAGTCTATACCGAAGAAGAGAGACAAGAAGATAAACGACTTGAAGAAGATTTCGAAAATAGTATGAAGGATATTATGCAAGCAACTGATTCAAGCATTTATTCAAAAATAGAATACATAAAAAATCAAAGGGTTGAGAATGAACAAACGTCAAAGTACAAAACACTCAAAAGCTTAAGAAAATATAACGAAAATAGTTTCTATTCTCATAATGCTATTAGACCGTATAAGAAACTTGATGAAGGAAACCAAAGATACGATTTATTTATGACCGGTAATATTCCGAAAATCTTCCAACTATTAGAAATGCTGAATAACCAAAATATTAATGAAGATGAAAAAGTATATCCCTTGCCCAATTGACACCTCTGACATCCAACTGCCAGAAGAGTTGACCCCACTGCTTGAAGCAATGGCAAAGAATGTCCATGAAATATGGGCACAAGAACGAATTAATCAAGGCTGGACTTATGGTAAGGAACGAGATGATACAAAAAAACGGCATCCATGTCTTATTGCCTATGAAGATCTACCTGAAGAAGAAAAAGTCTATGACAGAAATACTTCAATAGAAACACTGAAGCTTATATTAAAATTGGGATTCACAATCAATAAATAATTCTGATGTGATGGAAATTATCGATATCATTAAAGAACAAAATGCCCAAGGTAAAAAGGATGTTTTTCTTAGTTATCGAAGTACTGGGGTCAACTTTGCATCCAAGTTGTTTGAAGAGTTAGAACGAAACAATATTGAGACTTGGTTTGATAAAGCAGTCCTCCATCAGTTTGTTGGTGACCAGTACAAAGAAATCATTCATCAAGGAATAGATAATTCGAAGATTCTTCTCCTTATATATACTGAGGATGTTAGAGAGTCTGAATTTATCATCAAAGAAGAATTGGGCTATGCAGTAAAAACGGGTAAACCTATTTTCTGTTACACGAAAGATACCATTAATTTTAGAGAGATGGGGGAAGACCTCTCCGCACTCCTTCAAAACATACAATGGCTGACAAATGAAGAAAGCGCTCAATACATCAATGAATATAAAGATGCCATTAAAGATGAGAAATATAGAAGTACGATATCGGCATTAGTCCATGATCTCTCAAATGCATATTCTATATTTGATGATGTTAATCTTTTCTTGATTCGTATAGAAATACAGAAATATCTGGGTTATTCGACCCCATACGGAAACTATATGACTCTATGTAAGTCCGAAGACACTTACGATTGGAATAATGTGGATATATCAGTTATCAACAAATGCTTTTATATTGCTATTCCAGAAGAAAAGAAGAAGGATTTGATAGATAGGAAATTCCTGACTCCGCTAAAAGATAAGCAAAAAGAAGCAAGAGAGATTACTGAGCTTATAGAAAACCTTAACCCTGAAAGAGATGAGATAAGAAAGGGATTATATAATTTTCTCAGAAAGAACTACTCAACCGAAGAATTACGTGAATGGTTAATGGAACATAGAAAAGACTATATGCTCTCCAACCGACCTTTTAGCATTGAAGTTTTTTTCGAGGTAATCGCACATTACGTAGCAGATGACTTCATTCATCAAATTGATGATTTGAAGAAGACAATGTTTAATGGAGCTATGACAGGTCTTTATGAAGTGCGGGACGATCGAACGGAAGATGATGAACAACATCTGATGGAAATGAAAATGTACTATACAGATTACTTTACGTTTAAATGTATGGTCGAAGCATATCATATTCTAAGGTCTATCAGGGATTGTTTTGATGACATCAACAAATCCAATATTACTGAATATGCAGCTTTTCTGAGTTCGTTAGGGATTGGAGGTTATATTGTGATTAGTCAGGAAAACGCGACTAACTTGATGTGGGCCAGACGGTCTGGAACTATTTCTTCGGGTGACATGTGGCATTTTTCCTTTGACGAGACCTCAAGTATTTGCAAAGACGGAATTAGGGAGAACGATGCTCTTAAGATTTTCGACGGAAATGTTGTAAAAATTGACGCCAAGAAATATATGCACCGAGGCATAAAAGAAGAAAATGGGATTAATTCTTTCGATTTAGCCCCACGCCAAGGTATCATGGAGCTTGGTATCATAAAAAGTGAAAGACTTGAGGTAGAAATTTTGGCATATGCTGTTCTAAACAGACCATCAGAACCATCTCTTCCTCAGCAAATGGAAGATTACAGAAGGAATGCACCTGACGGTAAACTCGAAATTTCGAAAGTGGAATTCGTCCCTCTTATTAACAGTATAAACCAGTATACTGGTAGATTAATAACACCAGAGGCCAATTATCTTTCCATGCGATTAAACTCGCTGTTTAATAACTATTCCAAGGAAAGAACAGAAAGTGATCTCAACATTAGTGATAAAGCTACCATAGGAGCCAACGTAAAATTGGGAAAATCGTGTTTGGTTGAAGATTATAGCTATATTGGCGATAATTGTGTAATTGGTGATCAGTGCCGAATTCATAGAAACGTTTTTATTGAAGATGGGGTTGTCATAGGAAACCGGGTAAAGATACAAAACAACAACAGTATCTACTCGGGGGTCGAATTGAAGGACGGCGTTTTTGTCGGTACAAATGTCAGCTTCACCAACGATCGTTATCCAAGAGCAATCCGAGAGAAAGACGGATTGCCAGTTACACAGGAGGACTGGAAATTGGAAAAGACCATTGTCGGCTATGGAGCTTCAATTGGTGCGGGAGCCACTATCAGATGTGGTGTGACTATCGGAGAATGGGCCATGATTGGCTGTGGAGCAGTCGTGGTGGATGATGTAAAACCACATACCACTGTTGCGGGAAATCCTGCAAAACCCATAGATATCTAATCTGTCTAAAAAGAATTACTGACGGAGTAAGTCATAGGAGCGCTTTGACGAAAGCAGCAAATGACGGAATGATAACATGGACTGTTTATACTCTCAAGACAATATATAGTGCCGATTTATATGTTTATATTGTAGCAGTTGTAGCTTGCTTATTTCTAAGAAAGTTTGCACCTTTGCGAATGATCCCCTCCCAGCAACTTAGGAAAGCGAATAAATTGAGAAATCACAAATGTGATAACGATGGCAAAGGTACCCCCTCGGCTTTGCTGCTCGTCGGAGAATATCTTTCATAAACATTTAAGAACTTTGAATTTTGCTACCACTCTGCCACCAATCTTCTACAACACCAGTATTTAGGCTCTTTTGGGGTGGGAGCAGGGTGGCAGCAAATTCCGATTTTTGACGAAAAGCAACAAAATAAATGAGTAAAATATATAGATAATTGGTAAAAATCATGGAATTTTGAAGAATTTTTTGTATCTTTGTAGTCTAAAAATTGAGAAAATATAGATATGAAACTGACATTTGTACTTAGAAACAAGAAAAACGCACTGAAAATCTCGACAAAAACCATCGAGAGCTTTATGGAACGTATTAAAAGAGACACAAAGGACGGAGCCGTTGCCCGACGTCGCAAACAGCTGAGCTACGGGGATTTCATGAGCGGCTATGACAGCCAATACCCCACACATCTGGTCTATCCTTCTGCCGTATTCGAGAAGGATGACAACGGGAATCTTCGCATGAAGACTTTCAACAGCGTGGTGGCGCTGACGATAGATGGGCTGGACGACCAGGAAGTTGATGCCGTGAAGCGTGCGGCTCAGATACTGCATTACACCCTTGCCGCCTTTGTCGGACCTTCGGAACACGAGGTCATCATCCTCGTAAAGATAGCGAAAGCCGACAGCGCCTGTCCGTCAATAAGTGGCGGTTATTCTGAAATAACCCGTCCTTATTCCGAAATAACCAGCCCTTATTCTGAAATAACCCAGCCTTATTCAACAATACTCCCGGAGTATTCTGAAATAGTCCGAAAGAAAACAAAATTAGTCCAAGAGAAATCTAAAATAGTATCGGAGTATTCTGGTCCGACTGAGGAAGAAGCAGATGTCCTCTGCCAGGAAGGTCATCGGCTGGCTGCCACTCTTTATCAGTCCATCATGCCGAAACCCATCAAGACGGAGCCCGTATCCGTGAAGAGCTGTTTCCACATGCCGTTAGACGCAGCCCCCTATTACAATCCGAAGGCTGTGGCGCTGCCCGTAAGCGCGAAGCCCGTGACTACGCAGCCATTGGGCGTTGTCAGGAATTCCAGTGACGACCTCGGCGACGAGTCCTCTGACAAGGAGGCACAAGAAGTGAGCCGCAAGACCAAGCAGTTGATGGACTTCCTGAATACGCACTATAAGTTCCGTTACAATACCATCATGGGTTATACGGAATACAAGGACAGCAGTCGCCAATATATGGATTGGACACCTGTGGACGACCGCATACTGAAGGGCATGACGATGAATGTGCGCCTCAACGGCATCGATGCCCGCGACAATGACGTGCGCCGCTATGTGCAGTCGAACATGATCTGTCTCCACGACCCCATCAACGATTACCTTTGGGAGGTGTACGACAAGTGGGACGGCAAGGACCATATCCGCAAACTCGCCCGTACGGTGCCTACGAAGAATCCGCACTGGGAAGACTGGTTTTATACATGGTTCCTCGGTATGGTGCGCCAGTGGCAAGTGTCGAATCTGGCTAAGTATGGCAATCAGATTGTGCCGCTACTCATATCGTCCCAAGGCTGGAACAAGACCACTTTCTGTGAACAGCTACTACCGCCGGAACTGAGCTTCGGCTACACGGGAAACTTGCAGATAGACGACAAGAAGCAGGTGCTCCAGCAGATGGCACAGATGCTGCTGATCAATCTCGACGAGTTCAACCAGATATCGCCACACACACAACAGGGATTCCTGAAGAATATCATCACGCTCTCGTCTGTGAAGATCAAGCGACCTTACGGCCGTCATGTAGAGGATTTCCCACGCCGTGCCTCGTTTATCGCCACCACCAATCAGGCTGACGTGCTGGCAGACCCGTCTGGCAGTCGCCGGTTCCTGAGTGTGGAGCTCACCGGCCCCATTGATGTCAGCACACCACCGAATTACGAACAGCTCTATGCACAGGCCATGCAGGCCCTTCACCGACATGAGCCCTACTATTTCGGTCCAACCGAAACCCAACAAATCATCGAATGGAACAAACGGTTCAGCATGAAGACCGCTGCCGAGCAGTTCTTCTCAGACTATTTTGAACCTGCCGCTGACGAAACAGAAGGCGAATGGACCAGTTCGTCCGCTATTTTTGAGCATTTGAAGCAAAAAGTGGGTGTCAGCTTGCTAAAACCAGCCAATGTTTCGTACTTCGGACGCCTGCTTTCCAACATTCCTGCCCTCCAAAAACGTGAAACAAAGTATGGTTCTGAGTACCTTGTGAAGCAGAAAAAGCCCAAATAAGTCATTTTGCTGCCACCTTGCTGCCACCAATTTTTCCTTTAAACAGGGCGTTTGGCACTATTTGGTGGCAGGGTGGCAGCAAAAATAAAAAAATTAAAATTTTCACAAATAAACATGGTGATTGCAAGTATTAATGGTAGCAATTGCAGGTATTAATGGTAGCAATTGTTAGACTTAATAGAAAGATCGCGCGTTCCTAAATATTTTTTGACAGGGAACAACCAAATCGTCTTGAAAACATACTATTGTTGAAAAAAAAACGAATAAAAGTTTGGGATTTTTTTAAAAAATTTGTATCTTTGCCCCGACTCCTGTTAGTCCACGAGGGCATGGGGTCAGATTTTACTGGTAAATAGGACGTTTACGAACGCCGTCTTCTACATCCAGATCTCGCAAATCAAGGCATCAGAAGAGACGCAACCGTAACGTCCGCGTTGGGTGTATTATACCCTGTTCACTATGGTGAATGGTGTGTTATAATATATCACGGCGTGGGCTAACTCGAGTTGCTTATCCTGATGCAAGGCAATGCGAGAGCCCGGATGTGGGATAAGCGAGAAGTAGAGAACTCCCACGTCTTTCGCCTATATAAGGGCGCGACCTAAAATATACTAACCTGCCGAATTTTGGGAGCCAGGAGGCGCAAAGGAAGACTATTACTAAGAAATATGTTCTTAATATCAAATATACTTGGGAGCTTATTCTGGGGTATGATTGTGGCACTAATTATAACTATCATAGTGTTTATCATCTGTCTGCTCATTAACAACAATACTTTACGGTCACCCATTGCATTGATTGTTTTAGGTGGAATCTTCGTATACAACACAGCCTTTGCCACCTTGGCTGCAGGAGCTTTCTATGCTCGTGACTACGTGAAAAATTTATGTGATTTCATGGAAGATTTAACCGACACTGGTAAGGCAATGATAGGAACTGTAGAAGATTTCAATGAATTAAAAAATCAGATAGCCGAAGAATACGCTGCTGCAAAACCACTATTAGACCTCATTGATGCTAACGAGGCGGTAAATCAGTTCAAGGCTGGAAAATTGGTGGCGAAATATATTTCAGAAAAAATCAATAACAAAATAGATGACTATGTGCACAAGTGCTTGTTATGGATGGGGTTCGGCACACTGATTGGTACCATTCTGGCTGCCGCCGTTGTCAGAAAAGGAGGTCATAGCAGCTATGCAGCCGATATTTCCACCTACGGTTTCGACAACGACACCACAACAGCGGGCTACTATTAAAAATTAATATCTAACATAATAAAACTAAAACATTATGGAAAATCATCTGATTATAGGATTGGGAGGAACCGGTGGACGTGTTCTCGCTGCTTTCCGCAAACTGATGTTTGAAAAATTCAATGGCGATGTAAAGCCGAACGACATGTGGATAGACTACCTCTACATGGACTCTAGTGAACAAGACCTGAAAATGAATGACCCTGCGCAATGGAGCATCATGGGTAAGAGTGTAGCACTGGATGCCAACTCGGTGATCAAGATTCCTGCTGCCAATCTGGACGAGTACGTTAGCCGCAGGAAAGAGTTCAAATACTTGGAGCCTTGGTTAGGCAACAGCGAAGACTGGCGAAACATCATCAACGACCCCAAGATTGGCGAGGGAGCTGCTGGCCAGAAACGCCGTTTAGGCAGACTGCTCTTTGCCAACGGCTCACCGGCTTTTAACACTATGGTCGGTGTGAAAGCTCAGAAACTAAGTTACAACCCTGAGGGCAGCAAAATTACATACCACGTTATCGCAGGTCTCGCTGGCGGCACGGGTTCAGGCTGTCTAGTTGACGTAGTAGCCCAGCTCCGCCATCAATTCCCCAATCAAGCAAACAACAAGATAATACTCTACCTATTGCTACCAGAAGAGCACCCCAACCCTAAATGGGCATCAACCGACAACTACCAGCCCAACGGCTACGTCGCACTGACCGAACTCAGCGCGATGGATCTTGGTGCATTCCAGCCTTGGAACGTCAGCGAGCGCGATTATGAGGTAGAGCGTCTCGACCTGCAAAAACAGTGTCCTTTCTACTCAGCCTATTTGGTCACTGACACCAACAGGAGCAACGTACGTTTCGACGTGGGTAAAGTAATACCTGCAACAATAGCAGAACTGATATTCCAAAAGACCGTAGGCGTGGCTGTTAGCGACCTAAAAATAGAGAAGGACGGCACCACGGAGAGTGCATACCAGTTTTTCAACAACAAGGAGAAGGGCGAAAACCCCAAGTATAAGGACTACGACACGCCACACTGCTTCAAATTTAATGGTTTCGGCATCAAGCGTCTAGCCATTCCCGAACAGGAAATCAAAGAATATTTTGGCTACGGTTTTGCCAATCAGACTGTACTGAAACTGATGTACAACAATCTTTCACGCGAGACAGGATTTGTTGACGAGGCTCCCGTCAATGACGACTATGCCTTCGTCACGAAGTCAAGCCAAAAGCAGAAGTGGTTCATTACACGCGAACATCTTTGCCTGTCAAGTCCTATCCTGCCTGACCATCAGAAGGAAGGTTGGAAATCCATTGCTGACGAATTCGGCATCATTGACAATTTCCGGATGAAAGCATTGGCAGATGACCATCTCAAACACAACGACAAGATGATAG
>Ga0326512_10003133_pt1 | contig 12174 bp, 14 predicted proteins | sample 1_2617_0518_D_FD_203652 | JGI IMG/M metagenome (GOLD analysis project Ga0326512, IMG submission 203652) | Bovine rumen microbial communities from UC Davis, California, United States - 1_2617_0518 | ecosystem: Host-associated > Mammals > Digestive system > Stomach > Rumen | place: USA... | reverse complement strand
ACAGCGCATGAGCGCCGCCACGGGTGCGCTTGCAAATTCTTTCTCGGCGATGGCTGATATGTTAGGCAATTTTGCAGACGAAAACGAGGACGCGGCAAACGCACAGAAAGCCTTTGCGTTTATGGGCATTCTGTTAAACCAGGCGCAAGCGATTTCCAACGGTGCCCTCGCTATTGCAGAGGGAACGGCAAGCGCGGCCGCTATTCCTTTCCCAGGTAACATTCCCGCAATTATTTCCGTTGTGGCTCAAATTGCGGCTTTAATGGCTGGTGTGGGCACAAGTATTGCACAGGCAAAACAATTATTTTCGCAAGCGAACGACGCAGGCAATTTTGCCACTGGAGGCACCGTTCCTGGTACATCGTACACGGGGGACCGCCTTGTGGCGCATGTAAACAGCGGCGAGGGCATATATACAGGCACGCAGGCAAACAACCTGCTGCAGGAGATAGCAAACAACCCGCTGCGCGGCGGCGTTTCTGAGGAAATGACCGCGGCGTTTGCAAAGGCTGTTGCATCGTTACCGGCGCCTGTTATGGTACTCCAGGAATTTAGAGAGTTTGAGCAAAAAGTAAGCACCTTTAACGAAATAGCAAAAGTATGATATTCGACATTGAAAACACCGCCTCGGTTGAGGTTTGGAAGCAGGAGCGAATTATAGCGCTTGCAAATGGATTTGACACGGTCAAATTTCACACGAACATAGAGGGAAGCCCCGCCGATCCAATAGCGACATACACCACGCCGAGCGATGGCGTGTTATATATTGACGTGACGGATTACGTGCGCGCACACCCTGACGTTACGGATTTGTATTTTTACGACGAAGCAAACGACCACGACTACCAAATAGGCGTGACCGTTGTGGGCCTTATTAACCCGGCGGGTGTCCTTATTCCTGAGAGAGAGGACGGGGACAGCGCCATCGAGATTAGCGCCCCGTCTGTTATGCTTGCGCCGTTTGCGGGTTTGCAGATTGCTTTCGAAATGTGGAGTCGCACCCAGTATGTGTTTGAGGCGGGAAGCATAAAACAATTACCCAGCGAGAGCGAGCAAGAGTATGCGCGGTCCGTGGAGATTGCGAACAATACAACACGTTTGGAATTTTATCACGTACAAAACATCGTCCGCACTATTGATCTTTTGCCGCTTTCATGCGAGCACCCGCACGCGTGTGTGGAGTGGGTCTCGTTTTCCGGGCAGATACGCCGCCACTTTTTCGACATATCAAAAGCGACGGTAGAGACAGGCGACAACGTGGCGCTTGCAAACATATTAAACGAGTGGACGGAGATAAAAGGACGGGTGGACGGTTTCACGCTGAGGCTTGAAAATTTGGACCGTTACGACCTTTGGTACTATTCCGACCTGATCACGAGCAGCCGCGTTCGTGTTACTATTGACGGCGTCACATGGTACGACGTACACGTGGACGAGAACGCGTACACGTTACCAGAGAGCAACGCCGGGAAACTTTCAACGTTAGAAATTTCAGTAAAATTCCGCAAGTATGATGCAGTTAGTTTGTAATGGGGTGCGCCTTGACATATACGAGGACGCGGGCATACAATTTACGCACCAAAACCCGCTATTTGCTTTTGACGATTTGAAATGCGAACGCACAACGCAATTTAAACTACCGAGCACGCCGACGAACGACCGAGTTTTCGGACTTGCGCGCGTTCCGGCGTATAAAGGCGACGGCATGCGCCGAAAGTTCAATGCGCAACTAACTATTGGAACGGTCATCAAGGACGGTTATATTTATGTATGTTCCTACGATGGCAAGGACTACCAATGCATCTTTGTGACCGGGGAGTTGGTAGGTCTGCAGAAGATCAAGGACGCAGGAAAATTGCGCGACTTCTATGTACCTATAGAGACGACTGTGTGGGGGCAGATGTACGATGCAGAGCAATGCATCAATGATATATGGAAAGGGGCGAAGTATCTGCAAAAGAACGTACTTGAACCTACAAAGTTCCCAAGTATGCAACTTAAGAGCATAATCGAAGGAGCATGCGCGCAACTTGGGGTGCAAGTGACTTTTCCTTCTGGAGTAGAGAAATACCGACTTATTCCCGCATCTTTGAAACCATACACAAGACAAGGCATATTATTTCATTCAATACCGAATACACCGACATCCCCGAACTACTATGCGAACCAGATTGTTAATCTATTTGGAGCATTCGAGGAGATAGCATTTCCTATATACGACATAACCGCAGATGTAGTGTACTACGACGACCGGGATTTAATGGAGTGGGGGTATTGCTTTTCATTCGATCAATTGACAACGCCTGTTGCATATGTGCGCGGATGGAAGGCAAAGATGGATATGTTTTTTTCAAAGAAGAAGAACCCAAACATCGCTATGCTACGGCGCACTGATGGCACTTTCACAATATACCCTGGCGCATATGACCGCAATACAGGTTCGGTTGTGCTCAATAACGTGGTGAAGGTAGATGCTTTTGGACATAAACACGAAACATATGACTATAACTACAATTTAGACAACGACGACTTCTTCGAAGTTCATACAGGAGACGAATTTACATTTATCAACTACGACGATATTGAGATTATGAAAAGCGATCCGACCGCAGCCGAAGAAGGTCAGAACTTTTTAGTTGCGCAGTTCGCGCATAATGGTGTCCGCTATGCGGATGGTGGACAGCCTGAATATGTAATCGAGGCAGAATTTACATCAGGCTATAAGTCGCGAAAATTTGGCACTGAAGGAGATATTGAGTTCGTACAATACGAAGAAGGCGACACCGTTCCGCTCTATCCGTTTTTGCCGGATGCAACGGTCATCGACCTTTTGCGGGCAATAGCGTATATGGAAGGGAAGGTTCTTAACTATTCCGATGCAAACGGAATTACCTTTGAAGATATCGACCTGTCCACATATAAAGTTGTAGATATCGACAAAACAGTAGCACGGAAAGATGTTGAGAGAATTTTTGCCGAGTACGCACAATTCAACATAATCCGGTTCGATAGCGATGAGACCGTTCTCGATTATGAGAAGATCACAAACGAGTATATTATTAACAATGTTAATATCAATAAGGAGAAAGAACTGGCCAAGATATTCGCGAGCGAAGGGTCATCGTCCTATGGCGAGAATATAGACGAGCAGACCTTCGATCATGACAAGGACTATGTTTTTATGCGCAATGATACAGACGCGATCAAGAAGGACACATTGTGCACGGCTTTGACTGGCGAGAAGTTTCTATCTCGCGTGACCCTTCCGCTCAATGCAGGACTGGAGCACCTTTGCGACGTCAGCACGCAGTTTAAGGTGTCCGTATGCATGACCGCGTACGAGTACGAACAAATTACAGAAAAAACTCTTTTACTTATTGACGGCACGCGGTACATATGGACCGAGCGTTCGTGGCAGTCTGACGTGGCGCAGTTTACGCTCGCACGCGTATAACAAAGACACAACAAAAGACAAAACAAAAGAAGCGCAGCGATGCGCTTTTTTTTGTTTTATTCTTCGCTTTTTATGTTTCTTTTATGATAAAAAACACGAAAAAATAAAAAAAAATAAAAAAAAATGCAAAAAAATTTGCACATATCAAAAAAAAGTATTACCTTTGCACCGAATTTTAAAAACAACACCAAAAAGAACCCCAAAAAAGGAGACCAAATTATGAATAAAAAGTATTACACAAACAGCCTCGGAGAGATTACCCTGAACACGGCAACAATTAACCGCAATTTTCGCATTAAAGTGGCCGGAATGGTGAACGGCGAGTATGTGAACAAATTAGTAGGCGTTCGCGGACTGCTGGCGATTTTGGGCGGTTCGTGGCAAAAACTTGTAAAAATGGTGTTACGTGCTTTCAATTGCTTAGCCGACAAATGCGCGTGCAAGATTTACGGCGGAGCAAAGGTTACATTTTACGCAAAATAAAAACCGGCGAAAGAGCGCCGGAGAAAATCCAAAATACTAACAAAAAAAAAATTCAAAATTATGGCAAAAAATTTTATTTGCGGTTTTTTCCCGCAGTACAAATTGCACAAGGTTTGCGCGGATGACGAATTGCGCCCCGCGCTGGGTTACCTTTGTTTCAAGAACGGCAACGTGTACGCAACAGACGCGCACATGGCGATAGCGGCGCCGCTTTCTTTCGTTTCGACTTTTTCCGAAGAGGACCAAAAACTCCTCGAGGGCAAACTGATCCACTGGACACAATTCGCGCAATTGCTGAAAATGCGCGAAACGTACGTCAAAGAGACCGCCGACGGCGTGCAATTCGAGTGCAAGACTGGCGCAGGCGAAACGGTAATAATTCCGCTTTCGACTGAGGAAACGCTGGGCAAATTCCCGAACGTTGAGGTTGTCATTGAAGACGCAAGAACAAACGCGAAAGAAAACAAACAGCCTATTTCGCACGTAGGGTTTAAACCGTCCCTGCTGCCTGACCTTGTAGCCGCAATGCACGCCGAAATAGTAAACTTGTATTTTTCGGACGCGTCGCATGCAATAATAGTGAGCGACTTAGACGAAACAAACGAAATACGAGCAATTTTGATGCCTTGTATTATTGAGAACCCAAAATTTTAACCAATTTAAAAAAACAAAAGAAAATGGAAAAAGAAAAACAAAACGCTGCAAGTTTTGCGGCACAAGTAGCAAAAGACGCCACAGCGCAAGCACATGCGCAGGAGATTGCAAACACACGCAAAGGCGGCCTCGGCGGTAGTGACGCCGCAATGGTCCTGCGTATTGCAGAACGTGGACTCGCCGGCCTGACGGCTACCGACATGCGCCGCTTGTGTGTCATGATCGGCACGGCTGAGCAACCGCAATTCGAGACACCTTACACAAACGCCGGGCACGCTTTCGAGGAATACGCGGAAAACGTGCTGCCGTTTGGCGGTGGAACATACGAACGCGAAAAATACATGACGAAACCGCTTGCGGATCAATTCAAAACGTTTGCGCATGCTGATTTCGCTTTCTTAGACGTTTCCGGGTTGAACGTGGTCGAGTGCAAGTATGTGCAAAAGCCGACCGCAAAAGTTATTGAGACGTATTTCGCGCAACTGCAATGGTACTACATGATAGGCGCGCAAAAAGTCGTTTTGTATCATGGTACCGGCGCCGTTGATCCGTTTTGCGTTGAAGAGGCGCAACTCGTCCAGGTTGAGCGTGACGAAAAGACGGTCGAAATGCTGTTGCAGGGTATCAAAATTTTAAACGACGCTCTGCGCGAGGGCTGGACCCCGCAAGTGCCCGACAAAATGAACGTGACAGACGCCGCCGAATTAGTGCAAAAGGCTTTTGCCGAAATGCAAGCCGTCAAAGCCGAAGAGGCCGCGTTGAAAGCACGCAAAGACAATGCCGCGGCAACGTTGAAAGAATGGTGCGAGGCTTTTTCGCTGACCGGCTTGTATAATGTGGGCGAAGATAAGCACCAACTCATCTACACCCGCGCCACCGTCGGCAAAACGTTTGACTCCGCGAAATTTCTTTCAGAGCACCCTGAATACAAAGACGCGCCCCAATACTGGAAAGAGACGAGCCGCGCCGCAAGTGTAACCTTTAAATAATTATGATTATGGAACAGACAAGATTGCAAAAAATTGTTGAGCAAAAAGCCAACCAAATTCGCATCGCGATTGAAGAGGCGATAGCAGACGGAGCGAAAATTGTACAAAGCGAATCCGGCACTTGTTATTTAGAGTGTCGCTATATTGATGGCTTATACGTGCAAAAGAAAACCGAAAACAACACAATTGCGGTAGTTTTAAATTTCAGTAGCGAGAAAATCGCGAGTGTGTTCGATCCGTCAAAAGAGGACCTCGCCAAACTTGCGGACCAAAAGCGCAAGGAACTTGCAGAGATTGAGCAACAACTAAACGAAAGGGCGAAAGAATGAAACCGACCGCAATTAACGTGCAAATAACACGCAACCCGAAACAATACGAGGCGGTGCGTTTAGGGGTAGAGGCGACGCTTGACCCGGGAGAGACCGAAGAAAACGCAATAAAAGCCGCCACGGCGCAATTAAATGCGATTTACGAGGAAATGTACGGAAACGGACAGAAAGCCCCGCAAACGCCACAAAAAGCGCCAACAAAAGCGCCTGAACAAAAAGCGCCAGAAAGCGTAAAACGCGAACCCTTACATTTTGGAGACCCGAGGCTGCAGCAGATTGTTGCAAGAATAGAAAAAGCCGCCGGCGATCCTCAGAAGATGCAAGAGACCCTCGCAAGTGTAAACAAATTTTTTGAACCCGACGCGGAGGCGCAAAAAGTAATTGACCTCGCGGCAAAGTTAAACAAATAAAAACCCAAATTTTTACAATTATGCTAACACCCAAAATGACCGGCATTTTTGATTGCCGAAAGTATGACCAAAGCGGCAAAAAGTCGCACGACCAGCGCGAACTCTTAGCCGACACCGACAATGTGACCTTTTCCGCACTCTTCCCGATTAACGACGTGCCCGAGGTTTTCATGGTAAACGGAAAACTCGACGAGTTTGCACGCCCGAAAGCGTCAAAACGCGAACGCCTTGCAGCACAAGCGGAGAACCGCGAACCCGTGGCGGACGTTGTATGCGTCAAATTCAAAATCGGGCAAAACGTGCGGTGGTTTAATGAGCACGCCAAACCGTGCGACCGACCGACGAACGTTGAACTCGAGGCGAACCGCTGGAACGTGCAGATAGATTTTGCACGCAAAGAAAAAGACACGGCAAACCCGCTGAAACCGTCCGGGTACTGGTGCAACAATATCATGGTCGAGAAAGTCGAAAACAACCCCTTCGCCGGGCAGGCTTTCAGCCCGATTGACGAACCCGACCCGGAAGATGCAGCAGACACCGACAACCCACCGGCAAACCAACCGGCAAACGCACCCGAGGAAACAAAAAAGAACGACGACCTGCCGTTCTAATTGAAAAAAGCGATTTTTAAGCGTTTTGCGGGGCTTTTAGCCCCTGAGCGGTACAAGTTACCACGCAAGACACGAAAGCCCCGCAAAACGAAAATTTATTGTAAAATTTAAAACATACGTAGTATATGGCAAGATACATCAACCCGGCGGTAGTGAACGCCGCAATGCAAGTACTTAAAGAGTACAAAGAGCAACACCCGGAAAGCAAAACGCCGCTGTTTGACGTTTGCAAGACGTCCGACGAACACACACGCATCGTTTTCGTGAGAGCAGCACAACGTTTGAAATTTAACGTAGTACGGACACGCGGGCACGTTTACGAGAATGGCTTGTTTTTATGGTAGAAACGGCAAAGACATATAAATGGACACTACGCCACGGCGGTCGCAAGATGCGGTGCCCGAAATGCGGACAAATGCGTTTTGTCCCGTACGTCTTGACCGCTGACGGCGTGACGCTGGCGGGTCCTGAGTACGGAAGATGCGACCGCGAACAGAATTGCGGTTACCAAATGTACCCTGGAGGCGTTGAAGCACCCGACGTGGAACCCATCAAAATAGAACCGAAAGAGCCGCTGCGATTTTACCCGGCGGCGGTACGAACGGACCCCGAAACAAACCTCTTCGCTTTCGTGTCCCGGCTGATGGGCGTTTCGCATGCGCTGGCTATTTGGGACCGTTACAAGATAGGCAGGGACGGCACGCGCACGGTATTTTGGCAAATAGCAAAAGACGGCACGATAAGAGCCGGAAAAAGCATCCCGTACAAAGAGGACGGACACCGTGACAAAACAGACAAATACCCCGCAAATTGGCTGCACAAGAGCCGCGCGTGGGACGGCATGCACACCGGCGAAGAATTGCAGCAATGCTATTTTGGCGAGCACATTTTAAACGAACGCCCGGACGCGCCGGTGATGATTGTTGAAAGCGAGAAAACGGCGGCGATCCTTTCGGAGTTTTCACGCAAATTCGTATGGCTGGCGAGCGGCGGTTCGCAAGGCCTGAAAAACGAAGAGAAAAACAAAGCCCTCGCCGGGCGTCGTGTTACCCTTTTGCCCGACAATGGGCAGTATTGGAACTGGGCAACCGCAGCAAACGCGAACGGATGGGACGTTTGGGATTATTGCGAAAAATACCCGATTTTTGAGGGGTGCGACGTTTTGGATTACATAACCGCGGGCGTGTGGCCTGAATTACTGAAAAATTGCAAGTTATGAAAATAACAGAATACAAAACAACCGACGGCGGGAACGAAAACCCTTGCGCCCTTGTGTCAAATTATTTGCTTTTCGAGCAAGACGGAGGCACGCTTGCAACGTGGCTGCAGCAATTTGAATTTGACACTCGGGAAGAGATAGAGAAAGCGGTACGCCTTTTTATTCGGACCGTGTCGCTTGATGGCTATATGCGCAAGAAGCACCTCGACGAAATAAACCCGTACGCCGCAGCCGTTTTTGCAAGATACAGCAAGATAATGACAGACGCAAGCAGGCTGGACAAATACCCCGTCACACTTTCGGGCGAGATTTGGCACGGTGGATTTTGTCGCAAGCGCTTAGAGGCACGCACGCAGGCGCTTTTCGAAAGCGTGCAACCTGATCCGGAAAAATTTGCGAACGCTTGCAAGCGATTGCAAAAGGTTTACGACCTGACGGCCGCAGATATAGAAAAATTGCATTTTTTTGTTGAGCAAGTCAAAGCCGGCGACAAATTCCCTAATTCTTTGCGGCGTATGCTGTATATATGGGGAACGACGATGAAAACCGGCAAAACGACCTCCGCAACCATGCTCGTGTCTTTGCTCAATGGAGACACGAACGAACACAACATCGCCCGCTATTCGTCCACGTTGGCGCAAGAAATGCAAATAAAATCTTTTGCGGTCCCAAAAATTAGCGAGTGCAACGCGGTCCTTATGGACGAGTGCTTTTACGCGGACATGGGCAAGACGTACGCCGATTTTAAACGTTTTATAACGTCGAGCAACGGACGCGCCCGGCTACCGTATGGGCAGGAGTTCGAATGGACGGGGCAGCCGAATTATATTGCGACGAGTAACGACAGCCTGCAAAAATTCATAAAAGATTGGTCCGATCGGCGTTACCTTTCGGTAGAGTTTAAACACAAGCCGACGGAACAAATGACGTTTGCAGACATAAAGACCCTTTGGGCGGCGTTCGTGCTGAACAGCACCCGCACAAAAGAGTGGGCCGCGTGGGCTGAGGAATTGGCGCCCGTGAGCGAAGAGAAAGGCGACCGCACAGAGGTAACAGAAGAACTCGAGATAGAGTTGCAAAAATTGCAATTTATCGAGTGGCTTTTGTCGATGCAGACGCCGAGCACGAAAGCGAGCAACGCGCAAAACCGTGTGAGCCTTAAAACGTTCGTAGACTATTTTGCACAGGGCATGGGCGTAATGGAAGCGCACAAGCGCAAAAGCGAGATAGAAGCGGCGGTGCTCAAAGTGTACGGGGAGCGCTATTCGACAACAAATTACTGGCTACTTTCGACGCTGCAAGAAACAGCGCAAAGGCTAAAAAATGAGATTAACAAACCCGAACCGCTGACGACTGACGAAGCACAAGCCGCTGCGGATCAAAAAGACGATTTGCCTTTTTAAGTTATGGAAATAAACAAAATTTATAATTTGGATTGCATAAAAGGCATGCAAGAAATACAGCCGGAGAGCGTGGACCTGATCCTTTGCGACCCGCCTTACGGCACGATAAAGAACCTCGGCAAATACAGCGCCGAGCAGTATATGCAGAACCAAAACACGGAATGGGACGAGATCATACCAACCGCCGATTTATTCGCCGGCTTTTTCCGGGTGTTACGTAACAACGGCGCGCTTGTGTTGTTTTCACAAGAACCCTACACGTCGCATATACGAACGCACCGCGTCGAAAACTTAAATTTTTGCTATCCGATGATTTATGAAAAGACCACCACCGGCAACCCGTTAAAAGCAAAAATAGCGCCGCTTTCGTTTTTCGAGGATGTGAGCGTTTGGCGCAAGCGCGTGGACGTTACAGACGATGCGCACCCGTTACGCGATTACGCCCGGCGGCTGGTAGGCTGGATCGGCAAAGACTACAAACAGGTCGCAAAAGATTTCGAGGTCCGCGGAATTGCGAAGCCGAAACGCGCGCAACATTTTCTCGGCTGGAATTGTGCGCAGTGGCGCTTGTGTACTGCTGAGACGTACGACCTTTTAATTGAGTTATACGGAATAGACACATGGGGTGGGTACTTACCGTTTGGCGAACTATACGCAAAAGACCGCGCATATTACGCGGCGAACACGAAAAAGGGCGCGACGTACAACATACCAAACGGTCTGGAGTACGTGTCAAATATATTGCGATGCAATAAAGATTTAGACACGTTCCACCCGACACAAAAGCCGCTTGACCTGATGGCTTTTCTTGTGGACGTTTTCAGCGATCCGGGCGACCTTGTTTTGGACACTTGCATGGGATCGGGCACGACCGCCGTTGCATGTATCAAAGAAAAGCGCAATTTTATAGGTTTTGAGACCGACCCGACATTTTACGACAAAGCGTGCCGACGTGTTGAAGAAGCGCGCAGAATTTTAACTTTGTTTTGAATTATGACAAGCAAATTTTGTAAAACGATAGCGTGCCCGTTTTTCGGCAAATTCAGCGGCAAAGCAGTATGCAGAGCGCAAGCACCAAAAAAGTACATAAAACACCTCGACAAATGCCCGCAAACGTTATGAAAAACAGCGACCGCGCTTGTTGTTATACTTGCAATAAAATGTATTACGACATGGACCAGCGCACAGACTTTTGCAAAGTAACCAACAAACCAACAAAACCGTGGAACGATTGCACATGCAACGCGCACGAATGGCAACGGACCGCGGGGGAATAAAAAACGCAAATTTATGATTTTACACGAATACCAAAAACGGCTGGCGAATTTTATTGCGCAGCACCAGCACGCGATAATTTCCGTAGATATGGGACTCGGCAAAACCGCAGCCGTACTTGCATGGATGGATTGGTACGCACGCCGCAGAAATTACAACGTGCGCGGACTGATTATTGCACCGAAACGCGTGGCGGAGAATAACTGGCTACAAGAGGCGCAAAAATGGGGGCTTGTACAATTAGCCGACCGCATGATTATATGCGCAGGAACGCCGCAAAAACGCGCAAAGGCGTGGAACGATGCGGCGCACCCGATAAAGATTTGCAGCCGGGACAATTACAAAGATTTCATCGGCGCCGCAGCGGATTTCGTGGTCCTTGACGAATTAACATCATACAAGAATAGCGAAGCGAAGCGGACAAAAGCCGTTGCAAGTATTTCCGCACCCGTCAAAATAGGACTGACCGGCACATTTTTAGCAAACGGCGCAATAGACATCTACGGGCAGGCGATTGCGTGCGGATTAGACATGCACGCGCACAATTTTTATGCGTGGCGCGGCGCGTACTTTCGGGATATTTTAGCCGGCGCCGGGCTGGCGTTTTCTAAATGGCGCCTGAGGGGATCGCTTGAAGAGTTGCTACAGCCGATACGGGAAAACATTTTCACGCTAACCGCCGCGGACTACCTGACGATCCCACCCGTCACACACACGACGCGAGAGGTACCCGTAGACGAAGAGACACGCAAGGCAATAAACGAACTCGACTCGTTTTTGTGTACGCGCTTAAACGGCGAGGTTCTCACGTTTAACGAAAATCAAAAATTTGCAAAGTTGCAGACCCTTTGCAACGGCTTTGTATATGATGAGGACGGGAACCCGAAACGCGGCGAGCGGTCCGCAAAACTTGAAGCCGTCGCCGATTTCGTTGCAGACTGCAAAGACGCTGGCGAGCCGGTACTGCTTTTTTACGCGTTCCGGGAAGAGGCGGCGTGGTTGGTCGAACTTTTAGAGGCGCGCGGCGTCAAATGGGACAGCGTGAAACGCGCCGGCTTTTTGGAACGCTGGAACGAGCACGAGACCGATTGTTTAATTGCGCATCCGGGAAGCGCCGGGCACGGACTGAATTTACAACACGGCGGGCGCGTGATTGTGTGGTCCACCCTTACGTATAATTACGAACTATTTGCGCAAGGCAACGCCCGCCTCGCCAGGCAGGGACAAACGGGCAACGTACAAATTTATTTTTTCACAGCGCAAAAGACTTGCGAACAAAACGCGGTCGCGGCGCTGATCCGGAAACAAAACGAACAAAAAGAATTTTTAAAACTGACAAAACAATGA
>Ga0326512_10003132_pt1 | contig 12174 bp, 12 predicted proteins | sample 1_2617_0518_D_FD_203652 | JGI IMG/M metagenome (GOLD analysis project Ga0326512, IMG submission 203652) | Bovine rumen microbial communities from UC Davis, California, United States - 1_2617_0518 | ecosystem: Host-associated > Mammals > Digestive system > Stomach > Rumen | place: USA... | reverse complement strand
CATGAAGGCCGCCATCCTGATGCACGCTGCGAGCCTCTTCAACAACCCGACGGACAGCGTCGAGACCCTGACGAAGGCGTCCCAGAACCTGCTCCGTCCTTACCGGAGCTGGGGGATGGACGATGGAGAACAGGATTAATTTCGGTGAACTGGACACGCTTGTGCTTCTCCGCTCCTGCGTAATCACCTACGGGACGCAGGGTGCGAAGAAGTACAACTTCCAGGACTACGCGGAGGTCTACGCCAAAGTGGACCGGAACGCCTCCGAGAACGTCGCCAACACGAACCTCGAGGAAGGTCAGGAAATCATCCTGACCATCTACAAGGTCAAGCCGCTGACCACGCGCTGGCGGGTAGTCGTGGAGGGGCGCTCCTACGAGATCTCCGGCATCGATCCTATCTCCCGGGTCTCGCCCCTCTGCCACCTCACCCTTCATGCGGTTGACTGATGGCACAGGCGACGTACAGCATCTCCGGTCTCGATGACGCTCTGAAGTGCTTTGACCAGGCTCCGAAGAACCTCGTCAAGGTGGTGAGGACGGCGCTGAGGAAGGGAGGCTCGCAGGCGGCAAAGGAAATCCGGAAGGCGATGCCCAGGCGGTTCAAGAGGCTGGTCTCCAGCAAGGTGGTCAAGGGTGCCGTTTCCGGCGACTATTCCGCCCTCATCGGAGCCTTCAACAAGGTGAAGTCTGGGACGAGTGAGCCGGATGATTGGTTCAAGGCCTACTGGCGGAACTATGGTACTTTGACACGGCGAGACCCGGGGCATCAGTTCGACTACCCCATCAAGCATCTGAACCGGAAGCGGAGGAACGAGGTAGGACAGCCCGCCGAGAACTTCTATGACCAAGCCGTGGGCCCGGCACAGCAGGCCTTCATTCGAGGCTTCCAGGACAGCCTGAAGCAACAGGAAGACAAAATCAAGGAAAGATGACCGAATACTTGCACACCAAGCTCGTGGATACGCTCAAGGCGCACGGCATCAATCCCGCCCTTTCCGAGGACGAGATTGAGGGCTACCCGTATGTCACTTTCGAGCTGCCCGTTAAGTATCGGGACACGAAGGACGGCCCCTACAAGATTGTCGGCAACCTTACCATCCGTTCCGTTTCCGACGATTTTGACGAGGCGGATGCCCTTCGTGCCGGCATCGAGTCTGCTATCGCCCTGGGCTTTGGCGGCCCTTCTTCCAGCCAACCGGCTGAAGAGGCCGGCGGCGAGGAGGAGGAGGAAGTGTCGGAGGTCATGCCCGAAGATCCGCCCGAGGAGACCGCCCCGACGGAGGAACCGGCAGACCCCGGTGTCGACCCCAGCGAGAACGAGGAGCCCGCGGGAGCAGAGGAGGTCATCCATCACGAATACGACGATCTCGTCTTCTCCGCCCGCATCACGGACGTCCGGAAGGACTGCATGGACGGGATCTGGGTCATCGAACTGGATTACATCTTAAACCAATACGCTTAATTATGGCACTTGCTGGATACAACATCGCTTTCAAGCTGAAGGTCGGTAGCTCGTACCTGACCCTCGCGGGCCGTACCCAGGACGATTTGACCATCGCCGCGCGCACGAAGGAGCGGCTGACCAAGGACGACCAGGGCGACGCCCAGGTGGCTGTGTCCGGTCAGGACGTCACCTTCCGAGCCACCGGTCTGGTTGATATGTCCTCTTCTTCGGCCATCACCAGAAACACCCTCATCGAATACTCTCTCCGGACTGGCAGTACGGCCGTGTTCGACTTTCTTTATGCGGCAGGGGCCGGTGACATCCTCTCCGGGAAATGCGTCATCACCAACCTCTCGGAAAGCTCGAACGCCTCCGACGACGCCACGCTGACGGTGGACTTCCGCGTCGTGGGCGCCGCTGACTTCCAGGTGGAAGAGGTGGAAGAGGAATCCTAACAATTAAAACCACACAACCATGGCAGTACTCGAAGGATACAACATCGCTTTCAAGATCGGCGGCAAGACGCTCGCCGGTCGCACGCAGGACGATCTGACCATCGCGGCCCGCACGAAGGAGTCTCTCACCAAGGACGACCAGGGCGACGCCCAGGTCGCAGTCACCGGCCACGACATCACCTTCCGCGCTACGGGTCTCGTGGAAATGGGAACGGACTCCACGACGAAGTCCTTCCGCAACACGATGATAGCGAATGCGCTGAAGACCGGCTCGCAGGCCGTCCTCCAGTTCAAGTACATAGCCACCGGCGGCCAGGCCTACGGCGGCAACTGCATCATCACGAATTACAGCGAGAGCTCCAACAGTTCCGACGATGCGTCCTACACCATCGACTTTCGCGTCACCGGCACGATGACGACTACCTCCTAAACCATCATCATCATGAAGAAGGACTACATTGAAATCGCAGGTCAGCGCTACCGGGTGGAATCCAACTGGAATGCGCTGATAGCATTCCTCGACGCCGTGGGCCGCAACACCCTCGACGAGATTTCCAAGATCGGCACCCTTCGCCCCTCTGAGCTGACCAACCTGATGGTGGCCTGCCTCACGGAAGGCGAACGGCTTGACGGGAGGGAGTTCACGATGTCTGCCCTGGATCTGGGTGCGCTCGTGACTCCGGCAAAGGTCCGGGAGTTCCTGGACATCTATGCCGCCCAGTCGGCTCCCAAGATGAACCTGGAAGGGCCAAAAAAAGAGGAGCGGGAGACGGAGCCCGCAAGTTGACGATAGGAGACGTCCGGGGCTGGGCCATCGCCCGCCTCGGACTCACCCTTGAGGCCTTCGGCCTCCTCCGTCAAGGAGAGTTCTGGGAGGCGATGTTTGCCTGGAACGAGGACCGGATCGCAGACCGGAAACATACTGCGGAAGTCGTCAGGGCCGTGGGCCTCCGGCTGTTCAATATTCAGCTGGCGAAGGGTAAGACGGTGACGCCCCACGAGTTCCTCCCGTATCCCTGGGACGAAGAGGAGAAACCGGACGACGGAGGCCTGTCGGGGATGACGCCGGAGGAAAGGAAGGCCTCACTGGAGAAATTGAAAGAACTAATCGACTGGTAACGAGATATGTCCACGAAAGACCCCAACCTGAAAGTAATTATCGGAGCCGACACCAAGGACTTCGATAAGGGGGCCAAATCCGTCAAGCAGGGTTTGCTGGGGCTTGGTAAAGACGCCCAGGAGTTTGGTGGCGCCATCCAGTCTGTTGCGGGGAAGGGTGCTGCGGCTTTTGCAGCCGTTGCTGCTGCCGTCGCGGGCACCATCAAGGTCATCAAGGACCTGTCTCAGCAGAACCAGGCGCTCGGCGATGCCTGGGAGCAGACCTGCGCCGCGATGGCCGGCGCTTTCGACTCCTTCAAGACGTCTGTCGCCAATATGGACTTCACGAACCTGTTCTCCAACATGAAGGAGGCGGGTCGGCTTGCGAAGGAGCTGTACAACGCGCAGGACGGTCTCGGTGAGGTCCAGACCAGCTACAACTTGTCCCTGGCCCGGCAGCAGCAGACCATCAACCAGCTGCGCCTCGATATGGCCGACCTCTCCAAGACGGACGAGCAGCGTATCGAAGCCGGGAACAAACTCCTGAAGATATACTCGGACCTCGAGAAGAATCCCACGCGGGCACTCTCGAGCATCTCTGATGCGAGCCTGGACGTGATTGCGAACAAGCTCGGATTCAACCTGGAGGGCCTTACTGAGCAGCAGCTGAAAGGTGTCCGGAAGCAGACGGAGCAGTTCTTCATCTGGCTCGGCACTGAGGCCGGCGAGAGCTGGAACAGTGCGTATGCCGAGGCCTTCAAGGATCCGGCGAAGCTGATGAAGACGACCATGGCCGCGCAGAACGCCGGGATGAGTGACAGCTACCGTGCGATGCTCTGGAACTACCAGGGAGCCGTGGGCGACAAGGACCGTCTCGCCATGGAGGAGGCCGTCGTGGCCTACTACAACCAGGAGGCGAAGCTGTCCGACGAGACCTTCAAAATCCGGAAGCAGATCCAGTCCATCCAGAACTCTGGTGCGGAGGCCGATGCAACGGCCGCCGCTGCCGCGTCCAGGAAGGCCGAAGCCGAGTGGAAGAAGCAGCAGGATCTGCTGAAGAAGATAGAGGAGGTCCACCAGAAGTGGGCAACCATCTCGGAGGTTGGTGCCATCACCGGCGCGGCGACTCCTACTTTCCCGGGTGTGACGACGCCGACGCTGACTGTCCTGCCCCAGGTGGACGGCGAGTATTGGCGGAACATCATCAACGCCCAGCTGGGCGACATCACCATTGGCATCGGTTTCGAGGCAGATACTCAGAAGATCCAGGACATCACCAACGAGGTGACGAACCTCATCCAATCCGGTGTGTCTCGCACGGCGGAGATCCTCGGAAGCCTGGTAGGAACTCTCGCCGGCGGCGGTGATGCCTGGGGCGACTTCAAGAACGCGGCGGTCTCAGCCTTCGGCGACCTGGCCATCGCGGTCGGTAAGATAGCCATCGCAGCTGGTGTCGCCACCCTCGGCATCAAGGCCGCCTTCGAGTCCCTGAACGGCTATGCCGCCATCGCGGCCGGTGCCGCCCTGGTAGCCCTCGGATCTGCTGTCAAGGCGTCCCTTTCCGCCGTGGCCAGCGGTGACTACAGCGCAGGCGGCGGGAGCTATTCCTCGTCCGGCTATGGCGGTACGGGAGGCGACTATGAGACCCGCGAGGTGAAGGTCCAGGTGACCGGCACCCTGGAGGCGGATGGCGACAAGCTCATCACCGTCATCAACAACACCAACCGAAACAACTACTACAAAAAATAATGGCATACGGCACGAAATACCGCTTCCGCTTTGAGTCCTGCCACGGCACGGTCTACGAGGTCCGTCTCCGTGAGAACGGATACACCGGGAGCATCACGGACCGGCCTCTCGGCAGGGCCCCGGTGCTTCGTATGCAGGACGGATTTCCCTTCCGCGCGACCTGTTGCGAGCTGTCCCTGGAGTGCCAGGTGGACGGCGAGTACGTGGACCTCTATACGACGGATCCGAACCAGTACAAGGTGGAGATCTACCGGAAGAACGGCAGCTCGTATGAGGGCATCTGGGAGGGCTATGTGGCCACGGAGCTGTACGGCGAGCCGGACATAGCTCCGCCCTACGACGTGAAGATTACGGCGGTGGACGGCATCGGCATCCTGAAGGAATATACCTTCGAGTCTGCCGGTTCCCTTCCCCTCAGGAAGCACATCCAGGAGCTCCTGAAGAAGACCGGGGACACGCAACCGTATCTCTACACGGCCAGCCAGCTCCGGGCCTCCGGTAGCACCGCTGCCACCTTCATGGACGACGCGAAGATTGACATGGACTATATGGTCGGCAAGACCTGCTACGATGTCCTGTCCGAATTGCTCACGTCCATCCGGTGCAGCCTCACCCGTTACGGGAACTTGTGGCTGCTTGTCCGGGAGGTTGACGCGCAGATCAGTTCGAGCGGAATCCTCGCCACCGTGTTCTCGCCTCTCGATGCGGACGAGAGTTCCAGCGCGGATCAGGTCAAGTGCGGCGCCTCCGTCGGAAAGATGGGCGTGGCGGACTTGTGGCCGAACGGCTATCTCACCCGTCGGGTTGTTCCGGCGAAGCGTTCCGTGAAAGTCCGTTCCGACTGGAACCTCCGTTCCGGTGCTCCGGCCCTTTCCAGCTGGAGCTCGAGCGGTGACGCGGTGGGCACCGATGTCCGCACCCTCGGCGGGATGGGCGGAACCGGGACCATCTATGCCCCGATGAGCCTGACGCAGTTCACCTACGACTTGAAGATAACGGTCCGGACGGCCCGTGCTGGCGTCTGGCAGAACTATAACGGAGCCCCTTATGTCTATATAACAGCCATGTATCAGAGCGGCGGGGGAACCGTGAAATACTATCATCCCGACACAGGATGGACGACTACGAGCCCGGGGACCGGCGACCAGCATCCCGTGGAGAAGACGGACCGGTATGACCCCAACAATGTGGAGATCATCGAGGTCACGATCCCGTGTCCAAACGACTCCTACTACGGCAACCTGATCGTGTATGTCTCCGGCCACCTTGTGAACATCTACAATGTCGACGTGGAGTTGCAGACCGTCAAGGGGTACGAGGACACCCTCATCATCGACAACGGCGCTCGTGGAACTGCGGAGGACATCTCCATCACCGGCGGGCGCGAGGTTCCTGGGAACACCATCCAGGGAGCCTTTGTGGCGGGTGTCTGGTCCAGCGCTGCGGCGCTCGACTTCATAATGTCCTTCAGCGACGGGTCGAACACTGACAAGGACTTCATGTCCCTGACGGCCTTGGCCTATGCGAAGGAGCATGCGGCCCCCCGGATTGAGATTTCCGGAAAGCTGGACATCCAGTACAACAGCCAGCGGCGTATGCCGCCCCTCTTCATCAAGTCCCACGGCGTCTGGGCGCTGATGTCTCGTTTCGACTGGGACATGCTGGATGAAGATGTGGATTTTACTGCAGTGACCCTACCCACCGCTACGCTGACGGTGGACTCCGAAACGATTACATCCATTCCTAACAACTAAGGATATGAGCACAATTACACTTCCCAACATCCGAGTCAGTTCCGATCTGACCGTGAGTGTTCGCCTGAAGGACAACGGCGTGGCCATCGACTGGTCCACGCTGAACAACGTCAAGGCGTGCATCTATTCCGACGCGCAGAGGGCCCTGGCGGGCCGCTGTGACGTCTCCATTGACGCGGACGACCACACCATACTCGTCTGCGAATACGAAGCGAGCAGGCCCCAGTATCTCGGCATCAACAGCATCGTCGTGTCAGCCAACTATTTCGGCGAGGCGAAGACCTACGACAAACGGGCCTTCACATTCGTGCGCTGGACCGAGGACCAGGCCGGTGAGGAAATCACAATAGACGACCCCGACGTGGACGTGGAAATCTCCGTGGAGGACGTGTCCAGCTCCATCCTGGACAACGCCATCGGCGCCGCTTTCAATGGGGCTGATGCTGCGGAGGAGGCTGCGGCCTCTGCCGAATCCGCCGCCAATGCCGCCAATGCCGCCGCCGCGGATGCCAACACCGCCGCAGGCGCCGCGAACCAGGCCGCGGACAGGGCCAACGCCGCCGGGATTACCAACGCGGATGCCTCCGTGGACGCGAACGTCGGCGTCCCCTTCGTGGACGTATCGCTTGAGAACAAGGAGCTGTTCCTGGCCTTCCACAACCTCAAGGGCGAGACCGGGCCGCAAGGTCCGAAGGGTGACAAGGGCGATACAGGACCGACCGGAGCCACAGGACCGACCGGACCACAAGGCCCGAAGGGAGACAAGGGAGACACCGGCGAGAAAGGTGACAAAGGCGACAAGGGTGATAAGGGTGATAAGGGTGATAAGGGAGACACCGGCACAGCGCCCGACGCCGTGATGTATACGGCGCAGTCCCTGACGGACGGGCAGAAGGCGCAGGCCCGAACGAACATTGGCGCGGGTACATATTCCAAGCCCGAAAACGGAATACCAAGTACGGACCTTGCGGGAAAATTCGCCGGAAGCCCGACTGCTGGCGGCTTTGCAAACAAGGCTGTTGCCATTCCTTTTGGTGAGGTGATTGAGGGGTCAACTGACACAAACATTCTTGCCCAGGTGGACAATTTCCCCGCAGAACTTGTGGATGGTGTTTGTGCCTATGTCCGCAACAATAGACAGGCATCCGCATCCGGATGGACCCTGAACATCAACGGAACAGGTGCGAAACCTGTCTACGCAAGCAATGCTGATACCACCCGGACAACCACCATTTTCTCCGCAGCGGTGACATTCCTGTTCATCTACAACTCCACTCGCGTGGAGGGCGGATGTTGGGATATGTATTACGGATACAATGCCAATGATAATACAATCGGTTACAACCTCCGCACCAACAAAATGTCCCTTCCGACAACGAGTGCTTGTTATCGTTATCGGTTGCTCTTTACATCTGCGGACGGAACGCATTTCGTCCCCGCGAATGCCTCATCTTCCACCAATGCGACGGCGAAACGGACAACCACGCAGACCCCCATCGACCCCTTCGGGAGCATCCGTTACTATTCCTCTACAGCGGCAGTCACATCTGGGAACCGTCCCGGTGCCACTTACTTGTGGGAACAGTACGAACTAACTCTTGGCTATTCCTTCAACCAAACGGGTGCCGCCCTTGTTTTAACACAATGGAAACCCGTCTATATCAAGTGCGCCCCGCAGACGGACGGTTCCGCCATCATTGACGCGGATGACCCATATGTGCAGGACCTCCCGGCAACGGCGGACGGGAAGATATACATCTACCTCGGTGTGGCGACATCGGCTACCCTGGTGGAAATGGTGTTCCACCATCCGGTTTATTACCGGGACGCAAACGGAAGAAAAAGAATATGGACTGGAGAGAACATCTCCGTCAGCTAATACACTATGAGCACAAATACACTACCGAACATCCGGGTGAGTTCCGACCTCACCGTGAGGCTCCGCCTGAAAGACGGCGGGGTCGCCATTGACTGGACCACGTTGTCCAACGTCAAGGCGCACATCTACTCCGACGCGCAGCGGGCCCTTTCCGGGCGCTGCTCCGTGTCCGTTGACGGGAGTGACAGCACCGTCCTGAACTGCCAGTATGCGGCCAACAAGCCGCAGTACATGGGCATCAACCGAATCATCGTCCAATGCTCCTACCTGGGCGAGACGAAGACCTACGACAAACGGGCCTTCACGTTCGTGCGCCGCACCTGGGAGGTGTCCGGCGAGGAAATCACAATAGACGACCCGGATGTGGATGTGGAAATAGAGGTCCAGGACGTGAGCTCCTCCATCCTTGACGAGGCAATCCGGGCCGCAATCAGCGCGGCGGACAGGGCCGAGGCCGCAGCGGAAGCTGCCGAGCACATGGTAGACATCCACGAAGGACCGCAGGGTCCCCAAGGCCCACAGGGGCCCCAGGGTATCCAGGGCGAGAAGGGAGACAAAGGCGACAAGGGCGATAAGGGCGATAAGGGTGACACCGGCGCAACAGGTGCGACGGGCCCCCAGGGCCCTGCCGGAGCAAAGGGCGACACGGGTGCGACTGGTGCGACCGGTCCCCAGGGTCCGAAGGGCGATCAGGGCAACAGCGGCTACACCGGAGCCGCCGGCGAGCTGGAGGTCGTGAACAACCTGACTGACGGTGGCGCGGCCAAGGCGCTCTCCGCCGAAATGGGCAAGACCCTGGAGGGAGAAGTCAGTCAATTAGAGGCCAAATTAGGTAGGTTAATTCCGTACGCCGACTTCGAGAAAGGCAGCACCTATACATTCGGGGCGAATACTATCGGGACAAACAATGCCATCGCCGTCAATTCTAATGCCGGGGATGATAAGGTGATTGCTGTTTCCGCCAACTCCATTTTGAAAATCAAGGCGAATGCAAACTCCCCCGCCCTCGTCATTTTCCTTACGGTAAAGACTTTCAATTATGGATATAATCCGAGTACCGCAGGTACTTTCGCAAACGGTTATACCACCGGTTTCGTGATTCCCGTGGACACCGAGCAGGAGTTCAAAATCAACACCTCTTGCTATCTCCACATTATGGATGGGGCGAATCAGTCCTATTGGCCCACAAGCATTATATTCCGTGATGCAACGGGGGCAATCCAAGAACTGTTTGACAAGACGGATGAACTTGAAGAAGGAGTACAAGAAAACGCAGATGATATTTCCGACACGAACGAAAGGATTAATACGATAGAGGAAACCTCCCCGGATAGTGTAGGTGTTACATCCATCTTGGATGTCCTTCATTATTCCACTGGCGATGCGTGGCCCGGTGTCCTTTCCGAAGATGGCACATACAAGTACCAGACATTAAACCGAAATAGATATGACATTATCGGTGGAATTATTGAACGAGGGAAGGCGGTAGCGGGGAAATACAAGGCATTTGCCAAGTTCATCGTCGAAGGCCCGGACGATAGCGACACTTATGAGGTCACATTCTGGCATCTCAACCAATCGGAAACACTGACAAATGTTTACCCCGTGAACACACTTCAAATGGTATATCTTGGCGAAATAGATGATGCAGGCACTTCAGTTGCCAACTACTATTTCAGGACTATGAAATTCGGCCCTTCAACCACGAAGAAAGATTACACCTTAAAGTTGTACGGGATTTATCTTATCAAAGTTGCCGATTATCCGTATCTGCCCAATGTTGCGACCCTTCTTGATTATACCAAGACGGTCACATATTTCACCTCGCTTGCGATGGAATCCGCACACGCATTCAACGCAGACAATGCGACCGAGGCGGAACACGCAACCAACGCAGACCATGCCCTTGTGGCGGAGAAGATTAAAACACCTATCAAGAGCAAGAGAATAGGGTGCTATGGTGATAGTCTTGTTACCTATTCGTCCCAATCTTTGGTCGGTGTCATTGGCGGTTATCTGGATGCCCTGGTCAGTCTTGTCGGGCAAGGTGGTGGTGCTACGAACAACAATATTCCGAGCATCAAGCACGGCTTCTGCACCATCGAACGGATGGCCTTGATGCCGAAGAATATGAAGGTGCTTGTGTTCTGGGGCGGGGCGAATGACGGCTATCTATTCGTGAACAACGGAGTTGTAGACCCGGCAAGATTGGGAACAATCAATGATAAACCACTGGGTGTTGCCGATATGTTCAACTATCGTGTCACGGATAACAATGTGACGGTGAGGGATACGCCCGGAAGAACGCAGACCTTCTATCAAGCATACCAGACCTTCATCCGTAACGCACGAATCCTTTTTCCCAATACCTTGCTGATTTGCGTGTCACAGTATCGGGCGTATCAGTACAACTGGCCTCACTATGACCAAGTGGCCCTCAAAGTGCATTGGCCGCAGTTGCACCAAGCGGAGAAAGAATGTGCCGAGAAATGGGCAACGGCATTCTGCGACCTTTATGTCAAGTCCGGGATTTCGGACGGGAACTGTTTCACTTGGCTCATAGACGATGGCGGTTCGCTTATACACCCGTGGGTGTCCACGGCTGAAAGATGTGCAAATCTCATTCTCCAAACCATCCTTGAAAATTACAATGTGGTTGAGCCAGAACATCAAGTCACACTACGGGACAAGGACAAGGATGTCGCCGAACTGAAAGAATATCTCGTAGACCTTCGTTCCGAAAGCGAAATCAATGTGATGACCTTCGAAGAAGCAGTCCCTGCTTTCATTCAATATTGCACGGACAACAACATCACATTGAAGAACAATATGTACTTGGTGTTCTACAACAACCAATACGGGAATAGTGTCGGTTATTTCCTCATTGATTACACGAATCCAAGTGCGGCATCTTCGTGGGAGGAATGGGTCAAAGATGTTGTGTTCGATATGCGTACCGCCATTGACCCTGCTACGGGAGAACTCTATGGTGTGCAGACACTCGCCCAGGCCATCGTGAACTTCAACGAGAAAGCACAACTTGAACAATGGCAACTAACGAACGAATATTATATGTACTTCTACATTTCGGTCGGCAGTTGGCAGAAATACTGCCTTACCACACCAAACGCACCGAGCGCATCGTCCTCTTGGACGAAGGTGGGCGAAGGAACGGACAATTAACTCACTTTCGGCCCTAATTGACTGACTTACGGATTTTGAATAAGCCGTGACGAAGTCAAAGATCCAGGGACATTTTTAGAACAACGACCGGGGGCCTCCGGGCCCCCATAACAAGAACAAATACCATGGACTTCGGAGAATTTATTCCCTACATCATCACGGCGCTCGGAGGTGGCAGCGCCGGCTGGCTCGTCAACTGGAAATGGGGCCGGCGCAAAGAAGCCGCTAACGTAAAGTCGGACGAGATCGAGACGATGAAGAAGGCCATGGAGGACTTCTACGACCCCCTGCTGAAAAAGCAGAACGCACGCATCGCCGAGCTGGAAGGCGAGGTCAAGACCCTCCGCGACCAGCTGGCCTACGAGCGGACCGAGCACCAGAAGCAGATAGACTCCTTGCAGAAGCAGATCACCGACATCACCAGGGCCCTCGGCATCAAGGCCGCCCGGCAGATCCGGAACGGCAAGGGCCAGTTCACGTCTGAAAAGGTGGAGGAACCGACCTATGAAGATTAAGGTGGAACGCCGGTGGCCCAAGCCCACCTACACCATCGGCCGCCTGTACATCGACGGCATCTACTACTGCAACACCCTGGAGGACCGCGACCGGG
>Ga0326512_10003131_pt1 | contig 12174 bp, 12 predicted proteins | sample 1_2617_0518_D_FD_203652 | JGI IMG/M metagenome (GOLD analysis project Ga0326512, IMG submission 203652) | Bovine rumen microbial communities from UC Davis, California, United States - 1_2617_0518 | ecosystem: Host-associated > Mammals > Digestive system > Stomach > Rumen | place: USA... | reverse complement strand
GGGCATTCTGCATGAGGTTCTTCGAGTAACCTGTCACGAAGGTGAGGTCGGTCCACTTGTCCTTGCTGAGCATATAGTCGTAGACCAGACGGGTCATGAACACAGCGGTGAAGAACGACACGAGGATACCGATGATCCAGGTGGTGGCGAAGCCCTTCACAGGACCTGTACCGAAGTAGAGCAGGATGATACCCGTGATGAGCGACGTGAAGTTAGAGTCGAAGATGGCGGAGAAGGCATTGGAGTAACCCTTGCTGAGCGACTCCTTCACGGAGAGTCCTCTGCGAAGTTCCTCCTTGATACGCTCGTAGATAAGCACGTTGGCATCGACGGCAGTACCCAGTGTCAGCACGATACCGGCAATACCCGGCATGGTCAGTGCAGCCTGGAACGAGGTCAGGATGCCAAGCGTGAAGAAGAGGTTGAAGAGCAGTGCGATATCAGAGAGGATACCGGGCACGAAGCCGTAAAGCATGATCATGTAGACCATCAGCAGCACGAAGGCCACGATAAACGAGATGATACCCTGCTGGATGGACTGGGCACCGAGTGAAGGTCCGACCACCTCTTCCTGCACGATACGTGTGGGGGCAGGCATCTTACCAGAGTTCAGCGTGTTGGCAAGGTCCTTGGTGTCCTCGATGGTGAAGTTACCCGTAATCTGCGAGTTACCACCGTCAATCTGTGTGAGGATGCGCGGTGCGCTGTAGACGGCATCGTCGAGGACGATGGCCACGGCACGGCCGATGTTCTGCTTTGTAATCTGGCTCCAGCGGCGGGCACCGTCAGAGTTCATCTGCATTGATACAGAGGGATGACCCATCTGGTCGAAGTCGTCCTTGGAACTGGTAATCACGTCACCCTCCAGCGGTGCACGTCCGCTGGGCTCCGTCACCTTCAGGGCATAGAGCTCGAAGATGTCGCCGTGGGTGTTCTGACCACCGAAGTTCTCTGCCTTGGCACCCCAACGGAGTTTCAGCTCGGCAGGGAAAATCTGGTTGGCAAGGTCGGAGTAGATAATCTTGTTGATGTCGGCAGTATCGCGGGCGTTGGCATAACCTACCACAGCGAGCGTGTTGCCCTGTGTGGGCTGGAAGATAGCGAAGAGCGGGTTCTGCTTCTTGGCCTGCTCGGCAGCCTTTGTGTCGGCAGCCTTTGAGTCACTCTTAGCCAACTTGGCAGCGAGGTCGCCCTTGGCAGCCTGTGCCGTAGTGTCGGCAGCCTCAACAGCAGTAGTGTCGGCAACAACCTCACCACCCTGGGCAGCATAGCGCTGGTTGAGCTGTGCCAGCAGCGGGGTGATCTCCTGAGAGTTGTAGGTCTCCCAGAACTCAAGGTTGGCACTTCCCTGGAGAAGCTTGCGCACGCGCTCCGGCTCCTTGATACCAGGCATCTCGACCATGATACGGCCGCTCTGGCCCTCAAGTTTCTGGATGTTGGGCTGAACGACACCGAATTTATCGATACGGTTACGGACAACGTTGAAAGAGTTGTCAACGGCGGCCTGCACCTCAGTGCGCAGGGCACGCTCTACCTCAGCATCGGTGCTCTGCGTAGACACCTTGCCCTTCATCTGCTGTGTAGCAAAGATGGCAGCAAGGGGACGACCGTTGCCGTTCTGTTTCCAATACTTCACGAACAGGGAGATAAAGTCGTTCTGGCTGGTCTCTTCTTCTTTCTTGGCCTCGTCCATCGACTTCTTGTAGGCGGCATCGGTCTTGTGGTCGGCGAGCACGTCGATAACATCGGGCACAGACACCTCGAGAATCACGTTCATACCGCCCTTCAGGTCAAGACCCAGGCCAATTTCCATCTCACGGCACTGCTTCAGCGAGTAGATGCCCATATACACCTTCTCGTTGTTGATTGAGTCGAGGTACTCCGCACCGGCCTCCTCGCCCATGGCGGCAGCCTTACTCTCGTAGTGGCGCGTCACGAAGGAGAAGGAAAGGTAGAAGCAGCACACGAGAATCAGAAGCACTGCAATAAATTTTACAATTCCTTTGTTTTGCATTTTGTTCTTTAATGTTATTTATTATTATTATATTCTGTTCGCGTTTATTTTGGCGTGCAAATATAGACATTTTTCCGCAAGTGGGAAAATTTCTTGCTGAAAAACGTTCGTTTTTTAAGGATTATCCCGCTTTTTTAGCCACGTGATTACGGGATAATGGTCGCTTGCATCCATTTCGTTATCTACCAGACAATTAAAGGGCTGCAAGTCCTCGGAGCAGAAAATATGGTCGATACGGAAGAAAAATGCTTTCTGATTATATGACAGTCCTATACCCCATCCACTCTTGGCGTAGCAGTCGGTAAGTCCTTGGGCGATAGTGTGACGCGAGTAGGATATGGGGTTGTCGTTGAAGTCGCCGCACACAATCATCGGATACTGTCTGTGCGCCTCGATATACTGGTGTACGGCCTCTGCCTGCGGTGCCCGTTTGGCGGCATACTTGCCCAGTTTCTCAAGCAGGAAGCGGGTCTCGGCCTTTACGGTGTCGCGCTCCATGCCGCCCCGTAGCATCTCCTTGTAGCGCCGCCGGTCTTTATCCGAGAGATGCGTACCTTCAAGATGGTTGTTGATAACGAGTAGCGTGTCGCGCCCCACCTTCAGGAAGTAGGCCACCGAACCGTTGGCCTCCGACTCGTAACCGATGCGCTCCTTGCGGAGGATGGGATAGCGGCTGTGGATGCCCACGCCGTTCATGCTCGTACGCCGTTGGACAAAGATTGTTGTATCGTTGTAGGGATATATCTTGGCATAGCGCTGCATGACGTAGCGTCGCCATGAGTCGACATCTTCTTGCAGACAGACGATGTCGGCGTTCTGTCGCCTGAGGTAGTTGTAGACGGTGTCGAAGCCCTCCTCGTACTTATAGTTGCCACCATACGTACACACGTTATAGGAAATAATCTTCAGCGTGCTGTCTGGTAACTCTTGTTCCGGATTCAGCGGCATATAGGTGGTCAGGGGACTGTAGACCAGCATATAACCCACGAGCGGAATCCATGCCTTGCGCCACTTGAACGTCAGCCAGAAAAAGAGGAAGAGGAGGTTGACGACCAGAAAGACAGGAAACGTCATGCCAAGACTCGACAGGATAGGATGACCAACAGGGCTGAGCCTGTCAGAATAGCCCACCGCCACCATCAGGAGTACAAAGGCAACATTGGCCCCCGCCACCAGATTGACCGTAAATGTCTTGAGTCGGCTTATCATTGCTTGCTGGCTTCGAAGAGCCGTTGCTTTTCTTCCTTGGTCAGACTGTCGTAGCCGCTCTTGCGAATCTTGTCGAGTATGGCGTCTATCTCTTCTTGGGTAGCCTTCTTACGGGCGTTGTAGGCCATGTCATCTTCCTTCGCCCCGCCACGTTCGGCATGCATGTGGGGATTCTGCGACTTGGGTTTCTGCCGCTGGTCGAAACTGCGCTTCAGACTATCGAAGAACTGCTGTCCGCGGCTCTTGTCGAAGCCTCCGTCGGGGTGGCGGTTCCAGTAACGTATCATGAGGAAGCCAAAGAGCATACCGCCAAGGTGCGCCGTATGGGCCACGCCGTCGCCCGACGAACCGAGGGCAGAGAAAAACTCGATGGCTACATAGCCCACCACAAACCACTTCGCCTTGATGGGAAAGGGAAACGGGATGATAAACAGCCGCTCATTGGGAAAAGTCATGCCAAAGGCCAAGATGACAGCATAGACGGCTCCGGAGGCACCTATCGTGGTCCATCCGTTGAGCTGATGACCCAGTTGATGGCCGATAGCAAAAAGGTCGGCAAAACCGACACCAGGATCCTGCTCGGCTATCGTCAGCCAGAACGACATAAACTGCGCCAACTCCTGCAGCAGGCCGGCGCCTATGCCACACGATATGTAATAAAAAAGAAACTTCTTCGGACCCCATACGTTCTCTATCACACAGCCGAACATCCAGAGGCCAAACATATTGCTCAGAATATGCATGAAACTGGCGTGGAGGAACAAATAACTGACCAACTGATAGAAGTGGAAGTCATTAGCCAGAAAGAAATGCAAGCCGCCAATATCTGCGAGGTCAATTCCCCGCATCTGCAGGACAAACGTGGCCAGAAATGCCAGTCCGTTGATAATCAGCAGATTTTTTGTAACAGTAGGTATGCGAAACATCTTGGAGTATTATCTATTTAGAGATTTACCATTTACTATTTAGATTTACCATTTCTCCGGCGGCAGTCGCTGTCAGCCGGTTTCGGGTGCAAATTTACTAAAAATATCTCTTTCCCGCATCGAAAAAGTCCCGAATACTACTATTTTTCACGATTTTCGTCATTTTTTTCGTCTTTTTGTTGCGTTTTTGCCAACTTTGTCTTATATTTGCGAAGATTTTTACGTCATAATCAATTTCAAGCATTAACAATACATTAAAATTTAAACATTATGAACAAATCAGAATTGATTGAGAAGATTGCAGCAGGTGCTGAAATCTCTAAGGCAGACGCCAAGAAAGCCCTTGAAGCAACGGTGGATGCCATCAAGGATGCACTCGTAGCAGGCGACAAGGTATCCCTCATTGGTTTCGGTACTTTCAGCGTAGGTGAGCGTCCTGCCCGCGAAGGCATCAACCCCGCCACCAAGGAGAAGATCCAGATTGCAGCCAAGAAGACTGCAAAGTTCAAGGCAGGAGCAGAGTTGGCTGATGCCATCCAGTAATACTGCTGTAAATAAAATTAATGGGGGTTCCTTGCGGAATCCCCATTTTTTATAGCGTATCGACAACTTATTTGGGCTGCTTGCCGATATAAGCAAGAATACCACCATCGACATAGAGAATATGGCCGTTGACGGCATCAGAGGCATGAGAAGCGAGGAACACAGCAGGGCCTCCGAGTTCCGACGGTTCGAGCCAGCGTCCGGCAGGTGTCTTGGCACAGATGAAGGAGTCGAACGGATGACGGCTGCCGTCTGGCTGACGCTCACGCAGGGGAGCGGTCTGAGGCGTTGCAATGTAGCCCGGGCCAATACCGTTGCACTGGATGTTATACTCACCATACTCTGAGCAGATGTTGCGGGTCAGCATCTTCAGACCACCCTTGGCAGCAGCGTAGGCGCTGACGGTCTCACGGCCCAACTCTGACATCATCGAGCAGATATTGATAATCTTACCTTCCTTGCGCTCCATCATCTCAGGAATAACGGCAGAGCTGACAATGAACGGACCTACCAGGTCGATGTCTATCACCTGCTGGAACTCAGCACGCTTCATTTCGTGCATGGGAATACGCTTGATGATACCGGCATTGTTGACCAGAATATCAATCTGGCCTACCTCTTCGTGAATCTTCTCTACGAGTGCCTTCACGTCGTCTTCCTTTGTCACGTCGCACACATAGCCCTTCACATTCTCAATGCCGGCCTCCTTATAGTTAGCCAGACCGCGCTCAAGGGCAGCCTCGTTGATGTCGTTGAAGATGATGGTCTTGATGCCAGCCTCTACGAAAGCCTTGGCAATGTTGAAACCGATACCGTAAGAAGCACCTGTAATCCAAGCATTCTTACCTTCGAGTGAAAATAAATTTGCCATAATTTGTTTGTTTTAGAGTTTATTTTAAATCTGTAATCTTGAAAAAGTCCTGGTCTCCGTAGTCGAGGTTCTCGCCTGCCATGCCCCAGATAAAGGTGTAATTGTGGGTAGCCGCTGCCGAGTGAATGCTCCACTCCGGCGAAAGCACGGCCTGCTCGCCACGCATCCAGATATGACGCGTCTCTTCCGGCTCACCCATGAAGTGGCACACGGCCTGGTCGTCGGGCAATTCGAAGTAAAAGTAGGCTTCCATCCTGCGACTATGCACATGGGCGGGCATCGTGTTCCATACAGAACCTGTAGCCAATTCTGTCATGCCCATCTGCAACTGGCACGTCGGGAGCACCTGGTTGACAAGCATCTTGTTGATGTTGCGCTCGTTAGACATCTCCAGCGAGCCCATGTGAGCCACCACGGCATCCTGCTTCGTCACCTTACGGCACGGATAGGCGGTATGGGCGGTGGCAGAGTTGAAATAAAACTTGGCTGGCTTCCCTCCGTCTTTGCTGGCGAAAGTAACGTCACGGTCACCGCGCCCGACATAAAGCGCTTCCTTGTAGCCCAACTCGTAGGTCTCATTGCCCACCCTGACTATGCCATCGCCACCGACGTTGTAGATGCCCACCTCGCGACGCTGGGTAAACCACTGGGCCTTCAGTGGATCGATGGCCTCCAACAACAACGACTCACCGACGGGCATCGCTCCGCCTACAATCATGCGGTCGTACATCGAGTAGACCATATTCACCTCATCGTCCACAAAGAGCCGCTCGATTAGGAAGTCACGGCGAAGACGCGCGGTATCATATTGCCGGGCGTCTTCGGGATGTGACGCATATCTTAATTGGTAGTTAGTTTTCATTTCTTTTTGCTTGTTTGCCTGCAAAATTACTAAATATTACCCGAACTGCAAAATTAGAATGCTTAAAAATGGTAAATGCCACCTTATTTTAATAGTTTCCCAAAACCAAGTTGTTCCCTTTATTTTTTAAAAATTGTTATTTTGACTGTCTTTTGAGAGTGGGGATGAGGTTGTTTCAAGTTTTATTTGTAAATTGCAGCCCCAATCAAGAAAAACAGATAGATATTTGAGAATGAATATGGACAACCAACAAGAGATATTCCCGATAGTTGACGAAAATGGAACCGTGACCGGCTCTGCCACACGGGGTGAGTGCCACAGCGGAACAAAGTTGCTTCACCCCGTAGTACACCTTCATGTGTTTAACTCCAGAGGCGACATCTTCCTACAGAAAAGGCCAGAATGGAAAGACATCCAGCCAGGGAAATGGGACACCGCCGTTGGAGGACACATAGACTATGGCGAGACACCGGAAGAAGCCTTACGGCGTGAGGTGCGCGAGGAGTTGGGGATTACCGGCTTCATTGCAGAATTTGTGGATAAGTATGTGTTTGAAAGTCAGCGTGAGCGCGAGTTGGTGTATGTCAACCGTACCACTTACGACGGACGCGTGCAGCCATCGACCGAAGAACTGGACGGTGGTCGTTTCTGGACGATGCAGGAGATACGTGCGGCCATAGGGAAAGACGTACTGACCCCGAACTTCGAAAGTGAATTCAAGAGATGCTTTGCGAAGGAATTGGGAGTCGAGTGCACTCAAGAACAGGTGCGTACCGCTTTGTTTTTCGACATAGACGGTACGTTGGTGAGTTTCAAGACCCACGAAATACCGGCCTCAACGATATTCGCCCTGACCCAAGCGAAGGCTAACGGACACCAGGTGTTCATATCCACCGGCCGTCCTCCGCTGATTATCACCAACCTTGGCGCTATCGAACATCTGATAGACGGGTATGTGGCAATCAATGGCGCACTGTGTTTTGTAGACAACGAGGTCGTCTTCTGCAAGGCTATTCCGAAAGAGGATGTGCTGACAGTTGTACAGGATGCCCAGGAAAAGAACTACGGTATAATAATTGTAGGTGAACAAGACGTGGCCATCCTTGACCCCAATGGCGAGGTAGACAGGATTTTCCGTAGAGAAATAGCCGTGGAGAATCTGGATCAGGCAAAACCGCTGGACGTGGTGCTGCGCCAGCGTATCCTTCAGCTTACGCCGTTCTTCTCAGAAGACTATGAACGTGACATGATGAAGCGCATCCCCCACTGCACCTCTGGCCGCTGGCATCCCGCCTTTACCGATATTACGGCAAAGGGAGCAGACAAAGGAGAGGGTATCAAAGCACTGTCCGCCCACTTAGGCATCGACCTGCGACACACGATGGCCTTTGGCGACGGTGGTAACGACACCGCTATGATAAAAGCCGCAGGGACAGGCGTAGCCATGGGCAACGCACTCGACTCACTAAAGCAAGAGGCAGACTATACGACAACATCGGTTGACGATGACGGCATCCTGAACGCACTACGGCACTTTGGACTGATTTAGCCTACGCCCAGATAACTCTGTAGCAAAGACAAGTGGTTTCGAAGAATCACGGGCGATTTTCCGAAACCACTTGATAAAATTCCACACAAGTTATGGGCTTCTCTTATGCTTTATTAAACTTCTCCTTGCTCTGCTTGCAGCGAGGGCAACGCCAGTCGTCGGGCAGATCCTCAAAGGCCACGCCATCGTGCTCGGCAGGGTCGTAGACGTAGCCACAGATACTGCAGACGTATTTGCCGCTGGCCTCCTGCTGGGTGAAGTCTACTTCGGCCAGGATTGTCGGCACGGGATTGTCCAGGTCCATCACGCGCTTGGCCTCCAGGTTCTCATAACCCTGCGGAGTATGCGTACCGCAATACACGGTGGGATGGTTGCGGATGAACTCACGAATGCGGTCCTGAGTCTCGCGGGCGGCTGGCAGGTCGTCGAATACTACGGAGAGTTTGTCCTCATAGAGGGCCTCATCCACGTACGTGATGTCGCCGTGGATCATGTAGAACAGGCCGTCCATCTCAACGATGATGATGCTGTTGCCTTTGGTGTGGCCCTTGGCTTTGATGAGATAGATGCCGTCCTGGATTTTCTGGCTCTCAGGGAAATTGTAGTAAGGCCCGTCGGTATAGGTGACGGGAACGAGATTGTTGAGTCCCTGCAGTTCGGCAGCACCCATTTCCTCCTGATTCACATATACCTTGGCATTGGGAAACGAGCGCAACTCACCGCTATGGTCGGCATGGCGGTGGGTAAGCAGGATCTTCGTCACCTGCTCTGGCTTGTAGCCCAGGGCCTCGAAGGCTTCCATATAGGTGCAGATGTCCTTGCCGGTATAGGCCGGCGATTTCTCGTCGGGCACTTCTTCGGGTGTTCCTGCGGGCAGACCGGTATCTACCAGTATCACCTCCTGTCCCAAGTCTATCAGATAATTCTGCAAACTACCGCGATAACGGATGTTCTTGTCAAACTTGTCTATGCCCTCTTCGCCACCAAAGGCGAACGGTTGGGAGTAGAATCCGTCGCGTCTGAATTTTACTGCTTTGATTTCCATAGTCTTCATCTATTTTGCCGGTTCCCACTTGCAACGTACGGGCGACACGATGGCACCCTCCTTCTTCAGTTCAGCAAAAGCCTTGTCCACTTCCTTTCGGTCGGCTCCCAGAGCCTTGGTCACGTCGCCTGCAGAGACGGGCTTACCAGCCTCGCGCATGGCCTGTAATACTTGTTCTTTCATAATTCCAATGTCTAAAATTAATAGTTTATTTTACTTTAGTATCTCAATGATTTCATCGAGCTCGCCAGCGAGATGCCGGAAATCGTCTGCGCTCAGCGGACAGCCAGAGAGGCGTTCTCCCATACCCTCAGGGATAAGTTTATAGGCCTGCTCTTCCATTTCCCGTCCTTTCTCCGTCAGCGAAACAATCTGCCGACGCTTGTCCTCCATGTCCCGCTGACGAACGACGATACCTTGTTTCTCCATCCGCTGAATCAATGGAGTGACGGTGTTCGTCTCCAACAGCAGGCGGTGGGCAATGTCATTCACGGGCTGGGCATCTCTCTCCCACAGCACCATCAAGACTAGGTACTGCGGATAGGTGATGCCCAGCTCATTCAGAAACGGCGTATAGGCCTGCATCAGCAGACGGGCTGCTGAATAGAGGCGGAAGCACACCTGGTTGCCAAGTCTTAATTCATCGTGCATAATGATGAATCACGCGTTCTGGTCCAGGAACTCCTCCACGTCCTTCTCAAAATCCTTCGGCTCTGTAGGAGGAGCGAAGCGCTTGATGGTCTCTCCGTCTTTCGAAATCAGGAACTTGGTGAAGTTCCACTTGATGTCGCTGTCCTTCTCCACGCTCGAGCTGATGGTCTTGAAGAGGGCCTTCATGCCTTTCGCCTTCAGTCCGTGATACTCCTCGGTGGGGGCTACCGACTTCAGATACTCGAAGATGGGTTCTGCGTTGGCACCGTTCACGTCGGTCTTCTTCATAATCTGGAATGTCACGCCGTAGTTCAGTTGGCAGAACTCCACTATCTGCTCGTCATTACCCGGATCCTGCTCCTTGAACTGGTTACAGGGGAAGCCGATGATAACCAGCCCGCGGTCCTTATACTTTTGGTTCATCTCCTCCAGACCGGCAAACTGAGGGGTCAGTCCACACTTGCTGGCGGTGTTCACTATCAGCAGCACCTTACCCTTGAACTCAGAGAAATCCAGTTCCTTGCCCTTGCTCGTAAGGGCCTTGAAATCATAAATCTTTTGCATATACCTATTTATATTATATTGTTGCCTCTATAAATGCGGCCAGCGCCTCGTGTATAGTCTTGTGTCGGATGCATCTCAAACTTTCGTCTGAAAAATCAGCCGGCAACTGCCGTAAGAAACAAACCAGTTGCCGGCTTCAGATACTTTTTACATCATCTCAATCAAGAAGTTCTCATAACCGAGCTTCTTGATGTAGTTCAGATACTGAGCCTCCCAAGCCATGTGCTCCACCTCGCCGTCAATCCACTTCAGGATGAGTTTCTTGGTGGGATAGTCATCGTTGAAAGCCTCAGCCAGCTCGCTCAGCTGCTTAATGGCAGTAGGCTCGTAGTCGTTTTCAATCTGCTCCTTAGGATCATCGTAGAAGGGGAACTCGATGGTCTTCATAGCCTCCTGCAGGTCGGCGGGCTTGCAGCCAAGCTCCACCAGACGCTGGAGCACCTCTTCGGCCTCTTCCCATTCTTCCTCAGCCTCTTCCTTCCACTTGTCGGCCAGTTTATTCCAACCGTTCAGACGGTCGTAAGCCGAGAAGGCAAAATGTTGTTTACTGTTTCCAAACCACACAGCGCCCAGATAGGCAAACTGCTTCAATGCTTCTTCTTTAGTCATAATTACTTTGTTTTTATTGATGATACATTATTTTTTTTATCGTTTGCGATACAAAATTACGTATTATTCTCGTAACATCTCCTTTTTGAGGCAAAGTTTAACATCATTTAATATATAGCATCCTTTTAGTAACTATTCGGTACGCAAGTGTCTCACTTGCGGCAACCCGCAGGTGAGACACCTGCGTACCAGAGCGATACGGGAAATTACAGGTTTGTAATATAGGAGAATTATATGTAGTAACTTAAAACATCGAAGCCCAATGAGAAACGCTGTGGACTAACTGTCCACAGCGTTTTTGAGTATTTCAGAGAGGGTGGGGTGGATGTGCACCATGTCGGCCAGTTCGCCGGTGGTGGTGTCTTTGCACATCAGGGCGCTCACTTCCTGAACGATGTCGGCAGCGTGGGCACCGTAGGCGTGGCAGCCTAAGATCAGGCCACTGTCGGGCGCACTGAAGAGCTTGAGCATGCCTTCTGTAGCCTCCATTGCCATAGCCTTGCCGTTGGCACGCCAGAAACTTTTCTTGCAGACGTACGGGATGCCTTGCGCTTTGAGCTGGTCTTCCGAAGGTCCTACGCACGCAGCCTCTGGCGACGTGAAGATGGCGGCAGGCATGATGTCGAAGCGTATGCCGTCGCGGTGACCGCTGATGTGGTTGACGGCACGTATGGCTTGCATCTCCGCAGCATGGGCCAGCATCTGTCGGCCGTTTACGTCGCCTATGGCGTACAATTTGCTTTCAGATAGTCCGTTTTGGACAATTTGAAAGTTGTCGTCCACGGCGATGGCCCCCTGTGGCGTGAGGGTGATGCCGGCGGCTACGAGGTTTAGCCCTTGTGTGCGTGGCTTGCGGCCCGTGGCCATCAGTATCACGTCGGCATCGATGTCACTGAGGTCTTCCACGGCGGTTTTCATCTTGAATCTCACACCTTGTTTCTCCATGAGTTTGCGCAGACGCTTGGCGATGTCGCTGTCGAGGGTGGGCAGGCACTCCTTGAGATATTCGATGACGGTAACCTCAGCGCCGAAACGATGGAAGATGCTGGCAAATTCCATGCCGATGACGCCAGCTCCGACGATGCACAGCCGCCTGGGCAACGCTTCCAGTTGCAGCAGACCGGTGGAGTCGACCACACGAGGGTCGTCCAGCCCCTTGACGGGGATATACTTCGTCTCCGAGCCGGTGGCGATGATGATGGCTGGAGCTGTGTAGCCGTTGACGGTGCGGGCATCAGAGAATGCCGCCTGCTCACGGATGAGCGTGATGTTGGGGTGGGCGAGTATCTGCTCCACGCCGCTGCGCAACTGTCCGACGACCTGCGCCATCC
>Ga0326512_10003130_pt1 | contig 12180 bp, 20 predicted proteins | sample 1_2617_0518_D_FD_203652 | JGI IMG/M metagenome (GOLD analysis project Ga0326512, IMG submission 203652) | Bovine rumen microbial communities from UC Davis, California, United States - 1_2617_0518 | ecosystem: Host-associated > Mammals > Digestive system > Stomach > Rumen | place: USA... | reverse complement strand
TCAATCAAAACTGAATATCTCACCGCAGATAAACCCTTCAAGCCCGTACCTCATGGCATCCATGAGGTGGTTGAAGTCATCAATCGGCTTGTTGATCTTTTTCCCGAATTTGTCCACGTCCCAGGTATAATTATTGATTTCTGTCAGGAAGTTCACGCACCTGGGATGGACTATTATTTTGAAATCCTGTATATACTGGATCCCGTTGTTGATGCTGTCCCTGCCTTTACGCGCTCCGGATATATGGTACAGTCCAAGGTCCCGCAGCTCATCGATGCTCTTTGGCTCTGCAGAATCGGCTATGATCTTCTCTTTCGCATACCCCATAGCAGCGATGTTCTGATATATGGCCTTGTTGCTGAGCCCGCGCTGATACATCTCATCAAACACATACAAGACCCCCTCGCCCGTGTCGATAAGCCCGCACCACAGCGCAGTGGGGTCATTTGTATATCCAAAGTCGAGCCCGAAAGCTGACCGGATCCCCGGGAGGCTCCTGATCTCATCAATGTCGAAAGGCTTCTCCTCAAACTTCTCATAGATCAGCCCTTCGACTATACCCCAGTCACCCAGTCCGGCCACCCTGTACCGCCTTGGGTTGTTGACCTTCATCTTCTCAAAGACCTTCTTATCTGCATCATCGAGCCATTCATTGCACAGATAATTGGTCGTGATCGCAAGTACGTCATCATCCGGCTTGTCAAAGAAGCGCTTCTTGATCCAGTGCCGGCCATTCCACGGGTTGAATGTCAGAGTGATCTGCTTGAACAGCCCTGGGGGACACTCGCCTCTGATGGACTCATCAAGCATGTCGAAATCACCCTCCGACATGATCTCATAGGCCTCTTCGATCCACATCCAGCAGAGCACACCCACGTCCACCGTGATCGAGGTTACTTTCAACGGATCATCAAGACCCCGGAAGTATATCTTCTGCCCTGTCGGGAGGTATGTCATCTCAAGCGGGCTCTCCGTGACCTTCCACCAGGCATCGACATCTAATCTGTGGATCGCCCACTTCAGCTCCGTGAAGCAGCTGTCCTTCAAGGTCCTGTAAGTCTTCCTGATCACGAGTGTGTTCGCTTCCGGATACTTCATCATGTTGTAGATGAACCAGAGCGCCGTGGTTTTGGACTTCTTGGATGCTCTTGATCCCTTTACGACACGGTATCTGCCCTTGTATTTCCAGAACTGCCGGTAGCCCTTTCCCACTACTTCAGGGAGGCGTATCTCTTTGTATTTCATTCGAACAGCTCCCGTTTATAGCGGCAACACTCCCTCTCCCGGCACTTGTGCGTGCGTTCAAGGCCGCGGGTCAATACCCCCTCATACCTCGTGCAGTACGCAGTGGGATGATATGTCATATTACCGTCTATACACTCATAGGCGTAACAGGTCCGATTTGTGTCTTTGTGAAGCTTTGCCGTTTTATTCTTCAAGATCGTCCTCACCGCCGATCTTTGGAACTATCAGATTGACTGACAGATTATTATCCAGCTTGCCCTGCATCCTTGCCAGAAGCTGTATGGCCTTGACCTTGTCATTGAACGAAGCGTGTTTTGTATGCTTCACTGTTTCCGAACAGCCGTCCCCGACACCCTCAACGACAAGAACCTCTTCTTCCGCTTCATCCCTGACAATCGCGGTCAGGCGCTCCTGCATCTCTGAGATATCCATGATCTTCTGACTGCGGTATTCTTCGTTCAAACGTTCGATTTCTTGAATTATGTTAATTTTTGTCAATAGCGCAGAAGCAATATGGCGGGCTGTTTTCTTCGAATATCCGGCCTTGATCGCGGCCTGTGAAGCGTTTCCGCAAGCTGCATACTCAAGACAGAATTTTTTTTGTTTATCGGTCATCCGCACAGACCTCCTTTCAGGCATACAAAAAGAGAGCGGCCAATCTGGCTGCCCTCTTGTCTCAAAATCCAGCTTATACAATACTCTCCCATTTTTCCCATTTCAACCCATTTTGTCTCTATTTTTTCAAAAATCGGTCAGAAAAAGCAGTCAGCGCCCTCCCGTGCATATTGTCGATCGTCTTTTTCTGCCTGCCGTAATCATGAGCAATGCTCTTAAGCGACTCGTAATTCACATACCGCCTGAATAGGAGATCGGAATACATCTTGTTCTCAAGTTCCTGGATCTGCTTTATGATCTCAAGCCTCTTTGCGATCAGAATCAGCTTCTTCTCACCGACCTTCTCTTCGTACTCGATGATCTTAATGACCGCATTCATGAGCGCATCACCCTCAGGCGAAGTGTTTACTCTGTCCCGGTCATACCGGATGGCCTTTATGTTCTCCGCTTCAGTCTCAAGTCTTTCGAGCTCCTGAATATCCTGTCCGATCTCGACATCAAAGTCGTGGATCTGAAGTAAATATTCCTTTGCGGTCATCTGTTTCTCCTTTCAAAATCCGTGAAACGTGCGTGCATTCTATACGACCTCTGAAACGCACTTTTTATGTATCGCGCCGAAACGCGCACTATTGTTGAGTTATTCAAGATGCATTCAAGATAGATTTTTCATCTTGAATGCCCTCAAACCCTTGTGAAACATGGATTTCGCGATCAATATTCAAGATCATTCAAGATACTTTGTATATATTATATTTTTTTTAAGGGTATGTAGTGTCACGACACCACACATCTCAAAAAAAGTTCCGGAATGAGAAATCATCTTGAATCTTGAATAACCCAGTGCCAGTGCGGGTTTCAGGGCATTCAAGATGATTTTTCACCTTGAATGCATCTTGAATGCATTTTTGCGAAATTCGCGTCCCTGCTGCATTTGAGGGCATTCAAGGTAAATTCAGGATGATCCACTTTTACCCTCTTTTAGTGCATTTACTATGCAAAGTGGGAGAATTTCTCCCACTCCCTCCACCCCAGAGATCACTTCAAGCAGTTCATCGTCATAATAGAAGTTGAATATCTCCCTTCCGGAAGGGGAATTTCTTATAAATTCCATCCACTCCTCCGGGCCCGCATCATCGAGCTCGGATTCCCCGTCCCGAAGTCCTTCCGTGTATGCGACACGGTAGAAGTTCTCCAACCACTTTGAAAGCTGTATGGGGGACATTTTCTTGATCGTTTCAAGCATTTTGGGCGAGATTTTCATTGATCCTCTCCTGTTTTCGCTGAATCTTGGCTTCCATGATCCTGTTCACGTCATCGATGCAGCTGCATGTGGCGATGACTTCGTTTATGCAGACGCAGACATCAGAGATCTCTTCAACCACTGAAGCGTACGCACTCTGGAGCGTGATGCCTGGAGCAAGCGTGGGGTCGTTATCGAGGACCCGCGAGAGCTTCACTATCGACTGCGTGAGCTCGGCCATCTCTTCAATCAGCTGCCTGAACTCTTCCATCAGCGTTCCTCACTTTCTGTCTCATATGGTTCTATGATTGTTGGCTGAGATTCCAAAAGCATATTTATAATAGCTAGCCCTTTTTCGGATAACCTTTTGTCAAAGTTCTTTTTGAAACAGTATTTTTGAAATGCATCAGCATCAATCAATCTCCCGTGCCCTTCGGGAAGCAGGGTTCCGTTTTTAATTCCCCGCACTACATTCTCCACATCCGGTGGCTGCATATGTCCGTTACAAGTTGCTTTATAGGAATCTTCTGATATCCTAATTACGACTTCTATTTCTTTCATTCTTCTTCCTCCTCTGCCGGATCTTCATCCTCGGACTCTTCACAGTCGGAGGTCATGTTGTTGAAGCACCCGCGGAGCATGTTGTAAAGTCCGTCTGATAGGGTATTGCTCTGCCTTAGCTCGTTTGCGGTACACTCAATCTCGGTTACTGTTGTTTTGATTTTCATTCTTCTACCTCTCCTTCTGCCTGTGGCTCTTCATACTTCATCCGGCGACTCAATGTAGACCACGATAGCCTTTACCCAAGGCAATGATGCAAATAATTCATCCCACTCCTTGTCCGACAAATCCCAAATATCCTTTCCGTCTTTGGTTTCCCCATATTCGCATCCGACCATATCGGTTAAAATATCTTCAGCATCATCATCCTTAAAGTGCACACGCTCACGGCCAATGTAATATTCGGTTAATTCACATCTGCCCCAACTACCAATCCAGTATGAACAAGAGTCCTCTGCTACTATTTCCGATGCGACCATAGGGATTATGGGTAAATCAGGATTTTCTTGCATCAGCTTTAACAATTCTTCTATTTTGCTCATTCCGTCACCTCACTTTCCGCCTCTACGATCGTCTCGGCACCGCCTATCTGTCCTATGCTTACCGCGTAAAAAATCCCATCTTCGTAATCGCTGTCGGGATTGAGTTTGTCGGCATCAATCAACCGTCCGTGACCTTCGGGGAGCGGTTTACCGTACTTGATTATCAATGTATCGACAACACATTGGTTATCAGGTATTGCTTTTATCACATTGTAATATTCTTCCGGTATGTCAATTATTAACTTCATTACTCTCCTCATCTGCTTCTATGATTGTATCTGCCCAATCTATTTGAGCAACCGCAACTACATTCTCGAATTTGTCAGTATCGTGATATTTATGTTTCTTTAATTCATCAGCATCAATCAACCTTCCGTGCCCTTTTGGAAGCGGTACGCCTTTAAGTATACCTTTTACTAATATGGTTTTTACATCATCACCTTCTTCGTACTCACTATCTAAAGCAGGTTCAAAGTATTTTATTATTCCGTATACCTTGTCGGGTATCTTGATTACTAACTCTATATCCGCCATATTTATCCTCACCTTCTCCTTTACCAAAACTCCACCCCGTTAATGACCGTCGGCGTGCCGCGCTCGTAGTGCTCGCAGATGTGCGAAGGATAAAATATACCGCCTTTGCACCACTGATCGAGATAGCGCTCCCAATTTGACATGAATGTAATCGGCTTGTCGTGCTTGCTCATATACGGCTTCTCCTTTTCGCGCTTGTTGTCATAGCAGGTCCCGAAGGGGCAATCCTTGTAATGATGTACGCACTTATGGCATATACAGTGGGAGCATAGGAAATCGGGATGTTCGTCCTGATCCTCGATGTAGTCAAAAATGCTTATCTGGCCCCTCATTCGCTCTCCCTGTATGGCTTCGGTAGCGGCATCCAGGCATTGACGAATAGCCCGTAGCTCAATAGCGTCCTTTCTTCATCGCCCTCATAGAATGAGCCGTCTCCGTCCTGGTCTATAGCATACCGCCCGATCACCGGAAGACTGAAGTTCTCCAGGGATATGAAAATATAATCGCTGTCGCCATCTTCGTCTACTTCTGGCAGCTTCTCGTCGATCGGGATCCACCTTGTCCGCTCTAATGCCTTAATAATCTTCTTGCAATTATCCGCATCTATCACGTCCATAACTCCGTGAATGTTGTATGCCAATCTCTGTAACATTTCTATCGTGCCTATACAACTATTTGCTTCTTCTCTTGTCATTCCTTATCCTCGCTTTCTGCTCTGTAGGGCTGTGGCTCAATTTACATACCCGTTCTTTTTAATAGCATCACTCCACGCTTTAGTTGTAGCTAATAGGCTGTCTTGTTCCTCAGCTAACTGCTCAAGAACACCCTTATCTTCACCACAAGGCTCTTTTTTATAATGCTTTTTAAGCAACCACTCCAGAAACTTAAAATCCTCTTCTGTGGGAAGTACACATACAGCAACCAATTCATTGCAATCAGCATTGTGAAAAGCCTGTATCATTCTCTGCCTGTATTCCTCTACTGTCATTTCACAAAGCTGTTGCTCCAATGCTTCAATAATGTTTACTGCATCTTCTCTTGCTTCTTTAGATTTAGCAAAATTTGCTTCAAAGTAGCTTACAATGTTTATTGCCTTGCTCAATGCTTCTTCTCTTGTCATTTTCCCGCTTATCATCGTTTCCTCTTCTTTCTTTTCTCCGCTGCCTTTCGCTCGATTTCAGCGCTCAGTATTCCGAGATACCTTTTCTTTTCTGCGTCAGCGACCGCTTTAGCTGCCTTTCTCTGACTGTCGTACTCGATCCATGTCTGGCATTCAGAGTGGCAGTTCATGTGGCGGTCAGCGCAATGTCTACACGGTGGCTGCATTTTCATCCATAAGCTCCTTGAACTGATCTTCAAGGTCTTGACGCATGAAGCGGTCATAGCAGTCCGGGCACATGAAAGGATCCTTGCCGAAGGGCTCATGCTCAAATCTAAAGTCCTCTATCTCTTCGCTGGAGAACACGTCGCCGCACTTTGTGCATTTGACACCTTCCTTATTACCCCATACCTCGAAGGAGTGATCGAAGATGTCGAGTAGGGCTTTCTTGTTCAGGAACCGCTTGCCCCTGCACGCCCTGACAAGGGCATTGATCACAGCTTCCGCACCGTAGACGTCAAAGTTTTCGACGAGGCCGCTTATCTCTTTATCTGCTGATGCTATTGTCATTTTCTTTTCCTCGCTTCCTTGACTGCTTTTTTGAGCCTTATAACCGACAGCCCGAGGTCGGTAAGTTCGGGATCCTCCGACCTGTATCCGCATCGGGTGAGGGTACAGTTTTCGCCCCGGGTTACGAGCATGAGGTTGTCTATATTACAGTTAAGCCTATTCCCATCCCTGAACGTTACGACCATGCCATCGGGCACCGGTCCGTTGATCTCTTCCCACACTGCCCTGTGCAGGAACTCCCAGCGTTCCCATAAGCTCCCTTCCATCTGCTTCTTCCTGAGCTTATAGCCATCGGAATTTACCACTATGGTCTCCACCGGCATTTCATTGACCGGGCGCTCTCCCTTTTTGAACTGGGTAGCAGCTATTCTCTTCTTGATCTCCGCTGCGCGTTCTTCGCCGACATACTCTTCCAGCTTTTTCCCTTTGTTCCCGGGAGCGTGCCCCCTCTGGTACCATCCGGTCACTCCCGACTTGATCCCATGCCGCTGCCTGAACTGCTTCATGCATACGGGTGTCATCTCATACCCGAAGAGCTCCTTGACCCGTTCGGCCATCTCCTTTGAGCTTACGCCCCAGGAGTTGTCCCGGATGTATTCATACATTCCCTGAGGATACTTAGTCTGATATTTCCAATATTCTTCTTTTGATAATTGTTTTTGATAATTCCGGATCCCGCGATTACCTCTGTAGGCCTTTATGGATTTCGTTGTAAAGTTCGTGCCAAAATTCTCATTGACCTTTACCGAAAGCTCTTGATCCCGCATCATCGGGGACCACTTGCGGACAAAGCTCTCGATCTCAGGCGGGTATCTGTAGACTGCCATTTCACTTGCCTCCGTTCATTCCGAGCATCTGCTGGAAGAACACGCCCCGCCCCTTGTTGTCGTAGCCATATTCATCCGCATATGACATGGCCCTCAGCTGCAGGGCCCCGTTCTCGATGATGGTATTCGAGACCTTCACCATCGCATCAGCCTTCCTGATCTCGCGTTCAAGCCCCTCATCATCAAGATCATCATCGTTCAGCCTCTCGATCTGTTCAAAAAGATAATTATTAAGATCCATCAGTGTGTTTTTCATCATCTTCGTCCTCTTTTTCAAAAACCCTTCTTTTTCTCCCAGATACGTACCTGTCAACGATCTTCATGTTGAGCCTCAGACACAGCTGCTTTGAAAATGCAATGCTGCTCATGGACTGGAGGTTGTTCTCGCGGCAGTACAGGTTGTATGACTGGTAAACCTCATTTGTAGGCTCATGCAGGATGTCAGCGTCAATGTCCGATGAATCCAGGAAGCCTATTATCGGATTGTTTTCAAGCTCATACTCTTCAAGCTGCTTTTCGACCTGCTCCGACTTCGCAAAGTCCTGGGACTCAAGAACGTCATATAGTCCTTTGATCCCGATCCTGATCAGTGCCTCGATTGGGCCCTGCTGGCATAGGTCGTACTTGATCATTGAATTGAATCCGTCCCTGCCCTTTTTGAAAACCGCTTTGAACGGTATGATCACGAGCCTGCGCTTCACTGCCCCGCTCTTATCCTTCATCCTGGGAATCTGGTTCGCCGAAAACAACAGCTTGCAGTATGGCTCAAAATTAAACGGTGTCTCGCCCTTCTGCTCTGCCTTTATCTCATTTCCGGATACGATTTTTTTGAAGATCGCCACCTGGTCACCGCGAAGGAACTCATCGCCGATGTCGTCGCCGATATTTGCAAGCTTCCCGAACATCATGGCGGTTGAGAATCTGTCGCCAAGCTCATACAGGTCAAGGGCCGAAATGTTCTCCTGCCCGAGCATCGCCTTGATCATGTCGAGGTATGTGGATTTTCCGTTTGCGCCCTCGCCCGTGAGTATAAATGCCTTGGACATTTCATTCCTGCGATACAAGCAATATCCCGCGCACTGCTCCAACAGCTTCCGGATCTCCGGATCCCTGCAGGAGATGTTATCAAGCACTTGATCAAGCAGCTCCGATTTTGCGTAAGGATCGTAATTCCACGGGATCTGATTGGTAATGACAATGTCGGGAGTGAATGCCATGAGCTCATTGTTCTGGAGGTTCAATACACCGTTCTTGAATGCGATATAATTCGCCGGGGCCATGTGCCTTGCCGGCGCGGTGATCCGCATCGTCTTCATCACTTCTTTCCGCTGCGCGTCCCGGAGCGTCGGCATTGCTGTCTGCATGATCGCCTCCATCTTAAACGGGTCCGATCTGTATACCCCCTCATCGTAGATAAAGAGCTGGTTTGCGATCCGGATCACGTGGTAATTGGCTATCAGCCAGGCCGCAAACAAGTGATGTTGGAATTTCCCGCCCTCGGTCACAAAAGACACCTGCTTGAAGGCTTCGTCCCTTGTGATTACTGCAAATTCATCATCTGATAGGCGGTCTTTGAAAATATGGCCGTTGATGTTCTTCAGGATCCGGACTATCGTATCCTTATCAAACGGCACCGCCTGAAGCTTCAAGATGTATGAATACAGGCAGTCGTTCCGGCCCTTCGTTTCCTCCATCTGCCAGAGCTCGTATTTCGAGTCTACAGGCCAAAGCTCTTCCGGAAGCGTCTGATACTGTTCGTCATCCAGGACGTCATAATCTTCCGGGAACCGCGCTTTTCCATGAACGCAGAGCGGGATGTATGTTGACCCCATGTGCATATCCACCACAAAGCCAACGGCGGTTTTTTTGTCCTTTCCGGAAGCGATCTTGACACCCGGCTTCCGCCAGTAGGTGTGCCCGCCGTGGGTGGAAGGCAGCGCAAGGCACTTCCAGCCGCTTGCTTCTGCCATATCGAGGAACTTGTCGTACATCTTCTTGTCATCAAACGACACGTCAATGAAGTCGTTGTTCAGTATCGCGCCGAAACAGTCCTCGCCCTTCACGTCATCAAAGGTGCTGATGTGCTTCTTTCCCTTTACGGCAACGGCCGGCTTCTTGCCATCCCCGGACGAATCGCCCCTAACAAATGTCTTGAATACTCTGCCTTCGTCATGCCATCTGGAACCCATCTATTACCCCGAATTTCTTTTCAAGCCTGTCTTTCGCCAGGCATATGTACCACCATTTATCAAGCTGCTCCGGAACTGTTTTTCCACTCATGCTGCCGTTGTCTATGAAACAGTGATCCGGAGTATTCCCGAACTTCGCGGGATTGCTTTTTCCTCTACACTTAAAAATCTTTCCGTCATACAGGTCATTTGAAGCAAAGACCCTGTACGACTTGTATGTATACTTTTTTCCGTTGTGCATCACGTATTCATATGCGTCGGAGAGCTTCACAAGCTTCTGGAATCGGATCAGCTCATCACATCCCATTATCGTGTCCTCAACCGGGACCTTGTCCACCATGTACCTCACAAGCGCCTCGTTTATGATCGGCAGGTCGTAGTCTATCGAAGACAGCTCCTTCACATACGCTCCCTTGCGCTCTATCTTGCCGTCCGGCTCGATCCACAGGTAATTATTCACGTCGCCCTGGTATATCTCAGATATGATGTCGAGCCCCAGGAGTATCTGGCACTTGCTTGTGCTGCACCGGTATTCCCAGTCCGCACAGACCCCGTCCACCTGGTCAAAGGCCTTATCCGTGTCCGGGATCATGATGATGAGCCCGTCCGTGTTCGACTGTATGAGCTCGAACCCTTCGACCTGCGCTTCAAGATGTTCAATAAGGTCCAGCAGCATAAGCTGCCCGTTGATGCACATGATGTTGTTATTCCTTGGATCATATGCCGGGTTGTATTTGTCTTTCATTGCGCCGGATAATGCGTTCAGGAGCTTCTTGTACGGCGCCTGCTCCTTTTTCTTCCCCGCTGCCTTCAGCTCCATCCGCGTGTCATACACGTGCCTGTACTGTTCGGGCTCCCAGGCTGATCTTGTGACCAGGTCCCATGCGATAAGCATCGAAGGATAATAGGATCCGACATCTACATGTAGCAGCAGGCCCTTTCTGTGGATCGGATGATCCGGAGCCCCGTGCAGGCCGCCGAATCCGAAGACATGCGGCACGCCTGCAACGTCCATTTTTAGTGATTTTGATTTATATATGCTCTCATCTGCTCCACGCCTGATATCTGCGAACCACTCAAGCGCCCTTCTGTACTTTTTCAACCTGAGGCAAGGGAGAAAATACCATTTGAATTCATCGTCATACTGCCTCTTGTGACAGTTCAGCACCTTGGCCGTGATCTGGGCCTCCGTGTCCCCTATGGACCTGAGGCCCAGCCCGAACGCCGTGACCATTCCCATCTGGGCCTCGAACTGTTCCTTGCGTTTCACAAAAACCCTGATCGTCTCTTCAACGTCGTGCCTGCAATAATCTTCCATCGCCTGAAGCTCATCCTTTGTGAGCGGCCGGTCGATATCGAAGGGTATATCGGTCTCCCTGATGTCCGATCCCATGAATCCCTCCATGGTCTTGAGTCCGACCGGGGGGTTCGGCATGACGTCGAAGAAATTGATTTCATAGTCGCGCTTGCCCAGGATGCTGCTGAAGAGATACGGCTGCCTTTTCTTGACAATGATCCAGTCGCTGAGCTCCTTCGGATCAAGGCCATACAGGATGGCCTTGAAGATCCACTGGTCATAATGCCTGATGTTGTACCCCACCCATATCTCTCCCTTGTGCTCGTTATAGATCCACCGGAGCATCTCCTCATCGTTATGCACGACATAAGTGGTGTGGTCTTCGGACATCATGAAGACTGCAAGCCAGTCGTATTTTGTCACTTCAAAATCGAGGAATATCATGACTCATAGACTTCTACGATCTCAAAATCGTGAAAATCGCTGTTCTTCTGCTTTGTGTATTTAAGATTGAAATAGAGCCCGGCTGATTCGATCTCTTCCGCAGCATCCATGAGCAAGTTGTTGTACTGCTTGAAGTTTTTGAAGATGTTCTCCCCTGCGTTCTCAACGCAGTCGAGTTCCAGGCTCTTTAGAAATTCATTGGCCTTGTGGAGCCCGAATGTCGTATCGATCACCTGATTCATCCAGAGCTTGCGGTTCGCAAATTTCTGCCCCTCTCTCAGCGTGAATGTCACCTTGACCATCGGCTTTCCAGTCTTTGACGTGGTGGCTTCAATGCCATCGATGTCCACCTCATAGTTGCCGTCCGGAAGATCCTCATAATCTCCGTTAGATGCGTTGTTCTGCTCCTTTGCAAGCGCCTTTACATCGATTGTTTTGTCAAACTCTGCCCATACATCACTCATGATTTTTTCCTCCTTTTTCTGGTGGGTTTTTCAGTTTCTTCTTCCGGTTCTGTCAGCGGGACCAATTCAGGCGATCCCTCCGGAATATCCATAAATCCGCTCTGTTCGTCATACTGCTCCTTGCTGATTTCGTGAGCTCCTTCAGGGATATCCTCACCGGGCTCAGCAATGTCATAATGCCCTTTATCCGTAACGTAGTATTTTGAATGCGGCTGCTCTTCTGCCGGCTTCCTGCGTCTTTTCTTCTTTTCGGTCAGGTCTTCAGTAACGGCGTGGGCTTCGTCCGCCTTCTCCGCCTCACTGTCAGATATCGCACCCTCCATGTAGTAGTAATTCCTGATCTTCTCCGCCACATACTTGAGGTCGTTTTGTATAAGTTTTGTCGGGAAAAGACCTTCCGGGCTCTTCAAGGTGTCGTTTCCGGAGTTCTGTGTCTGGAAATAATACTTTCCATCGCATACGAAGGTACCCAGCACTATCATGAAAAGGCCTTCTATCGTGATATACTTGTCAAGCGCCTTACCTATCGTCTTGATCTTTCGCCTGCCGTTTT
>Ga0326512_10003129_pt1 | contig 12185 bp, 16 predicted proteins | sample 1_2617_0518_D_FD_203652 | JGI IMG/M metagenome (GOLD analysis project Ga0326512, IMG submission 203652) | Bovine rumen microbial communities from UC Davis, California, United States - 1_2617_0518 | ecosystem: Host-associated > Mammals > Digestive system > Stomach > Rumen | place: USA... | reverse complement strand
GTGAAGTTGTGTATACTCTTTATCCAAACAGCATTGCCGCATTTATGCGTAAGTATTGGTACATAAAGGAAGCAATGCTTTTGCTTAAGGTGCGGTATGTTAGCGCCCCGGTAAAGATTGCTTTTGAGAAAATCTGGGAGAAGAACTAAAATGCTTACTGTTGAATCATTGAAGAAATACACAGGCCGCAAACAACTGGCGGCAGACATTAACAAAGGCGTAATAACAGAAAAGGAATTAGCAAGTGCCTATAGCCGCTTGAGAAAAAATGTGATGGCACAAATAAGGAAGATTCAAAAATCGGATATTCCTTTTCTTTCGGGGAAAATTCCGGCCCCGCCCACCATAAAAGACTTGCGGGGGCCGCTTGGGATTAACACAAAAGCATTGTTGTATGAAACTTCTGAAATGCTTAAATTTGTTAAGGGCAAGTCTTATACTATGCCGCAGAGAAGAGAACAGCGCCGAAAAGCGGTTGAAGCATTAAAGGCAAGAGGAATAGAGATAAATGTTGCTGATTGGGGCAAATGGCGTGAATTTATAGAGTGGTTCACAAACACCGAATATGCGGCACTTTATGATTCGGATTCCGAAGTGACGATGGAAGTGTTTGAACAGGGTTCCAACTCTTTTGAATGGAATAAACTTTTTAAAGAATGGATTAACAATGGTTAATGTTAACGAACTGGATTACAATTTAATACAGTTCAAGCCCCTGCCCCGCCGCCCCGGTGAGAATGGCAAAATGGTATATGCTGATTGTGTATGCTGTTTTGACATTGAAGCAACACGCATAGAAGAACGGGAACAAAGCATTATGTACGTCTGGCAATTTGCGGCAGAGGAATTGACGGTATACGGGCGTACATGGACAGAGTTTAAAGCCTTTCTACGCAAGCTGAAAGAAAAACTTGGGGATATGCACTTGATGATTTTCGTGCATAACCTATCTTATGAATTCCAGTTTCTAAGCGGTATATATCATTTTAATAACTATGAAGTGTTCTGCACAGATTCCCGCAAGGTTCTTAAATGCAATATGTTCAAGAACTTTGAATTTCGCTGTTCGTACAAGCTGACTAATCTTTCTCTGGATGCAATGGCCCGTAGATATAACAAGAAGTATCTAAAGGAAAGCGGTGAAGATTTCGATTATTCAAAACGCCGCTTTCCAGATACCACATTGACGGAACAGGAACTTAGATACTGTGAGCATGATGTATTGGCGGTTGTAGAAAGTGTACATAAAATAATGGAACTGAATGATGATAACTTGTACACTCTGCCTTTGACCAGTACGGGCTTTGTACGCCGAAATGTAAAAGCGGGTATGCAAGAATATTGGTTTCAAATGAAAGATGAAATGCCCCCGTACCGCTGTTATCAGCTTTTGAAAAGTGCGTTTCGTGGCGGCAATACCCATGCAAACCGATTCTATGCGGGGGAAATTGTCGGCCCGGTGACAAGCGTAGATATTTCCAGTTCGTACCCGTCACAGCAATGCAACAAGAAGTTCCCTGTTGGCAAATGGAAAGAGCGCAACGATTTATCAACGGCACAACTTGAAAAGCGTATGTCTTTAGGGGCGGCGGTTATCATGCGGGTGTATTTGTACGATGTGGAATTGCGTGACAGATATACCCCCGTTCCGTACATTCCCATTGCTAAATGTATGTCTATCCGTTACCCGGAAGATATACGTCGGGGTTTGTGCTTTGATAACGGGCGTATCTTGCAGGCGGATTTTCTGGAACTAACAATTTCCGATCTCGATTTTCTGCTCATTGAAAAACAATATAGGTTTCGTATGGAAATACAGGAAATGTACACGGCTTGGTATGACTATCTCCCCCGGCCTATACGGGAACTTAATATTGAATACTTCAAAAAGAAAACAGAATTAAAGGGGGTTAGCGGGCAAGAACTTTATTATTTCAAAAACAAGGAACTTCTTAATTCTATCTATGGTATGTCTGTACAAGATGTAGTGAAAGAAAACATCTTGTTTGCTGACGGGCAATATCTTATAGATGAATCCCGAAGCAGAGAGGACATTTACAACGGACGGAGGAAAGGCATTTTTACGCAATACGCATACGGCGTTTGGACAACCGCCCACGCAAGGCAGAGTTTACAAGCGGGTATAGACCTATGTGGGGATAACTTGGTATATGTTGATACTGATAGTTGTAAGTATCTGGGGGAGGTGGATTTCAGCAAGTACAACGCTGACAGAGTTGCGGAGTGTATACAAAGCGGCAGTTATGCAACTGACCCGCAAGGCGTGACCCATTACATGGGCGTATATGAGTACGACGGAACGGCTGACCGCTTTACAACTCTTGGGGCAAAAAAGTATGCTTATGAAGATAGTAAAGGGTTACACATCACGGTATCGGGAGTTTCCAAAAAGGCCGGGGCAATAGAACTCGCTGAACATGGTGGGCTTGAAGCGTTCAAACCGGGTTTTGTATTTGAAAAGGCCGGGAAAACAGAGAGTGTGTACAACGATGAAAAACAGCCCCTTATCACTCGCATAGACGGGCATTTAGTAACTATCACAAGAAATGTTGTTATTCGTGATACGACATACACTTTAGGCACAACCGACGATTATGCAGAATTACTAAACGTTTCGTCGAATATGCTAAATAGGGTACACAAATTTTGGATGAACTTACAATTGCAATAAAAGCTATTCTGTATTATACTTTAACCATGAAAGGGGTGTATAAAATGACTTTTAGTGAATTAATCAATATTCGCATTTACACTTGCGACGCCCGAAATCGTTTGGAGGATTTGAGAAAAGCAGGAATTATTACCAGTCGTGATTATAATGATTCCTGTGACCGCTTTCACGAAACTCATGTTATTGTGGAACAGTACATGGACGCGCATCAAATCTAACGGTAATTGAGTGTTATCTCGCTAATGCCTGTGTTTCACGTGAAACATAGGCATTGACGGGGGAACACCCCGGTACAAATTTCAGCTATATAGGTTGGGCGAAAACCGAAAGCGCAGAAAGGATTATTATGAAAATCATCCGCACGAACATTGACACCAATGACAAGAAAGCTGTGTACAAGCTGACGAAATCCGAAAGTCAGCGGGTGCAGGACGTAGAAAAGGGCCTTTCCCTCCCCGTTGATAAGTGGGCCGTCTACACCGAAACCAAGAAGAACAAGACCGGGGAGGAAACGGAACAGATTGTGCTTGCGATTGTGAGCGGCGGCATGAAGATTTCCACCATTTCGCAGACGTTCATTGACTCGTTCATGGAGTGCGTGGATATCATGGAAGATGAACCGTTTAGCATCATCATTACTGGCGGCACTTCCAAGGGCGGCAGACAGTTTGTGAACTGCGAACTTGATTGCGACTGAACCCCCAAAGTAATAGCAAGAGGGTACTACATAATGTAGTACCCTCTTTTTTTGTTTTAATAGTTTGTCTGCATGGGAATTGCCAGACCACCCAAGCAGACCCACCCCGGCTCGGATAGCGTAAGGCCGCTGCTGTTGTTCAGAGGATTAATATACAATCCCTTGTCCTCGATTTTGAACAGGGCGTGAGATGCTAAACCCGCCGTAGTGTATACCGCTGCCCAAAAATGATATGTGGTTGCATCGTCGTGAGTACCCCAAAGTAAGTCTGACGCCTGTGAGAGATTTGCAAGCAACGTCCATGTGTTAAACGGGTAAGTCATTGCGGGGAGAATCGTACCAAGAGAATACGTTACAGGCGATACGGATACTTCCCCGTTCTTGGCATAAATCGTAAGGTTAAGCAGCGTTTCGCCGTAAATCACATCAAAATTGCCAGAGTATAGATATTCTACCACCTTTCTGGCAATCTCCACGCCACCCACCGTATTAGGATGAAAACCGCTGTTTGCATCACCATCCGCAAAATAGATGAGTGACTTGTTAAGCAGAATATAGGGCGCGTTGGTAATAAATGATATCCCCGCTTTACCGCATATTCTCTGGAACATATAGCGATATGCGTTAAGAGTTGCTTGCTTGCCAGTATTGTTATAATCGATTGCGATAAATCCGTAGTGGATTGCTGCAAGGGGATAGTTTTCCCGGCAATAGGCAGCAAAAGCCCCAACTGCCGTGTTAAGCGTTGCCTCTGTCAGATTAAGGGATGCGTCATTATATCCACCAAGCACAACAATATCCGTGACGGCGTTTTTATCTGCGACATTCAACGCCTGTAACTGCTGCAAAAACGTATTTACATTAGGGTCACCCACAAACCCGGAACCGCCCACGGCGCTGTGAGCCGCAACAGTAATAAGGTCGCTGATAGCCGTTTCCCATCCAACCCATCCCGCCGTGTCCATGCCGTAACTGTCACCAATCAAGACAACATTTTTCGCCCGGTTGGTCAATGCGCTTGCTGTCTGCTCTGCAATGTCTTTTGCTTCATTAGCGGTGTCAACAGCCGCCGCCGCCTGTGTCGTTACCGTTGCAACAGTAGCGGCGGCCTCGTCTGCCGTTGCCTGTGCGCTTTCTGCTGTTGCCTGTGCCTGTTCGAGTGTGGCGGCAGCATCCTCCACCATACCGACAGCGGGCGCAAGTTTTTTAAGTTCACGCATAATCCAGTCAAGATTAATTTTTGAATAGTCCGTATAAGGAAAACGATTAGAAAAGATACCCATGTTTATTTACCTCCATTAAGTGTCATCAACGAAAACAGCGGCTTTATGGTTCTGCCACAATTCTGCTTGCGTATGCGCTCCAATTTGTCGCTTCTTGGTATGCAGTCACTGCGCTTGCCGGAACGAAAAATTTCGATGAACTTTCCGTGTTACTAAATGCCGTTGTACTCGAAAGCGTTGGGGGAGTCGTGGCGCGAAAATGGAACTCATGCGATCGAACACCGTTAAACGCATTACCTTTGATTTCCGCGCACGTTGTGGGAACGTCCACTTTATACGCCGATACGCAACCCATAAAGCAATTCGTACCGATTGAAGTAACTCCCTCTCCAACCACTATCTCACGCAGTGTGTTACAGTTGTAGAAAACATAATCACCTAATGTGCCTGCACATTTTATCGTTGCTTTGTCGAGAGCATAACAGTTTTGAAGTTTGTTGTTGCCAATTGCTGTTATAGTTGATGGTATATAAATTCTTCTGATTATATTCCGTTGAATATAGTAGTACGTTTCCCATTCATAATAGTTGACAATTTGGTTGTTCGACGGAATTGTGATTGTTCCCGTCCAACTTATAACAATCTCATAAACGCCATTTTGTGCGTATGTATGTGTTCCGCTTAATGAAACGCTTGTTTCGGTTGTTCCATCTCCCCAATCTATATTTCCTGTGCCGGACAATGCAAGATTAACTTTTTGTGTGATTGGTGCTGTTAAATCTATCCAGATATGAAGATTGTTGTCAGTAGGTTCGGGAGCATCCATCCACACGCTTTCAACACCACCTCCCCCTTGTACGTCCACCGTGATCTCCGCATTGGCATACGCCGTCACATCCTCTATAGTAGTTCCGTTCTGCGTGATACTGATTTGTTTTGTCCCGCTTGGGGCGCTTGGACGGACATAAACAACTTCAATATCATCTTCACAGTATTTCCCATGTGTTTGCAAGGTTGTTATTCCGCTTGCATTCATTGTTGCTATAGCAGCGTCTTTATAATTAATAGTCACTTCTGCCATTAGATAACACCCCCGTTATAAATAGGCAATGTAGCAAGCGTAAGATATCCGGCGTCATTATTGAACGCTGATACATTTGTTGGCACGGTCGGAATAACCGTACTGGACGGAAGTGCGCCCACGTCGGCAGCGTCAAGCACTACCGCGCCAGTTTTGCCGTTGACAGACTGAACAGGGGCAGAGGGAATGTCTGACGGAGTAGCAAGACCAAGCTGCTGTGCTGTCTGATTCCCCGTAAGCGTGTGTCCGTTAATTGATGGGCGGTTGGAAAGTTGGTTGTAATCCGTTGTGCCGCCGCTGCCCCCGCCTGTGTTATCAATCCATTCAAAATCGAAATCGTTGTCACTTTTCTTTGACAAGATTTGATTAGTAGTGCCGCCTACTAACGCTTTTAAACAATCAGCAACCCAATCAAGATTGACTTTGTTAAAGTCAACGTGCGGGAACAAGTTCCAATCGAACATATTTACACCCCCTTAATAAATCTGCACACAGAACTTATTGATGAAATCATCCGAAACAATATCATACCACTTAAACAGGGCCATTTCCCGTGACTGCCCTTGTAGTTCCTGCCCGGAACGAACGCCAATATTGCCGTGTGTGTAGTCCGTTACGGTTTCGGTTCCTGTTGCGTTGTCGCTGCTTGTACTTTTTCCTGTGTCTTTAAATGCGTCAGAGTTAAAAGCGGTTTGCGCCCCCACTACGGTGCCGCCGCTCTGTGCTGACGTTTCGCGGGTAATGGAACTGCGTCTATCGTAGTTTTCTATAGGGTTAAACTTCGCATTTAGCGTGTCCCATAACGTTTGCATCATGTACGCGCAATTTTTAGACCATACCCCCACCATAAAATGCATGAAATCCCAATCGGGATAAAGGGCCGGGAAATCCGCGCTTTTCTCAAGAATGAGACTGATAAGAGTATCCTTATCGGGAATATAGACCACTTGCGGAGTATCGCCCGGAGACAACACAACTGACGGCATGGTTATTTGCTCAAAAAGTGTATTATTAAAATTATACAGTCCTAACAGACTAACTTTATACATTGCCATCTGTCACACCCTCCTCTTTCGCGGTCAAATCGGCATAGCGCTTTTTAACTGACAGATTCAGCCCGTATCGAGAGTTAACAGCGTCAAGCCCCTTGCGGATAGAATCAAACATAATGTCTGAAAGACTTTCCGTTTCAACGTCATTTGCGTTAACTTCAACTTCGGTCATATGCGCCTTTTTATTATAATTAGTGCTTGGGATACCGATAAAGTTATTGAAATCGTTTAATTCTGACCGCATATTTTCAAGGATATCAGTTGCAATGTAATTCGCCCGCAGATTGTTTGCGAACCCTTGCCACAACGGATTGCCCGTGTCTTTATCCCACAGATTTTTGCCCGCTGCTACCGCAAGATTCCCCTCTTGGATACTGTCAATTGCAGCTTTGAATGTCTCGGCAGCACCCTTATCTGCCGCCCCGATAATATACGCAAGTTTGCTATTGGCGAGATTCATAACAAGTGCTTCATGCATCCAAGCCAAACGCTCGGCAGTAAGGGTGCAAATATCGAGAATACCGCTATAATCGGGCTGCAACTTGATAAGCACACATGACCCTTTAACGTCTGGGTGTTTCTCATAGTTCCATACCTCATGCAGCCAGTAGCGGCCCGTTTCGCTAACAGGTAGCGCGGGATTCTGGATAGTTGCAAACGTCGGTGTACGATAAACTCCCCACCCACCAAGCACACACGCTTGCGGAATTACTCCCACCGTGGGAGAATCCATGACAACGATATGACCACGACAAAACAACACATATCGGAAATAGTCAACGTCCCAATTATCCGGGATACCGTCAAACTCAAACACCGACATAGCACGTTTAAGCAGATAGCGGATATAATATTGCGTGGTCATGTTGTCGCGGGGATGCAGAGAACCGGGCGAAACGGCATTTTGCAATACTGTTGCATAATCAAAATAAATAGGCACATCCATTAAAACAGACCTCCTTTGTTAAAATTCCATCTTATTTTGAACAGTAACCAGATAGGCGGCTTTCCCCCCGGTGTTGGGGTATCGCCTAAGAACGTAAACCAGTTTTCAGCATTTGTTTGACGCTGTGTAATTGACGCTGACCAATCAAGCGGGTTTTCATAGTTGCGGCAGAAAACTTCCGTCAGATAGTCAGTAGATAATGTGCTTGTGGAAAATGCCGCAAAAGACATATTGACATTGTACGTCCATTGCAAACCATTGTCCAGTTCATATTTAATGCGGGTTAACTGTTCATCGTAGTTCGTTTCCCAATCTGCCCCGGCCCAATCGCTATACTTTGTGCGCGGCGTCCATTGCACAAGCCCAAAACCATGCGACGCGCTAAAGTTGTAACCCATTTCAAATTGCGCCGGGTTTAAAAATGATTCTACTTGCATATTACCCAACATGGCGGCGATAGCATTATCCGTCCAACCGATACCCCGGAAATACGTCGCAATAATAAGCGCATTATTTTCCTGTTCGGCCTGTGTCATGTTGGGATTTGCCTGTGTTCGTCTTGCTACCCAGTTACTCATAGTAGAACCCACCATTCAAAAACGCTTCGATTGCCTCTTCTTCGATGCTTGTCGCAATAGAACCCGAAAAGACAGCGTTTTCACATTGCACAAAACCGCTAAACGTGTTGAGATAATCCGCTTTATAATACGGGCATCCGATTTTTTCGGGGTATTGGTCAACAATCGGTTGAAACTTTGCGGATAACGTGATATCTTCGCTTGCGCTCTGAAAATTGCCCGTACTACCAGAGTAAGAGAGTTGAGCAAGTGCCGCATTTGCTGACGATACCGCGCCCGGAATGACTTTCTGTGCAACAGATTTCACAATGTTCCACAAACTGTTGCGGCCCGAATCAACCGTTTCGTTCATGGTTTCGTACAATTCTGGCACTTCATAACCCGCAGATTTCAAAGTATCCCTTGCGGCTTGCCGCATCCATCCATATGTCATGCTTCACCCCTCCAATAACTGTGCAAGAGCGTTAGCGCCTCCCGATATCAAGGCGTTTTTGTATCTGCCGATATCCGCGCTAATCTGACCAACGGGAAGTGTTACACCTATTTGCCCCTCGGTCACCAAGAACGCATTGTCCCAATTGTAACCGCCTAACGGCCCGGCAGAACTAACCTTTAATACTGCATCACCCGTCATTAGATTAGCTTCAACTTGCAGACCCAAATACGTCTTATCGAATAGTTCGGTTGTATCGATGTCGAATATACCAAACGGCAGAAATTTTAAAGTGTATGTCGTATACGGGGCCATATCGAGATAGTCAAGCCGGGGATTTGACGCTTGCGGATTGTGCGGTATTGTCACTTCGTTAAACCGTGTTACCCACGCTGAGGAAACAGTATTCAAAATACGCGCCGACCCTGTAAGGTTAAATGTCCACCATCCCAACATAACCGTAGAAGTTACAACACCTTGGGAAAAGCCGCTAAATACAATCGGAAACCAACGGCACGACACTATGTATTGAGTGGGGTTAATAAGCGCTTTTTGCAATTCTTCGGAAATCTCACTTGCCGAAATGTTAGCCCATGAAATACCCGAAAGCATAGAATACATAAAAGCGCCGAAAGTAGACATCGCCATAGCGTAGTAGGTGACAGCCCCGGCCGAACTTTGATTAGCGCCCACTACACCGATAACAACAGTACCATTATTCCCCCAAGCATCAGCGCCCCAAAACTGTGTAGGGGTTAATGTGGCGTTGTTCCGCAGTACTCCCCGCGCCTTGGTCAAATATGCCGTGTCAATAATACTCGCGTCGTATTTACTATAAGCACGCTTCACATACTGTCGAGATACACCAATCTGTGTTTTATAAGTTGCCAATACATCAACAGCACAAACAGCTACCCATAACCCGGCGTTGTAATACCAATCGGTAATGAAATAATAGCGACGTAAATTGGGAATGTGACAGTAATTGAAAACAGGCACGTACAACTGTTTCCCGAAATTAAACGTAACTTCAAGCCCGGTCAAGGTGAAATTTTGTTTCAGTTCGCCTTGCATCTTTGTTCCGGCTGTTTCGGGCTGTTTTGTGCTGTTGCGTTTTTTATCAAAGGCCCACAATGTAACATCCATAATGTCACCACCTTAATAGAAAAGCCCCGTCCATTGTGGGCGGGGCCTTTATTGGATTTAGTCGAGAGTGAAAACCACCATATTTTCGGTGAAGTCAACGTAATTGCGGAACCGCCAGTGATACCAGAAATTGGTGTAACGGCCTCGCGCATTAAGCGGAGTTGCGCGCATACCCTCGGAATACCGACGAATACCCATGCTGTCAACGTCAGCAAGAACAGCGAACACATTATTAACAGCTACGTTATCCTCGCTTTCGATGAGAGCGCCATCAGCACCCATGTACACGGGAGTGCCAGAAACCGACATGGGCGTTTCGATGCTCTGCCAGTAGTTGACAAGTTCGATGCCCGTAAATTCATCGCGCTTGTCGTGGTAAGTCTCGGAAAGCACACGGGCCTCCATCTGACGGAGTACGGGAGCGTACATATACAACACCGATTTCTCGCGGGGAGTGTGGCGGTTGACAACCTTTCCCGTAACATTGAGATGATACAGGGATGAACGCTCGGTAAGCATATCCCGAATACTGTTAATCTTACCATACACCCAGCGCATAAACGGTGTGTAGTTAGCGGGCTGCATGACCGTAGTAGCGGTGAGACTAAGCCCGGTTTCGCTGTTGTAAAGCGTAAGCAGTTTAACCCGCTGATAAGTGTTGTTAGCCGTAATTACACCAGTAATAGCGTTGATAAGGTTAGCGCGGCACATTGCTTCAAGTTTCTGCTCGTGCTTGTCAGAAAGATTCTGCATTGCCCCGGCAAAAAACTCGCCAAACTCGTCCGGGCCACGGAACGCAACTTTCATCTGTTCCTCTGTGCGGGTAATATAGTCAGCAACAATGTTCTGACCATAGAAGTTAAGCTGAAGCGTTTTAGGCTTGCGAACTACATACTGGTCGATGCTCTGACCGTCCGCAAGGGGATATGCAGCATCGTCGACAAAATCATCGTCAACGTAGTTAATTTTTCTATCCCAAGCGCCAAACTCTGCGTCGCTTTTCTCCATGCGCGTGAACTTCGCATAATAGGGGCGAACGGCAAAAAGGGTGCGGTCGAGAACCTGAGAAATACCCATTGCCAGAGGGTCAATACCAGCAAGCAAAGCCGTCTGCGCGACAGATACGAAAGAATTAACGTCCGTCGCAACAAGATTAGTCTTGCCCGTGGCCTGTGCCGCAAGGCTGTTCAGAATTGCGGCGCTCTGCTCAAAAGTAAGAGTGTTCATTTATCATACCTCCATTATTTATTCCCAAAAACGCCTTTTGCAAGCGCCTCTTCGGGTGTAAGTTTCCCCGGCGTATCAAGCCCGATTTTCTGCATATTCTGTGCTTGAATCGCTTTAGTAAGTGCTGCAATTGCCGCAAGCACTTCGTTATTCCCCGTTTCGGTATGCTGCTCCTGTTCGGTGTGCTGCTCCTGTTCGGTGTGCTGCTCCTGTTCGGTGTGCTGCTCCTGTTCGGTGTGCTGCTCCTGTTCGGTGTGCTGCTCCTGTTCGGTGTGCTGCTCCTCTTCGGGAACATCGAAAGCGGCAATTTCCTCTTTCGTGTACCCCGCCCGGATAAGTTCGAGCCGCTCGGTAATAGTCATGCGCTCTTTACCTACCTTTCTTTACTGAATGAATTTTAATGTGATACCGTTATACTCATTAAGATTAACGGTCACTTCTAAGAATTTGTCAAAATTACCTTGTGCCGCCTCTCTGTTGCGGTCTTTAACAAGGCAATTGACAATAGACTGGACAGCTTCATATGAAAATCCGTCAGCCTCTAAGCGCTGTTTGCGTTCGGGGCCGTTGCCATACTTGCCCTCTAACACTTCGCAAGCGGCTTCATAATTAGTCTTTACCATTAGTCAGCCTTTCCCGCAATGCGTCCATCACACGGGTATTGTTGTTTAGCGCCTCTACCCATTTGTCAGACTCTTCTTTATGCCGTTCCCTTTCTTTTTCCTGTGACAGAAAAAGAGCAATGCAACAAACAATGGGAAAAGCATACTGACCGATAAGCACTTGCCAATCCATAGCGATTTCACCACCCTATCACAGTTTTCAACATTTCAACAAAGTTATCAACATCCCCGGTCTAACTCATAAGACAGTACACACATGGTAGCGGGGAATTGCTGCTATAGAAAGGGGCAGTTGTGTGGCCCGTCCAAGACCATGCACCCCGGTTCTGCCGGGTGGACTGTGTGCATCTGCCCCTATATAAAATATACCAGCATATATGACAAAAATCAAGCCCATAAAATTGTGCAACATGATAATTGTGCAAGTTGCATAAAGGAATGGATTGAAATGGGGTAAAATGTGTATATTATATACAAATTGGGGGGG
>Ga0326512_10003128_pt1 | contig 12185 bp, 16 predicted proteins | sample 1_2617_0518_D_FD_203652 | JGI IMG/M metagenome (GOLD analysis project Ga0326512, IMG submission 203652) | Bovine rumen microbial communities from UC Davis, California, United States - 1_2617_0518 | ecosystem: Host-associated > Mammals > Digestive system > Stomach > Rumen | place: USA... | reverse complement strand
GCCACCTTATAGGCGACAGATTGACCAAGATACCATCATCAGTAAGCAGATTTATGGATTGCTCCAATATCTTTAGATGCAAGTTCTTGTCGTAGGGTGGATTCATAAGTATAAAGTCGTAGGTCATTGTTCTATAAACCTTTTGTATAATCCGTGGTCGTGCAACCACCAAAATCTTTCGATGATATTCATTCCGTCCCAATAGGTCTTTATGTATTCATAATCCTCGTCGGACACGGACATAATCAATGATGTTGCACGATTTCTTACAAGAAACGTTTTTAGGCTGCCACGGACAACCCCACTACTAGCCCTCAAAAAAGGTACACGTATTTCATTGGGCTTTTCTTCCACACGGTGTCCCTCATAGTATGTGGCAGATACCACATTACAACTGCCTTTATGTCCGAGCAGGATAGTTTGACTAACCCACTTCACCTTACATACTGGATTCAAAACATAGTCCCCAATGTATACATATTCCAATGCAAGCCTTTTGTTGTGCTTACCTAGCATTGTAACAGTACCAAGTAAGCTTATGTCCTTGTGAGGTACGTCATGCATTATCTTATTCACTATATCACACCCTATTTTACCATAAGGTGGGTTTGCTAATATGTTGTCAAAGTTCATACTATTTAGTTACTTTTTTCCTCCTATCTATAACAATCTTAGATATTCTACGTTTAGGGTTTCCTTAGGAACAAATCCAGATTCCTGGCATTGTTTTGAGACTAAACGAAGCAGTGTATCCAAATCAAAACCTATAACAATGCCTATAATCTGTAACAGCTCTAGCTTTATTGAAACAAATCCAGCTGGGGTTTTAGGGGCTTGCCCCTAATAAATCAAGTCAACTTACGGACTTTTGTTGTGAATCAGCGTGACTGATTTGGAAAACAAAGTCACATAAAAAAATCAAGCATATTCTAAAACAAGTAAGTATGTCCCATAAAAGTGACACAACATAATAAACATAGGGACTTAGTTATGTACGGTCACTTTTCCGGGACATCCTATACTTCTGTTTTCTAACTGTTTCATAGTTATCTGCATCCATTTTGCCAGTATTGGGATGGTTGTTTTGCCAGTCTATAGTGTCTGTTTCAGTAAAATCTTCTGGTATAACTACAATGTGTGTACCCTTTACTGGTTTCATACGCAAGTCTTTTTGAACTTGATTCTTGTTTGTATTATTGTTTCTTCTGAGCTTTGTGATAAAGTTATCGACGCTATCTGAGCCGTGATATTGGTTTGCAATGTCTGTAAATGTTGCAGTTATGAAACGACCATTGATACAGAAAAGGTGGTCTTTACCGATTCTTGGAAGTGGAAAGCATTGTGCATTATCTGGAAGAATGCCTTTATATTGATTATCATATTTCATAAGGGCAACATTACCTTTTGTTTCAACAAGCCAGTCATTTGGATTTTCGTCACTTCTGGTGAATGATATAAAGTTTTGTGGGTAGACTTCATAGGCTTCAAAAGTATAGTGGTCTCTTTCAATAACTGTATCATATCTGTTGAACCCAGACATGTTGTGTGCCAAAATAAATCGGTCTTTACTGATACAGAATACACCCCAGATAGTCTTTTCACCAGAATAATCTGTTGCATTTGTAAAGTTTGCCCAGTGTTCCTTACCTATAGAAAAAGCACCATTGAACTTGTTGATGTAGGGGAAGAAAGTAAGATATTTTTCTTCTGCAATGGAATCTTTGAAATAAGACTTGAGCATAACATCAGAAAGACCCTTATCTTTCTTTCTGTAATATCCTGTTTTATTGTCTTTATTTTGTAAAAAGAAATATGCAGTTGGTTTATTTACTGCGGTTTTAGATGGGCATTTGAAATAGTTTCTAAGAACTGGTTCAAACGTTTTAGCATAGAATGTTTTCTGTTCTGATAATCTTGTCATAAAAAGTTTTCTCCTATCTAGTAACCTAGAAGGGTACCCGGTCCTAGATAGGTTACTCACTTTTGTTTGTTATATTAAGTTAGTAGTCGCTCGTGAAAAAGCTTCTAATAGTTAGTGGCACCTGGTGATTTCCACTTTTTCAGTGAAAAGCCAGGTCTTTTTTATACCTCCTTGCGTTGAAAAGGTATAATGTTATATACATATATTATATTAACGCAAATCTTTTAAATATTAGTAAAATATTCGTAAAAAAATCTGGTCTTTTTTTATTTTTTTTTTCATTTTTTCTAACTTTTTCATTAGTTTATGTTAATATATTATATGTAAGCGAAAATAAATCAGAAGGAGAAATGAAAATGAAAGTAATCGTAGTGAACGGAACAAACCCAAACGCAGAGGACATTATCGCACAGGTAAAGAAGACTGGTTGCAAAATCCTGATGTTCACCGGCATTGGAAAGGCAAAGGCCAGAAAGCTGGTAGACTCAATGCCATATTTGAGCCTCAAGTTCGCCACATTCCGCAAGCTGGCAAACGCCAATGAAGATTTCCTGAGCAGATATGACGTTGTATCAACAATCGGCGATTTCGTCAAGGGCAAGGGAAAAAAGGTGGCGAAGACTGTTGAAACAAACCCAGAAGAATCAAAAGCCAATGCCGAAAAGTTGTGCACGGTTCTTAAAAACCTCAGCAGTGACATTGCAATGTACGGCTATTCGCTCTTCAAGGAAGTCGCAAAAGACTGTGGAGCCACAAAGACCCTCCGCAGAGGATTACATTATTTTGCATATTTTGGAAAGCTTCGTGTAAGCTTCTAATAAATGGAAGGGAAAGTGAAGAAAAAAATCTGCATTTTCCTTTTACTAACTAAATATATAGATTAATATATAAAAGATAAGAGGGTAAATAAATGAAAAACATCAAAACATTTGTGGAGGATATTGTGTATGAAAGGAATGCCATCATTGCGAGGTTGGCATACGTGCAAGGCGTAGATTTAACAAACTCGAACTATGATTCCTTTAAGCCGAACGAGGCTATTCGGCAACAGTCTATGGACCAACTGACGGAACTGGCAATGTTTCTTGAGCAAGAATACAAAAGTTTAAGCTTACCGGAGATATACCACTATTGTCTTGAAAGGCATATATTTAACGAAAACTGGAGTGGTATTTGGAAAAAAGACGCATTAAAACTGCTTGGACTGGATAGCTGTTCCGATATTGATATCCTCTTCTCTGGGGTGGAGAAAAAAATATGAAAAATATCAAATATTTTTCACTTTTTTTAACTTTTTAGTTATTTCTTGTTAATATATTATATGTAAGCGAAAATAAATCAGAAGGAGAAATAAAATGATAACAACACTTAAACTTGACACAAACTTCAAAAAGGCAGTGACCTTCACAAACAAGGACGAGCTGGCGGAAGCAGTCTACACCCTCACAAAAGCTGACGATGTTTCAAGGGCTGAAAAGATTCACGGGCTGCACCACGTCAATGACCTCTGCTCAGTTACCAAGAATGAAGATTCCACCTACACACTTTGGAACTTCGGAAAGGCTGGTGAGAAACTTGCCTTCTGGTCAAACGGCAGTGAACTTCTGTTTAAGATAAGGCACGTCTACAAAACAAAAAGAGGTGCGGTAAATGCAATCAGAAGAAGCCTGGATAAGATTGGAATAACCCTGGCATAAAATAAAAAAGGCAGAAGGCTCAAAAAGGGCTTTCTGCCTACTAAATAAAAGGAGTAAAATATGACGACAAAAGATATTGAGCATTATGCAAGTGCATACGACATTGGCTTTCTGCATAACATTTCAAACGGAAATGGCGCGTTTGTTACTATTGGCCGCTTGATTGATAAGTGTTCCGACTTCAAGGCCTTCAAGGACTTTATCGGCGATGACAAGCACAAGCAGCTGGAAATCATTATGGAAATCTGGAATCTCTATGAGAGCTCGGACTGTGAAGGACGGAACCTTTATGACACGGTTGAACAAGCTATGGGCGAATATCTGGATTAAAAAAGAAAAGGAGTAGATATGAAAAAGGAAGAATATATCAAAAGGTATGGCGAGGAAGCCTATGAAGATTACAAGAAAAAGCAGGCAGAGCTCACAAAAAAATGGAGAGCCGCCAACAAAGAGAAAGCCAGAAAATATGGACGTGAATATTATTATAAGTTGAAAACGCTGGCAATGATGGCAATGACGGCTATGGCAGCAGAAGACCAGGATAAAAATAAATAAACATATAGGAGATTTAATGGTATGAAAAGATTGTTTTTGGTTATTTCATTGATTATGTCTTTCGGACTTGTAAGTTGCTGTACAATGAATGTTGAATCCGGACCGCAATACATAGATTTCAGTATTCAGAATATCGGTAATAATGATGTTCACTTTATGTATTTTAATAAGGTAACAAAAAACATTGACCAGATAGTAGACATACCTAAAAATAAGGTCGCCTACTTCTACGATTTCCAACTTGACACGGACACTTACGAATATACCCTGGTAGTCTATAAGGACGACACCAAACCTTGGTCTTGGGGAAATATGGCGACCGCACAGGCTATAAACACTTTTATAGTCAATAATAAGTGGCCAAGGGGTACAGTAGAGAACATTAGAGTTACTGCGCCCAAAAACGGTCCTTACAGCTTCTATTGCGAGTTCATATCGAAAGATTAATCATACTCATGGTGGTCCCAGTTATTTGCCACACAGTTGTAGTAGAAATCGGCGCAATCTGCGGCACCACAAGGGAAGGTAACTGTAGTTCCGTGACATTGGTCACATGGTTTGTGGTTACAGTTACCTGAACCATGACAACCAACGCACGAATCACAGCCACTGACACAACCACCACAGTAATCGCAATATCCAGAAACACAACCACCACGGCAAGATATAGGGTCTTTGTTAGTGCAAGTTTCAGTGCCGTGTTGTTTCATGTAACCGCTTCTGCATGTCGTATGACCATCGGAAAAGTCATGAGGACAGAACACCACCTGGTCATCAACGTCCTCTCCATATCCCCCCTTGCAATCAATGTTACCAGATTCATAATCCCCATTACACATAAGCCGTTCTTCGGTTTTGTCCTGTGCGACACCACCTCGACAGTTCATTGTACTGTTATGGAAAATGCCTTCGCATGAACCGCCAATATCATCTTGCCATGTATGACCACTTTCACAACTTCCATTATCACCAGAGTGGCCCGATGCGCATGAAACAATGCCGTTGGAATCAACTAAGTAGCCCTTGAAACAATCAATATCACCATCGTCATAATCATAGAGACACACAAGACCATCTTCTGCCTCATAGCTGAAATCACCAGTACAATGTTTGCCTGTTTCAGGGTCAGTGTATCCACCGTAGCACGATAAATAATCATCACTTCTGGAATGGTCTTGCTTGCAAGTGAGACCATCTTTATTATAATCTATAGTGCATATAACGTCATCCTCTCCACCTTCATACATTTCGCCACACAGTAATCCTGGTTCCGCATATTTTATCTGGCAAGTTATGCTGTCCTTACCACCCACAGTAGAGACAAAGCCACCAGTACAGTCATTTTTAAACTCAGTGGGACACGTTTCACCTTTATCACTGAATCCGGCATGACAATAGCCGTTAGAGCAGTCTACATAATCTTGACCACAGTCTACATCAAACCCGTTTTCATAGCAGCTTGTACAATATGAATCCCAATCACTGTAACAACCAACAGTAAAATGGCTTTCAGTACATTTGACCTCACTATACCCATAGCAAGCACGACATGTACCTGAGCCGGAACTGGTATCATTACGACCATGGCACTCTGAATCACAGACTGGGTCGGGGATAAAATCGGAAAGGCAAAGACCCTCCAATATGTCGTCATTTATTTCAATCCCATCCAATGTGGCCTCGACTTCATCTATCAAGTGTTTTATCTTGTCGTTGTTGGTTGTATCTTTAAGCTCCTCGGCAGTAGTGGAGAGCTCTTCCTTAGTTTCATCAACATCTACTTTCAGCTGGGCTATTTCATTCTGTAATGCATTCAAAGCATTTTCAATGCTCCTGACATCTATGCCGAGACTGTCAAGTTTGGACTGGAGCATTGACTTGGCCGACAATATGGAAGCGGTCAGGTTCAGCGTGTTGTTGTCTTTACTTAAAATCATGTCGTCCTAACCCCCTCCAATATCCTTTTAGTTTCGTTTACGGTTGCAAACAATCTGGCGACCTGACTGGATATGAATCCACCTTTGACTTTTACTGCATCAGCCTTGATGATTTCTTGTTGATATTCTTTTAGAATCTTTTGATTTATATCGGTGACGGCATTGTTATATCCGTCCATATCGTTTATGGTAATCATGTCTTTATGCCCTCGTCTTCTTTACCGCCACAATCAAGTCCTTAATCTGCTGCAAGGAAACTGCCGCCCCTTTCAGTTTGTTCACGTTTTCTTGAATATCTCTAAGCCTTTCAGAGAGTATGTCGAACTGCCCATCAAGGCTTTCCCTTCTTGTCCGTGCCAACGCAATGTCATAGCCTTGTTTCCTCCATATAGATATAAGGGAGTTGTTAACATTTACCTGCTGGTACTCGTCGTCCGGTTGTATTACATTTACAGTGGTTGCCATTTTTCCTCATAATCTCCTTCTGCTTGTGTATGATTTCCAGTGTTTCAATCCACGCTCTTTTCCAAATGCACTGCATTGGATAATCCATTGAGCCGCATCCATAGCATTCAGCCTGGTTGTTGTACTTGCAGTCCTTGCAGTAATCCGGCAATGAGCAGTCTGGTCTGTCTACTTCCTTGCAAAGGTTACATTCGGCATAGTCGCCGGTGGTCGTTATGGTAAAGTGCCAGTCCTGTTGCGGCCAGTCCTTCTGGTTATGTTTGTATGCGTGGTAAGCTCTACAGGCTGTTTTATAGGTTTTTGGATTTATTACTTGCCACCTGTTTCCTTGCTCCAATATGTAGTTCCGGTAGGGCTTATAGGCATCCGGATTGTAATAGCACGCCCAGTACAATGACAAGAACTCTTCCATATATCTACGTATAATCTTTTCGTCCTTGAAGGCAATCTCGAAAGGATATTCTGAATCGGAAATATGGTTGAGCTTTATGCTCATTTTGCCTACGTCAAGTCCGCTCTTGTCCCAGAACTCCATATTTTCGTACCACGATGGATTTATCTGGCTTAATGTAGTGTTGATTGTCGTCAAGATTCCCATCTGCGACAAGGCGATAATGTTTTCTTTCGTATGCTCGTCTTTCAGTGGGTCGGCTCCCCTCATCCTTTGTCCCAATGCGTCGTGGGAAAGCTGGAGCCGGATATGGTTCTTTATCAAGAAGTCGCAAATGCTGTCGGACTTCAATATCAATCCGTTGGATGAGGTTGAAAATACGGCGGTAGGATAATGTTCCTTCAATACGTTGTACGTTTCAAGGAAAGCGTCAAAGTTGAAAAGCGGTTCACCACCCCAAAGCTCAAAGTGATAACTTCTGTGGTCTTTCGGTACCTTCCTTTTGTTGTCGGTGGTGTCTTCAATCGTTGCAATCATCCGTTCGAAATCCTTGTTGAAATATTTTTTCAGGTCAACGTTTTCTGGTTTCGGATGACAGCAACAATATTTGCAGCACTGGTTGCAGTACATATGGTTCAAGTCCATCAATATGGAGTAGTTTACCACATTCGGCATGCCAGTGCCGACGTAATCTTTTGGGCAGTCTATCTGTCCGTTGGAAAATCCTTCTTTACATTCGATTCTAATCATATAACTAATAGTCAAGACCAGAATAGATTATACGGCAGCTGAACCGGCGATTCCCAAAGCAGTTCCACCAACCATAAGTCCTGCACCAATGGCGGTACCGACACCTGGTATAAGTGAAATCATGCATCCCAAGCTCTTGAGGATATTCCCTGCGGCATTCCAACCGGCCTGAGCTTGAGCTAATCTCTGGGTGGCCAGCTCGTACTTCATTTTCGCCCTGTCGGAAGCCAACTGCTTGTAACCTAAAATGAGCTGGTTTTTCTTTTGTTTCTTTTCAATGGCTGAGTTCAAGTAATCTTTATACGAAGCGACCTGGTTGTTTGCCAAAGTCTGTTCCCTGTAGGCATCCTTTACCGTAGCCGTGGCAGTGTTTGCATCATTTACGGTTGCCCTTGCAAGGTTCCGGTCCAAATCAGCTTGTTCGCTTGCAAGGTTCGTTGCCTCATTGGAAAACTGGCTGAAGTTCGCCATATCATTCGCCTGTTCCATTCTGGTGTCGGCAATGTCTTTTACGCTCTGTGTATATTCGTTTTCAGCAACATTCATTTCATTATGTAAGCTCATCTATCTTTTCCTCCCTTACTTTTTCAATAATCCTGCAAGCATGCTTATGGTTGAATCAATGCCCGAACTTATGGCGGACAATGTTTTAGCATCGGATTGAAGTCTTCCGGCTTCCACCAAGTTGTTGGCAACGTCCTGTTCTCCTATAGCCTTAAGCTTTTCGGCACCTGCCGTTACTGCATTCATAAAGGCAGTCTTTCTGTTGTTGAGCAAGTTTGCATTCGTAAAAGCATTAGCAATGTAAGCATCGTCGTTTGAGGACATCTGTGCAGATTCCGCACGACTTACGCTTGAATATCTGTTTAAGTCATCTGTAGCAGTATTAAAAGCAGCAGTGTCAGTCGCTCTGTTAGCATCCTCAACAGCTTTGGTTATGTCGTTTGATACGCCTTCAATCTGTTCTCTTTTCCAAGTCTTTTCCGCTTCGTCTATAGCAGCCAAGATATTTTGTTTTCTGGATGAATCAAAAAGATTGTTGGCGGCGTTACGTGCTCCAGAAAAATCATTTTTTCCTAAAAGTTCATTTACTTGTTTTTCAATAGCATTATCATGAGCTTTTTTAGCTTCTTCCTGCTGCTTGCTATAGGCTGCGGATGACGCGGCATTTTTTCTTCGCTCTTCATCCCATAATCTGTTGTCCTTGTCGTTAGGTTCAACACCTTTTGCTTTCGCTGCGTAATCCTGAACTTGAGTACGAGCTTTTCTGGGGTTTGAACTTATATTCTCTTTATCCATTCTTCCTTTCTCCTTTTATAACCATCCGTAATCGCCGACGACATCACTTATGCTTGGGAAGTCGCCGTTCTGGTCAAGTGACTCGTAGAAAGATTCTTCCGCAATGCTCAGTGCCGTCGCAATGTTGGTCGTGTCCAGTCCCAGACGCAGTGAATAATAATATGCCATCTGGTATGACAGAAAATCGAACATCAATGATGATGGGAAGTCCAAAAGCGTATCCGGTACCCAGCTTTCGATATAGTAGTCCGTTCCATCGGTGGTAAGGAATCCATAGCCGGTATTTATGTCGGCTTTCAATATGGCAAGAATCTTGTTGGTAACGTCAACGCTTTCCTCGAACTTGTCTTCCTCATTATTATAAAACGTTATGGTCTTGTCCGAAAGAAGTGCGGGGCGGTCTTCAAAAGTAGTCGGTAAAAGCCAGTTCCCATCTGTTACCTTTTCGTCCGTAACAATGTCAATAATCTCGCCGTTCAATGCAGTATAATAATGACCCAGATATCCGTAGACCGTGCCATCAACTTCGGTTGCAGTAACCTCAACGTCATCCGTATTATGTTTCCAGTCTTCTATAAGGATATGTCCGTCTGCATATCTGTATACGCCCAATGAACCATCCTGCATCATAATCGGAGCATAGACGTTATTTTCGTCGTTGTTGTAGGCGGATATAATGTTCCCCTTATAGCTGCATATTATTGATTTTGAGCTTTCGTTTATCGTCGCCTTCACATAAAACATTCCGCGTCCTGCAACCAAAGCAGTGACCGAATCAACTTCCTCTATGGTCTTGTCTTCCTTCGTCTTCAAGTCGTATAAGTGAATCTCATTATTGAGGGCATAGACCATTTTGGTGTCATAAAAGGAAGAAGGGTTTCCAATCGGAAGGTCGTCCAGTGCAATGGCTTTGTTCGGCCACGTCAACGTGATTGGTTTCTTCCAGTATTTCATTTTCAAGGAAGGTAATACTGAGCCATAAATAAAAAGCTTGTCGCCTATAATGTCATAGGATGGCTTGCTTTCCGGCTCGCCCCTTGTATGCTTGGGAAGATTATAGCCATATTCAGACTGAACAGCGTCTATCTGGTAAAAGTCCCAAGGAAGTTCATTATACCCTGCCGTTACTTCAACTTCATCATAAAAATATTTAATGCCGTGATTTATGCACTGCTGGCAGACATTAGTCCAAGCTTGATTCAAGTACCTGTTAGTTTCCTCATAATCAACGACCTGGCTGTTGCTCATATCTGCCAAGTTTAATGCACGTTTCACAACGTCGCTTACTTTATATTTCATCTAATGTATTCCTCTATGTCTAATAGTCTATCATGGCATTATATTTTGTCCCAAGACTTTTATAGTAGGCTGGTCATATGGCTGTCCATTAAAGCCATAAGTTCCAGCTCCACCAACATTTACAGTTGAGTAGGCTCCAGAAGATGGGTAACCAGTATACCAAATCATTCTTGTAAATAAGGTTCCCATATTCTTTTGAGAAGGCTGCTGAATCTCAACACGTGTAACGCGAGAGGCTGAAAATGAACGATTGACTTGGTTGTCACCATTGAAAGCATACTGTTGCCAACCTGTAGCCGAACCAGGTTCAAGTGTCCAAGAAGCTTCACCATCAATAGCTCCACCAGTCCAGCAGCTCCAATAAAGCTTAATCCTAAACTGGTAAGCTCTCCAGTTTGATTTATTCAGTCCACCAGCTTTGTAGTTGTTTAATAGTGTAACCAACTTTGGGTCTACATACACTTGAGCTGAGCAGTCACACGACCACCACCAATAGTCAGTAACGACACATCTTAAATCAAAGCGAAAAGAATCCGAAGGAGTTGTTCCGTCTAAAAGCTTGTAGTTCGTCAATCTAACTTGTGGCCGACAAATCCCATTTTCTCTTCCAGCAACAAACAGAGGCCTTTCAGTTCCAGCAGCATTGTATTCATTATATAAAGGTATGTAAATATGACGAGCTCGGCTGTCTGCAACACACAGGCATTGATTTCGTGAGCCACAGTTTGACGCGCCCATCTCCTGAGCAAACGAAGTCAGGAAGTGAACGAAAATGTCAGTTTCTTCTGGAGTGAAACGGTCATCATTAGAAATCTGGTTGTATTCGTCATAGTAGCCGCCTAATGCAATGCTTCCGGCATATTCAGCCGGAAGGTTGTGGTCAGCACATTGCTGAGCTGTCAAAGTATCCCAAGAAGGGTTGTCAGTTGGCTTAAAGAAAAGAGCACTTTCTTTCCAAGGCATTATTTATTTTCCTCCTTATCTTTAGTTGACCCATATAGTTCCGGCTGGTATGTTTGTTCCAGTAGGTATAAGTGTCCATGGGTTTCCAACAGGCACCTTAAGCACACCAGTAAATGAGTAGCCGCCTTTCATAAGATATCCAACAGTTCCATTATTCTGGTCGACTTCAACATTCTGAGCCGTAGCGTTCTTGGCATATGTTTCGGTAGGCGCAATCACTAAATGCTTTCCAGCAACGTCACCAGTAACATAGACAGCTTCAGTGTCGGCGTTATAACTTTCGCCAATATCCATTTTCTGAGCAGCAGTTTGTGTTGACCAATCGCCTGTATAGTTCAGCTTAATCTGAGCGTGTGTCTTTACGTCCAATGAAGACCAAGTTGAGCCATCATATCGCCATCCAATGTTGTTGTCCTTACTAATGAACGTTACGTTTCCGCCTAATATCTTCAAGGTTCCAGTCAAATATCCAGAGGCCAACCATGATGGACTTAAGTTCAATATATCGAACTCAGCCTGTGAAGTAATCGGCGCTTCGAAAAGTACTGAGGTGATTCCTTTAGAAACAGTGTAAGTTCCTAAAGTTGTCAATATGTCGTCAATGCCTGTGTATGAAGTGTCGCCTGTCTTGTCTTTATATTCATCGAATCCAACAATAAGAGCCCATTCCCTCAAATCCGTAGGGGCTGTTCCACTGTCAACCAAGCGTGAGTTAGTAGCATCCCAAGCAACATAGTTTCCGTTTGTAAAGTTAGCCGCTTCATCACGTGTTGCAACTGGTTCAGTGTCATTAGTGTCACCAATCCTTAAAGTTCCATTAGAATCTAATGCAATCTCAGAATCATTTCCTTGACCATCATAGTTCTCGATGATGATTCCAGACATTTCGCCTGGCTGTATAGCTGTTT
>Ga0326512_10003127_pt1 | contig 12188 bp, 13 predicted proteins | sample 1_2617_0518_D_FD_203652 | JGI IMG/M metagenome (GOLD analysis project Ga0326512, IMG submission 203652) | Bovine rumen microbial communities from UC Davis, California, United States - 1_2617_0518 | ecosystem: Host-associated > Mammals > Digestive system > Stomach > Rumen | place: USA... | reverse complement strand
ATCTTCAGCAGAAACAGATGACAAGTTTTCATTATCACTATTTACAAAATCCTGTAATGTATCAATATCCTGTGAATTCTCTTCGAAATCATCATTCAAACAACTATATACATTACCATCATCCATAGTAAAGAATGTATAAACATTATCGCCAAGAGTTACATTTATAGAAGATACATTAGTACCATCTACATCATAATCATTGATTTCTGAATCAGCATCTCCACCTTCTTCATTATAAGAGCTTACTACATCAGAAATAAGTCCGATTACATCATCTTGTTCTGTTGATACCTCTGGTATATTTTCACCAGCTAAAGTTGCATCATTATCTGCCTCTACTTGATCAGCAACCATATCAACAAGACGTTCATTAAGACCATCTTCATCGAAAAGGTTAATAACAGATTCATGCATCTTTTTACCGTTAATACTAAGGATCTGCTGCGCTTCAGGAATCTCATCAGGTTCTGTCTCATGTCCATCCATACCTATATTATCTGCAGGTGTATCAATTACAGTATCACCTGATTTATAAGTAGTTGTAACATCGATTCCGTGAGGTTCGATACCATCGTCTATTGTAAGAACAGTGGTCTCATCAGAACCTGAATCAAAAGGGTCTGCTTCTCCAGAAAGGAATGCTTCAATATCATTAGCATCATCTGCTGTAATATCGTCATCATCTGTAGCAGGTTCATCACTAAAATCATCATCAGTTGCTGTTACATCAGGTGTATCAGCGTCATCCATTGCAGGCAATTCATCAATAGTATCATCAGATACACCACCAAGTTCTGCAGCAACATCATCTGCTGTTGCATCATCATTCTCTGCATCTATTGAAACAGCATCAGCTTTAAATGAATCGCTGTCTTCTGTTGGATTTGCTGGTGTAGTATCATCTGGTGCGTCAACAGGATCTACATCACCTGTATGGTCTGCAAGTTCATCATCAGCAGTTTCTGGAACATCACCAGATTCAGTTTCCTGGAATGCAGAAGAATTCTTAATAGCATCAAGAACTGCCTTATACATTTCAACTGACATACCAGCTGTATTGAGAACTGCACTCTTCTCACCCTGAATATCTGTTACATAGAAATCGATTGCTTTAGTTTCAGAAGTCTTATTACCTTCCTCGTCAATCCAAGGAACAACAACTGTAACTTTACCAGAATTCTTACGTTCACCTGTACGTACATTCACATCAAAGTCAACCTTTACAATCTTGAAATTAGAATAATCAAGATCTGCATCATCAGCAACCTCTTCAGTTTCGCCTTCATCACCAATTTCAGTAGCTGTATCATCTTGATCTTCAGCATCAGTAAGTTCTGCAGTATCATCACCAAATGGATCATCATCATCAAGACTATCAATACCAAGTTCATCAGTATCATCTAATTCATCATCAGTATCAAATTCATCATCAAGATTATAATCATCATTCTGAGAACCAATTAATGAATTATCATCATCACTTACAGCAGCTGTATTATCAGCAAAAGGATCTTCTGCAAAATCATCATCAGCGTCGAGTTCTGTTGTCAAATCATCACCATCTGAAGATGTGTAATCATCTGAACCGGCGAAATCTGAACCGGCGAAATCATCAAAAGAATCTGATCCTTCAAAATCATCAAATGAATCATCACCAAATTCAGCATCGATATCGCTAAATGGATCATCTTCTGTTGGTTTTGCATTCATATCAAAATCATCATCAGTAGGAGCTTCTGCAGCAGGATTATCTGGTAGTTCTTCGAATGCACCAGTCTCATCACCTATTGGATCAATTTCTTCCTCATCATCGTTAAGAACATTGCCATTCTTATCAGTTTTCTGCTTATCTTTCTTATTGCCTTCAGTTACTTCTTTAGCTTTCTTCTGGAATTTCTTATAATCTTTTTTAGCTTCATCAATCTCTTTATCAATACTTGTGATAGCTTCATTAATACGATTATATTCACCTTCTATTGTAGAATTTTCAAGAGATTCTTCAAGCTTATCCTTCATATCATAAAGCTTGTCAATCTTCTCTTCATATTCATGTTTAATCTCGTTAAGTTCTTTTTCAATCTTATCCTGATTTGGCATAAGGTCTTCAAAAAGATTAGATACCTGGATACCAAAATGATTATTAATAATATTCTTCAACTGAATAGGCTTAACATTACGATAAAATGTATGTTCTTCATTAATATTATCATGAGCTGCTACAAAGATATTATTCTTAATCTTAAACAAATCAAGAGTCTTTGCATCAGATTCATTAAGTCCTATAGTTTGCACAAAATCTATTTTAGCAATATTGTTAAAATTCTCACAGAGGAATGAAGCTGTAAGATATGAAATATCATCATAATTTGAATACTTCATATGCATCTCAGAAAGATTCTTCAAATCCTCTGGTGTTTCATAATTCTCATCAATCTTAACATACTTATCAGTAATAACAACTACACTGTTATCATTAGTTGTGAATTCAATAGTATTTTCATCTTCATTGATATAAACACGTGGATCATTAACAAGTTTTGCAAGTGCCAAGAAGCTTTCTGATAAGTTCTTTATAGAATCGCGGTTTAGTTTAGAAATATGCTGTCCTTTCTTAACATAAAACTGATTTTCGACATTAATAATACATTCATTCTCCTTAATATATTGTACTGGAGAATATACTGGATCAACATATGCATCTTGACGAATAAAATCCTGTGATTCTTTCATAAGAATACCTTCAGCAGTATTATTAGAATTTACAATAGAAACAATATTAATAATATATGGACATGACTCATACATTCTACACTGATTCAATAAGATGTTTCTATTGGTTGGATTTGGATTCTTCTCATAAGCAACAACAGCATCTTCAATGAGAGGTACCCAATGTGAATAATTAGCATCAGCTGACATCTGCTCCAATACTTTTGTAAGAGAAATATTCTCACGATGTGGTGCTGTACGTTCTTTCATTTCATTGATAGCTACATCAACATCATCAATGAATGAAAACTCATTATTCATACGCTGCATAAATGATTCATAAAGCATTTCTTCTGGATAACCAGATGCAAGTGCATTTCTATAATCAGTTAATGTATTCTTAAGCGCTTCGCTTGCAAACTTAGATTCCATTAATGAATCAATAGTGCTTACTAATTTAATTTCATTATCGATGTTATAGTAATGCTCTTTATTACTTTCATTGAGTTTAGCATCTTCTTTTGCTTTATCAATAGTTTTATTAATAAAGTCATCAACTCTTTCCATAATCTTTTGCTCGCTGATAACATCTAAAGGACGAATATTTCCTTCAGTGTCCTGAATATACTTCTGACCATGAACATTAATAACTTCACCTTCAGATGCATTTTCATAAAGATTAATAACATTAGGATTTGCTATTGTGTTACATAAACCTTCATTAATATAAGTAAGAAGATTATTAACAGATTTATCTACAGTTGCATATCCCTCTAAAAGGTTATTAATATCAGCACGAGCATTAAGAGAACCTGTCTGTGCATATTCAGCAAGAAGTCCTTCTGACATTGACTTAAGTTGTTCAGGCATTGCTTCAAAATAATCAATAAGACTGATCATAGATGCATTCTCGTTGATTTCTTGACTCAATGACTTAGCAAGCTTAGCAATTCCAGGAATTACGCTTGAATACTTCTTCATACCTTCAAGTAAAGGTCTGGCTAACAATTCTGTTCTTACGCCTTCATTCATTGCCTTATGGAAAGGCTCTAGAAATTTGATAATATCAGGATCTGACTGTGATTCAGAAAGCATACCATTAATGTACTTATTCAGATGAATATTTACACTTAATTTTTGCTGTGAAGGAGTCAGTCCTTCATTGATGATATTATGAATACCATTCAAAATATCCTGTCTTTTTGTCATATTAAAAAATAGATTTTATTATTTTTGAAATATTTATTTTATAATTTAGAATTAAAATTAAAATTGAGACTTAAACGATTGATACACAAGGTATTTTGCATGAAATTTTATCGTTATTTGCATCCTCTATAATGATATCTATAATACGAGGTGTATATTTCACTTTATATGGAATACTTATATTGTCTCTAAATGCTATTTTATTATGATCATCTGCACGCAATTCAATTTTATTATTTAAAATCGGTAATATAATTTCTTCTTCAACTAAATTACCGTGTTTATCTTCATAAGATATAATAGCATTTATATGTGTTCTATATTCTAATTTATCTTTATCTGTTTCAGCATCCCATTCATCAGGATTTCCAATAAAAGAAAAATATCCAGGATCCAAAACAAATATAGAATCATTATCAATAGTATTAGTTTCAGGATTAGGTATAACTTTAATAATAGGTTGCTTATATACTAATATTAAATCATTATTAGGAATTATTATATCAATACCTTTGAAATCTGTAAAATCAGCTGGAATATTCCATAAATACTCCATCTTATTAGAAACAACGGCAATCATATGTTTTTTCACAGGAGCATGTCCAAAATCATCTACAGCTTGCGGATCTGCACCATCTGTATAATAGATTTTAACATTATTCATATCGCCAGCTTCTTTACGATAATCCCATCTCAAGCACATTGTAGCATCTGAAGGGAATAATGTATGATTTCCATATTTGTCAATAATATAAATCATATTATTCAAATCATTTGTATGTGTATCAGATTTAGTATTAAAATTAGCTGTATATGTAATAGAATCTGCACCTGAATCTGCAACAGATTCCTGAATACTTGTTGTTGTATTCGTTGTTGATGCAAAAGCTTTAATGGTATTTGTAGCAAGCTGTTCTGTTGTATAATCAAAGACTGGTTGATATGACTCCACCGTTACAGTAAATGCAATCTTGTAATTATCATTGTTCTCACTATAAGTACCCATTGTATAACCAGATTGTTTTTCTCCCATAAAATTTTCTGGAAAGCCTGCTCTACATCCAACTTTCATACCACGATATAAAACATAATAAGTCTTATTCTTATAAAAAAATTCTTTACAAGCCTGATCAATTTTAAGCATTTCAACAAAAGTTGAACATCTTATTTCTACATTAAGTTCCACAGAAGTTGGAATAGAATATAAAAATGCGACATATGATTTCATCTCACCATTTTCATCTTCACGCTGATACAATCCTTGAACCATTCTATTAGTTATAGCATCGCCTTGAATCTGTGTAGACTGTAAAGAAATCATACCACGAGGTATCATATCAAAATTACCATTTATCTGTTTAAATCCACAATCGTCTCCGAATGTTATATAATTATCCTGTATAAATCGTTCACTAGATGGATTACTCATATCATAATAAAATGGTATAGTTATATCTTCTATATCATCATCAGAGTCATTCCAAACCTGTTGGTATACAAGTTTATTATTGAGCAGCTTTAACATACCACCAATTATAGATCTTAAAAAGATATTATCAGTATTTCTTTTCTCGTATAAATCTCTTGATATTACTTTAGTTTTTGCCATTAAAATGCAGTTTTAAAGAATTTAGATATTTATCTATTTCTTAAGATAAATATCAAAAATTATAAAATCATAAATGATTGATTATCCTATAGATTACGTTTTTCCTTTCGTATCTCAGCGAGATCTCAATTGGCAGATAACATATAAGAAAGTGAGTAAAAGACTCGGAAGACCTGCTAATCTAAATTCTCAGAGATTTAGAGAATGGGATAATATACAATATATTTTCAGAGGTATTGAAAAATTCATGCCATGGATCCGTAACATATATTTTATTGTATGTGCACCAAGTCAAGTTCCAACATGGATGAATACAGATAAAGTAAAAGTAATATATCACAAAGATATTATTCCAAAAAAATATAGACCAACATTCAATTCATGTACTATTGAAATGTTTATTAAAAACATTCCAGGATTAGCAGAACATTTTATATATGCGAATGATGATCTATTTCCAATTCGTCCAATGAAACCTGAAGATTTCTTTATTCAAGGTTATCCAGCTTTACATTATAGAAAAGTATTTTATAGTGATACTCAAAATATGTATAGACATCAATGTAAGCAAGGCCTCGATATGATTGCAAGTGATTTCAAGGTATTCTGTTCTGGATTTCTATATAAAAATACTCATAGTGCAGTGCCAATGTGGAAATCAACAATGGATAAAGTATGGAAATTACATAAAGATGAAATTTTCAATAGTTTAAGTCAATTCAGAGAAGAAAAAAATATGAATCAATATATTTACAGTTATTATCAGTATATGTCTGGCCAATTTGTTGATCATGTTTTTCCAAATATGTATACAGCCTTTTCTGATTATACACTAGATGAAGTATGTAACTTTATAAAAACTCAAGCTACTGGTATATTGTGTATAAATGATGCAGGAAAGAATATACGTTTTGGCTATTATAAAGAAATGCTCAAACGAGCATTTAATTATATTTTACCAGAAAAATCACAATATGAAAAGTAATATGATTAAAACAAACGAATTATTTGAAGGTGTAGATTTACAGGGTCATAATATTAAAGAAATTCAAAACTGTAAAGAACTATATGAATATCTTGTAAAGGCTGGACAGAAAGCTAATTTCCTTAATGAAGGATTGGATTCACAAATTGATGAAGGACTATTTACAGCAATGCTCGGTGGCGCTACAGGTGCACTTATTGGTCCAGCAATAGGCAAAGCTCTCTGTCGCGTATTAGGTATTAGTGAAGGTGGCACATTAGGCAAGCTTCTTACTTCAACTCTTGTTACTACTGCAATTGGAGCAGAAATAGGAAAATAAAAAAATATATATTAAAAGGAAATTAATATAATTATGGAGATTACAAAAGAAGAATTGCAATATTTAAAGAAAACAATATCACATAAGCAACTAATAGACCTCGTAGCTATTAAGTCTAAGCTTAATAATAAAAGAGGCCTTAATGAAGCTTTAAACTATGATTCTGATAATACTGTCATACCACAGAGCTTTAATACTTTTATAAATCAGCTTGACACTGCAGCTAAAAGTCAATTTTTGAGTATATTCAGTCAGTCATACTCACCAGATATTCAACTTCGACTATATAAGTATTTCAATCATTTTTTAAATAAAGCAGATAATGCTATTGCAAATGGTGCAGGATAATAAAAAAGGATACTCTTTTAAGTATCCTTTAATTTTGTATTTATGTTTGTGTTTGCTTTATCATTTTTCCAGTGACTGAATCTAAATACCACATATCAAAGAAATTATATCTTAAACCGACTGTAAATGTATTATAACTACCAAGCTTCGCTGCATATGTTAAATTCAAATCTGATATAGATTCAGGTGTAATTTGTTCTTGTTCATATGTAATAATTGCATGTCCGAAATCATCCAGCATATCAACAGCAATCGGTGGCCAATATAATGGCTTAGTTTTAATAGTTTGATGATATAATTCCATTTGCTGACGCATAATGAAATAACTTGTATATCCTTCAGTCAATTTAATAGTAAGCGTAAGCAGTTTATCCATTTGTTGATCCATATTATAACCACCACGTTTAGTAGTTTTATAAGATCCCCACTGTTGATTAACAGTTTGCATATTAATTGCAGGTAAATTAAAACTTTGAATTTGTGCATTCATAAAGTCTTCAACATTGGTATATGGAATAGAAAGTTTTTTAATCACCGGTAACCATCTTTCCTGTACTTCAGGATAAAAATAATTAGGTGAAAAATATACTATAAATTGTTGTGATAAATTAGATAATACCATTTACAGAATGATATAATTTTCTCTATTTATCATTGCTTTTTTAAAAGAAATCTTTTATTTTATATTTCAAACTCTTTCACAATACCACTATTCTCAATATGCTTCTTATGATGTTCTTTACAAGCTTCTTCTGCTTCATCAACAGAGTCATAATAGCATTCTCGATAACATAAATCTGGTACATCATTTTCAAGTGCAATATAATTGAGTTTACCAAACTTATTTTCTTTACCTACCCATGCACGAAATTTGTTTGGATTATCTTCCTTTATAGTAATTCTATACTTTGTCATATTAGTCAAATTATATTTTATTCTTTATTATTTTTAAAATATCCTTTATATACATCATATGCTCCATATACAATAAAGAATAATACAATGATATTAAAGATATTTTGTAATATTGTTATAAATGTAGCCATTATTTTTAAATACTTTTACTATTACTTCAATTACTTCACCAATAGCTTGAATAATCGTAACAGTACCAAATAATACAAATACTGATACAGATGAATAATGCTATTCTTTTGTTCGATGTTTACGTTTTATAAAATTTATATTTAAATGTATATTTTGGTACAGTTATTAATGGATGTTTAACCTTAAGCCATTCTATAGGTTTATACATCCAAGGTAAATTATTAAACTGTGCTGTCCAATTTGATAGTAATATAGGATCAAAGATTCTTAATGTTTCTGTCCAATGTGTATAATAATACATATTATTTTATCCTTTTATTTTTCTTTTTCTTATTACGACCATCAGCATACTTATGAGATCCTACATGTTTAGATCTAAATGCTTTTGGATCTGTTACTGATTTATATAAATCTTGCTGTATATTATACCAATTATTTGAAAGCATAAAAGACCTGGCAAACTTCTCAACTTGCTGAAACTGATCATGTAAACTTACATAATCTTCGGTATATTCACCAGTTATTTCCTGTAATGCATCAGTGAGATTAATATTTTCTTGAAGTTTTTTCATATGATATTATACCAAATTAATGTAATCGTAATTATAAGTCTGTATATAAAGCATCAAGTTTTCCCAACATTTTCAAATATTCAATAGCTTTCTGTGCATCTGTTTCTGTTCTGAAATATGCTATGCATGGATAATTAACAGCTTGATGATAACGTACACTCCAACGTTCCACCCAATCATATCCATCCTTAACATTTCTACGTTCCAAAAAATATCCTGTATTTTCAGTAGTTTTTCTCCAAGCACGATTGTAATATAAAGCTATAATACGTAACATTTTAGGAGCAGATATATTATCATCTTTTCTATTATGTAATGCTCTAAGCTGTACTTCTTGTGTATCAGTTAAAAAAAATACATCTTTATTATTTAGTATTTCATTAATCATTTCATGAATATTTTTAACAGATAATTCTGCTGTATTATAAACAGTTAAAGCTAACTCTTTTAAAGCTGGAATATTACCATTATACCATTTCTTTGCTGTTTCAAGTGAAACTTTTATACATCTATCTTCCATATCGTTTACGTATATCTTTTAAAGTTAAATTCTTATTATGTGATAAACGATTCCATTCTACACAAAAAGAATCATACTGTTCACAATTTAACATAAAATATAGTTTTAATACATGTTCCAAATAAAGAACGATCTAATTCAATACCAAATTTATTACTAATTTTATATTTCATATAAATTATATCTTAAAATCTAATATATTATTAATAAATAATGATTTAAATTCAAGTCATATAACTCAAATTTAAATCATTATTTATTACTTACGTGCATTTGCATTGTTAATAGAATTCTGTTTTTCTTCTTCTATTTCCATTATATACCATTTATTAATAGCTTTAATTGCATCAGGCGGTACTCGCTTACCTGAATTAATAGCTTTAACAGTTTCATTTACACCATATATTCCAAAAGCTTCTTTTGTTGTAGGTATGAATATATTAATTAAAATTGATGCTTCAGCAACAAAAATAGGATATTTAATTGTACGAGCAACAAAATTATTATAGCCTTCTTCTTTTCCTTCAGATATAAATATTCCAATAATAGCTATTACTATTAAAATGATACTAATAACTGTACATGCTATAAGAAAATCACATATACCATCCAAACGTGTAATCCAATATATATCATTCATAATTAAGAAAACGATACAAATATAAAATAAAATTTAACTTACCATGAACCTCCAGCGCCGCCTCCGCCAAAAGATCCACCGCCAAAAGATCCACCGCCAGATCCACCACCAGAACTATTTATAATAGCATCTAAGAATAAAATTGAATATGAATCACCATCATCATTCTTGATAAAAAATCCAATGATAAAAACAATGATAATAATACCAATAATGATTAATATAACCAGCTCTTCAGCTGTCATTGGTTCTACATATTGTTCTCCTGTAACAGATTCAAAATATAAAGCTTTTGATAATGATAACATAGCTTTATCAGGATTTGGACTATCACCTTTAACATGCTTTACAATAAAATCTTTACCAAGATGTTTGCAACGTATATCAGGAAAAGTAGATTCAAGACCTTTACCTGGTGCAATAAACCATTTATGTTGATCATATGCAACGACAACAACTAAACCTTTATCAGTAGTTTTGCTTCCGACACCATACTTATTACCAAGATCATTAGCAAACGTACCAAGATCATCTGGTCGATCCACTTTATTCACAATTACCATCACAGTCTGAATTCCATTACGATGTTCAAGCATACCAAGATACTTATTAATTGAATCTTCAGCTTCTGGTGATACAATATGTTCAGGATTAACAAGATACTTAGTTGAATCCTTTAAATGCACCATAGGAAGATTATCTATAGTCCAGATATCATTACCTTCTGATGCATGATTACAAGAAGTTATGCTTATCATTATGATAAACATAACTATAAAATTAATAATTCTTTTCATTAAATATCAAGATCTGGTGTTTTTTCTGCTCCAGCTTGTGCCTTAAACATTTCCATCTTATCAAATCCAAACATATTAGCAAAGATTACAGATGGGAATGTACGGATACTAATATTATAAGACTGTACTGCCTCGTTATATTTCTGTCGAGCATAATTAATACGATTTTCTGTGCCTTCAAGCTGTGTTTGTAAATCACGGAAATTCTCATTAGCTTTCAAATCAGGATACTTCTCTGATACAACCATAAGCTTACCAAGAGCTGCTGACAACTGTCCTTGTGCTTTCTGAAATTCAGCAAGTTTTTCAGGTGTCAAATTCTCAGGATCAACCTTAATCTGTGATGCTGCTGCACGAGCTGCAGCAACTTCTGTGAAAGTCTCTTTCTCATGCTTCGCGTATGCCTTAACAACCTTTGTCAAATTTGGTAGAAGATCAGCACGACGCTGACATGCTGCATCAATATCAGCAAAAGCCTTTGTAGCTTTTTCCTGTTTACTTACCATACCATTATAAGTACCGCATGTACTAAGACACAGAATACATACTATGCCAATAATAATCCAATTTAAATACTTCATTTGTTTAATATTATTTTGGTTTTAATTTAAAAATTATATCATTATTTTTTATTTTTTATTACGTATTTTATAATTTATATGATATTTAATGATTTAAGTATAATCAAAAAATTCTTTCATAACTATTTAACATTAAATATACTTGATGAAGACTTAAAAATAATAGAGTAAATTTAAACTTGTAAAGATCTCCAAATGGTACTAAAAATAGCGGTTCTATGAAGCAAGAAGTTAATAACGAACAGACAAGATTGTTCAAGTTTTAACATATACTATACTATCATTGGTATATTGCATAATAAGGTTAGCACATAATAAAAGAGCAATCAGTAATGGTTGCTCTTTTATACTGTTTATTTGTTTTCCTTTGTTTAATCACTTAAGTAAAGTAATCATTCATCATAACCTGTACTATCTTTTGATAACAGTTAATGTACCATTAGTCTTAACATTTTGGAATGCACCATTTGATATTGTATGGTGCTATGGTTGCATTTGAAATAATTGAATCTAAAGAACCACAACCTTGAAATGTATAATCATCAATACTTGTAACACTATCTGGTATGGTTATACTTATAAGACCTGAACAATAGCAGAATGCACCTGCCGCCAATAGTTGTAATATTATCTTTTATTTCAACAGAAGTAATCTTGTCTCAATCATCAGTTATGCATGATGATAAGTTTTTTGATGCGGTAGTAACTTCTACAGCATTCAATTCTTGATTGCTTAAATAAACTTTTTACTCATATTCTATGTATTTAATTTTTAATAAACGTTTATTACATATAAATAATAAAAAAGGATAAGATTTAATTTCTTATCCTTTTTTATTATTATTCTTG
>Ga0326512_10003126_pt1 | contig 12188 bp, 14 predicted proteins | sample 1_2617_0518_D_FD_203652 | JGI IMG/M metagenome (GOLD analysis project Ga0326512, IMG submission 203652) | Bovine rumen microbial communities from UC Davis, California, United States - 1_2617_0518 | ecosystem: Host-associated > Mammals > Digestive system > Stomach > Rumen | place: USA... | reverse complement strand
GATATAGGCACACCCTGTGTATTTTGCACACTTTCAACACCCCCATTTTGGAACTTGACAAAACTGTTGAAAACTCACTCGTTCACACAAGCGTATGACTTTAGTGCGTTAAAGCGTTAAAGTGCCTATATGCCACAAGCGAACACGCTCAGACCCTGTCCGGGCGTGCCTGGATCCTCTGACACTTGTCCTCGCTTTGCGTATATGTTCCACGTAGAACAAAAAACAAGCGCACAGCCTGCCCGACTGTGCGCCCATAATAAAGGAGATTTTTGATATATGGATAATTGAGGTCAGTAAATCGCCGACAGTTCACCGCTAAACTGCCGACGGAGAAAGGAGAACACTTTTATAAAAGTGCACTCCTATATTATAACACGTTATATTTTCAATGTCAAGTTTATTTTACAGTAAGTATCTTGTTGCCCTGCTAAAAAATCGGTCTGGCATATTTGTTACATCTATAATTAGTTTATCAAAATCACCATACCATAAAACAGCATAATGATTAAACAAGCAATACAATTCAAAACTGATTTTGTCATCTGGGTATTTACATAGTAGTTTTTTGTACTCTGATTTGGATAAAGCCATTCTTTTTAGACCTTCTAAGCTGAACTGGTAGCATTCAATTGTATTTAATGTAAAATCATTTTCTTTTTTATTCCACCTATAAGGATGGTATTTTATAACAATTTCTTTGTATCGGTTGCCTATGTATATCAAAATAAAATCCCTGATGAATGTGTTTAATCTAAAATATCCGTTCATTTTCTTTTATCCTTTCCACAGGCGGCACAAGATATTGTATTTGTCAATATTATAAATACAACCCTTTGTGCCTGCCCTGCATTTCGTTGTATAAGTCAATGTAAAATTCGTTGGAAGATATTTGAAAGTCAAGCGGTTCAAGTACAAGGCTGCTTTCAGCGCTGCACAGCGTGCTATATATCCATGTTTCGTGATATTCGTCAACGTAAACGCTGCCGAGTTTTTGCGTTGCTGGGTCAAAATCCGCTGGAATTTTTAAGCGTTCTTTGAACGCCTTAAAAGGGCGAGACTTCGAGAGATTCAAGATATTTTTTAATGCGTTTCTTCGGCACGCCTGCAACAGTACAATGCAGCTCACCGCCCACCTGATATATATAAGTTTTAGCACGTAAGCATTTGAATTTTTCCGCCGTCCATTCGAGATCATACACGCCGAGGGGCTTCTTAACTCCCTTGATGGTCTCAGGCTGTAAGCTGTATTTTGTGGGGTTTTGGTTCAATATAACCTGAATAGCTGTATTATATGCATTGAAAATGTCCGTGTATTTGTCACCATGCAATATTTTAATACTGTCTGTATCACTGTAAATAAAATCATCTGGGTCAATCTTTAAGATCATATCAAGAAGATTCCGCCTGGCATATGCCGCAACATACACGCCCCACTGATACAAGCCGATAGGGTGTGCGCCCTGCCTGTAAGCCTGTTGTAGTTGTTCACTGTCGATCCGTTCAAGTTCCTGCTGATATTCTTCAGGGGTTTCAAAGTTGTCGGGGTTTGGTTCAACAAGGTTTATATTGCCGCAGTTCTCTGCGTACTGCTCCCGGATAGGGTCTGTAACTGTCATGCCGTATAATGAATTTATATCACCCTTTGCCGCCTGATATTCTTCCTCACGTCCTGCAACGTCTTTCAATTCTGTCTTTTTTGCATATTGCATAGCGATAAAATCCCTGAAGACCTGCGGAAGGTAGTGCTTTTTGCTTATACGAATATCTCCCACAGTCTGGCACTTTTCGACCGTGTATATTTCTTTTATCAATCTGAAATCTACTTCAGTTATAGTGACTTGGATATAATCATCATCAAGGAAGGTTCGCAGCACTTTGCCGTTATCGGCTATGTAATTCTTTTTATCGGACACGCCCCACAGCCCTGAGCCGCATTCTTCAATTTTGTATGTCGGAATATATCCGAAGCCCCTGACAGATTTCAAGCCGTAAAGCCTGACCGTCATTAAAACGGCGTAGCCTGATTTTATATAATAATTAAGCCTGTCTGCATTTGCCGTGTAAAATTTGTAAGGAAATTTGTCTGCTATCATAACTGTCGGATAACTGGATGTAATGTCGTATGAGGTCACATTTTTTAACGTTTTACCAACATTCAACAAACTGGCGTGAGTGAAGCCTCCCCAGTATGCGCGGCGCAGGGTGTAGAATGTTTGAAGGTCAGGTATAGCACGGCGCAAATAATAACGATAATAAAAATTATAGCCGTCCTTCCTTTTGCCGCTGCCGCCCTTGTCCCGTTCCCTTAATTCCTGTTTGATATAGTCCCTGTAGTTTTTGCGTGTTATGCCTGTTTTCGTCAATGGTATTTGTTTTATATGTCCGTATGTGCGGCGCATATTTTCAATATATTCTGCGAGACAAAGACAGTCATTTTCTGCATAGTATTTCTCTTTTTCGGTCAGCCATGTGAGGTGAGTTCTTACTTGGTTGTAATCCCAGTCGCCAACTGCCTTTTCTATTGCCTGACCTTTGCAAGTCTTTTCGAGAGACATTGCAGACAGTTTCAAGCTGTCAATAAATCGCAGCTGCCCCGTCTCAGCGTAATATATTTCACGCTGAGAGCCTGCGAAAACTTTGTCCCATTCAAAATATTTTCTTAGAAACTGCCATTCATAAGAGAGATTATGTACATAAATATATAACGTATCTTTCAAGCAGCCGTTGAGAGTTTCAACAAATTCCTGCAACTGCCCTATTGTGCGCCCGTGATATACAACACCGTCAATGCAGAATTGCCACAAGATCAGCCACGCAAAGGACCTGTCCGGAGCTGTTGAGGTCTCCGTGTCAAACGTGCTGACAACATCATACACACCCTTGAAAACGTTGAATTTTTTCACGTCCAACGGGTTAAACATTCTATATCCTACCATAATCACCAATCCAATCTATCAAAATCTACGTCTTTAATATCACCGCTACCGCCTGTTATTTTGTCATAATATGCCTTGTAGTCGGGGTTTTTCTCCATGTTCCATTCATGCAACTTTTTATTTGACGGGTGTTTTCCCATACTCTTTGGAGTGTGGTAGAAGAGGAGACCAACACTTCTTGCCTTGTCCACCGTGGCGGCGTATGACGCGCGCGCCGCTCTGGCTTTGGCTGCTGCTGCCTGCTGCCTCGCAGTGCCGCCGCGGTTCTTTGCAGCGATGTCTTGCGTCGCCTGATTCACCATGTCTTCAAATGTTGCATTTTCGCCAACGTCTTTCTCCGTGACCCTTGTCCAGGTCGTGCCACCTGCCGTGTGACGTTTTCCGGAAATAACGCTGGAAATATTTTGATGTGGAATCCCTGTCTGTGCTTCAGCCTCAGCGACTGACCTGTATATATTTCCCTCACCGTCCATTATAAGTTTCATGTTCTCTGCCTCCTGCCGTTGCTGCTAAGATTTTTATATAGGTTTGTCCCGTTTTGATCATAACTATTGGACACTCCAACAGCCGCAGCCGCCCCAGTTCGAGGAGGCTGTTTTCTGAAAGTGTACTATCATAGCACGGTATATATTGGCCGGATAATATTATCAACCGTTTTCCCATCTCAGACGGCGCTAAGTGTTTTATAAATTCATGGATTTTCAATCGGTTTCACCTCTCTTAATTACCGGACATATTACAGCATATAGAAAATTCTTCGCGGGGTCATCATATACGCAGACATATTTCTTTTCAATATACGTGTAATAGGTATATTTATTTATATTTGCATCTTTTAATAACTTTGTTTTACAATACACCTTTTCACCGTTTTCAGTTATGAACTCGGTCAGATCGTTGAATGTGTAGCCTGTTGGCTGTATTTCCTGCTCATGGTATTCTATATTCTTGTATATATTGTTGACTGTTCTTTCATCGACTATTATATCGGGGTTATCTATTGTTAACCCTATATAATTTGTTGTTGGGTACATTGCAACCCCTGCATAAAATACCCATATATTTACTTCCTGCTTCATGTTTTGCTATGTCGCTTAGGGCTTTTGCCAAAATTTTTGAGTTATACATAATTACACCCCCTTTCCTGTGTATTTATACGGGGCTTCAACTATTGCAACCCTGTAATGGTCGCAGCCGATAAACGGCAGTGTGCTATCTATAGCCTTTCTTAATGTGTATTCTGCTTTCACCTCTGCCATTGTAGTAAATAACGTGACCTCTCGCAGAAACGTGTCTATAAATGCGTAATATTTCATAGTGTTAACCTTTCTCCCCGTGTTGCCGATAGGTCAGCTGATTTTTTATAATTCGTTAGCTTGCTTGCAAGTTATTGTTAATGTTGGATTTAACTTTTGCAATATTTTCAAATATTCATGTGCTTGTTTTTGGTTGTCTCTCCATAGCGCACATATAAAATCATTATTTGCAAAATAGTAATAAACCGTATTTAACTCCTTTCTGCCCTCTGCGGGTCTGCCTTGGGGTCTTGCCCCGTTTCCTTTACTGTGCTTATATTATAACTCCCTATTGTGATAGTTTTGTGATAGACAGGTGGAAATCTGGTGAAAGTTTCAAATAATTTTGTTTTGATTCTTGACATTTTCAAAAAATTGTATATACTGTACTTATAGGCAGTGAACAAACTGCCGCACATACTCAAAATTACAAATAATTACAAAGGAGTTACACAATTATGAAAGTTACTACAAAATTTTACAAAACAACCGACAAGGCGAAATCCGCAGGATTTGAAGCAAATGTCACAATATGCATTGAAGACACTATTTGCATACGCTGCGCAATACGTCGCAAAAAAGACGGCGGTTTGTTTCTGACATTTCCGTCCCAGAAGATCGGCAACGAATACCAGGATCAGGCCTACAGCCTGAAACGTGATTTTTCCGACTACGTTGTAAGCGAGTATAATAAATGGGTCGGCAGTCAGAGCACCGGGGGCGGTTACACGTCATGAAAATATTCAAACGCAAAACCCGGGAACACTATTATAATATAACTGATATTGACAGCACCGGGGCGCTATATCGTTTGATTATCGGTAAAAAATCAAACGGTAAAACATACGCCGTTTGCCACAACATTGTACATGAATATATAATGACGGGCAAATATTCTGTCTATCTGCGGCGCTACACGGAGGACGTAAAACCGCAGAACGTTTCCGACCTACTCCGACCACACTGGAACTATATATCAAAAATGACACACGGTGCATATAACTGCACCGTGTATAAAAAGGGCGCGTTTTTAATAGCCTATAGAAACCCGGACACGGGCGATATAGATCACTACGACGAGGAACACCCTATATTATACACTGCCACACTGTCCGGCTGGGAACACCGGCAGGGTGCAGACCGTGGCGAGTGTGCATTTATATTCTTTGACGAATTTTGCAGCCGTTTGAAATACCTCCCGGACGAGTTTATCACGTTTGGCAAGGTCATTTCTACCTATATGCGAGACCGACCAATTAAGGCGGTTTATATGTGTTCAAACACGGTCAACGTTTACTGTCCATACTGGGCGGAAATGGGTATCTATAATGTCGAAAAACTGAAAAAAGGCGAAATTGCATGCTATTCATATAATAACGGTGATACAACGATCGCTGTTGAGTATTGCGCAGATTCCGACAACACCCAACAAGTCAACAAATATTTTGCATTTGATAACCCCCGTTTGAATATGATTTTCAACGGCGACTGGGAAATTGCAAATTATAGACACCTGTCCAGCAGGTTCACGGCTGAGGACATTTATTTGAGGTTTTATGTAAAATTCACAGGGCACTATATTGCAGGCGATATATTAAAACGGGACAGCGAAATTCTGTTATTTTTTCACCCGTGCAAGCCGCCCGACGTGGACAACTTCACAATTTTTTATACAGATGAGCCGATAAAGTCAATATATCACAGCAACAGTTTTAACCATTGCAAGACTGAAAAACAGCGTTTAATATTAAACCTATTATTGACAAATCGGGACTATTACGCCAATAACACTATAGGCGAAATAATAGCAAATTTCCGAAAGGAGGCAGAGCGCATTGCGATTTAAGTATGGCATTTTAGGCGAAACGGGCAAGCAGTCATTATATGACTATTATTTCAAATCACTGTTAGCCCGATTAAATCAGTTGTTTATATGGGACGGTCTACCCGAAACAATTGACAGGGACTATTTGAATGCCGCGTTATTTCTTGCAGGTTTTGCAGCGTTCTTCGATAAGGGTGGTAAGCCGTATATTGCAATAGGCGGCATAGGTGGCAAGCCAAACGAGTATTATTATAGCACCCTGTTCACGTTGGCAAATCCTGTTTTAGGTTCAAAGCAGTTTGAAATACACAAAGACTGTGAAATCATGTATAACACGGCAGCAGACAAACAGCTGCTGCACCTTGCAGACGGCGGCGGCGGTCTGTATACGCTGATAGACCAGACGGCTACACTGTTGACGGATAACGCCCAGTCAATCAATATGGCACAAATAAACAGCCGTGTGCAGTCGGTTTTCACGGCCGACAACGACAGACAGAAACGGGCGGCAGATGTTTTTCTACAGCGTTTATACAATGGTAAACCATATACGGCTATAACGTCAGACGAATTACAGCGGTTCACGGTTCAGAATATCAACGTTGACACAGATAAAACAATAACGCCGTTAGTCGAATTACACCAGCATATTCTTGCAGATTTTTACAATCAAATAGGCATAAAAACAACACCATACAACAAACAGGAACGATTGATAACGGCGGAAATTGACACCGTAGGCAAAATGACTGAATGCACATTAGACAGTATGTTGCAGGCGCGCCAAGAGGGTTGCGAGGCGGTCAACAGTTTACTGGGGTTGAATATCTCTGTCCGCCTGGCTGACTGGCTGGAAAATCAGACAGACCCAGACCCAGACCCAGACCCAGAACCAGAGCCAGAGCCAGAACCAGACGACGACAAGGACGACGACAAGGAGGGCGGCGACAATGACAAATAGTTATATATCTCTTAACGCCCTGAACTATGTTCAGCCTGTTGTTATGGCTACAATATTTGACGATGTTGACATTTTCAATGAATTATTTGATATTACCACGGCCGACCTATATACATTATTTTTATATGAATACGGGGATCGCCTGTTGTCTGTTCCGTTCACGTCAGCGGACGAAACAAGCCGTTTTGGAACGTATGCAATAAACACAAAGGCACGTTTCAGCGCTATTTATAGGGCAAATCTCAAACGCCGTTACACGGATTTATTGGAATCTATGACATACGACTACAATCCAATATGGAACGTTGACGGTAAGGAGGTCACAGAGACCAAAAACAACCAGCGCAGGCATGACGACAGGGACATTGACAGCGCCTACAACCAGACGGAGACTGTCAAAACAACACACGCCCAGACCCAGACTGTCACAACCCGAAACAACCAACAGCAGACGGTGCACACTGTACAAGACCGTGACTATAACTATGACGAAATAAAGCGACCAAAGAAGACGGATGAGGAAACCCCGGGAACAAGTATAACCCACGCTGTCACACCATACGACAGCACCGAAACAACAACCACCAGCACGGACACGGCAGGCGGTAAGACTACCAAAACAGAAGAATATGACGGAAACGAATTTTTATATCAAAACCGTGAAAACGACGTTATAACGTCATACGGGTTCCCGGAAGGCTCGACCGCAGAGGGGGACACGGTTAAGACTGCATATTCCGGAGACCCAGACAAAGTCGAGACAACACACAGCGGACAGCCTGACCACACAGACGACAACACCGAGACATATTACACGGGGGAGGCGGACAAGGTAACGCTGACCCGTCAAGGAAATATCGGCGTTACGTCAACACAAAAATTGATACGTGAACAGCGTGAAATTGTCGATTTTGATATTGTGGAAAAATTTCTGCATGAAGTCGCTGATTTTCTCACCCTGAACACATACGACACAAGCAAAATATAATTTGGAGGTATTACAATGAATGTAAAACAGATAGCAAACATCTTAAACACAACTATCGTGCCGGAGACCATCGGTGAGTCTGCCGTGGTCAATGAAGATTTGTCAAATATAGTTGACGTTGGTAGACAGATAACCGAAAGTGCCGCCTTCGGTGACAACTTCGACAACCTCTTCAAGAAGTTAGTCAACAGAATAGGCAAGGTTATTTTTGTTGACCGTCCTTATACCAGCAAAGCGCCAAATATTCTTAAAGACTCTTGGGAATACGGCAGCGCCCTCGAGAAAGTGCGCTGCGAGCTCCCAGAGTCCACAGATTCCGCAGAGTGGACACTTGCAAGCCTTAACAACGGCGACAGCATAGATCCGTTTATTATAAATAAACCTGACCTGACTGTGAAATTATTCAATAATAAATCAACATTCACTGTCCCTCTGACCTTCGGCAGAAAACAGGTGAAGGAGTCATTCACCAGCGCCGAGGACATCAACAGACTATTTTCAATGATTGAAAATAGAATAATTATGGCGCAGACAATGAACGTCGATGCAATGGCGCAGCGCTGCGTTAATAACCTGATCGCAAACAAAATCAACGATAATAAGAATATCGTTAATCTTCTCGCCCTCTACCGCACAGAGACAGGAAACAACACACTCACAGCAGCCCACGCCCTCACAGACGGCGACTTCCTCCGCTTTGCGGCAAAGACAATCGCACTGTATAAGGGATACCTTGCAACGGCTTCCACATTATACAACGATGAAGGCTATGTTACTTTCACACCAGAAGATAGACAGAAGTTTGTTGTCCTGACAGAATTTGCGAAGGCTATGGACTTCTACAGCTATGCAGACACATATCACGACAATTTTGTTGTTATGGACGGATATACAGAGATCCCATACTGGCAGGGCAGCGGAACGGACAACAGTTTCGGCAGTCATTCAACAATAAATATAAAAGCTGTTAATATGTCAGGCAATGAATTTACAGCAAATCAGGCGGGCATTGTGGGTGTTCTCTTTGACGAACAGGCGGCACTTATATGCTGCGAGGACTACGAAACAGAGGCAATTTATAACCCTCGCGGAAAATACACCAACTATTTTTACAGCTATGACGTGTCATACATGAACGACACAGCAGAAAACTGCGTTGTGTTTATAATTGCCGACGTGACAGGCAACGAGACCAGCGGCAGCAGAGCGACAAAGACTTCTTCTAAATAAACCCTTTTTATATATCTTTCATTTCACACGGGCAGGCTTCACAGTCTGCCCCTTTCCGAAAGAGGTGTATTTTATGACCTTAACTTTTTATATATTTAACGACGACCCCAGAAGACTGGATAAATCGGGACACTTGCAGAAACTGGGCGAGGTCTCCGGGGTGCTGCTGAAAGATGATACAGAACTATTTGAACCGACGTTCATTCTGAAAAAATCCCAGACCCCGTATGAGGCAAATTATTGCTATTGCCCAAATACCGGGCGGTATTATTTTATAAATAATAAACGCAGCTTAATCGGCAGGCGGCTCGAGATCTCTGCCCGGGTGGATGTATTATATTCTTTCCATGAAGACATAGAAGCAAGCCCGGCATGGTTGGAGCGCACAGCCGATTTAATGGTAAATGATGAATGGTTAGAACAGGACTACCCTTTTCAGAATAACGCTGTCACAGAGTCAATTGACTTTCCTAACGTTTGCTTTGACGACGGGGCAGACCTTAACACACTTTTGATTATGTCGCCGTAAAGGAGGTAAACAAATGGCTACAAAACAAATAACAACGTGGGCTGAATTCAAAACGGCGTTGACGGAAACTATAACAGAAAATACAACGTATGAGATAATGAATGATATTGATGTGTCTGATACGCCTATAAATTCAATTATCACACTTGCGGGAGCTACATCTTCAGCGCATAAAACATTTACATCAAACGGCGATACAGCAAAATCAATAAACGGTATTACAAATTATACTAATATTGAATGTATTTTTTATTTGAATAATGAATATTTTTCATTTAATAATATTCATTTTTCAAATTTTATGTTGCAGGATTCCGCGCTATTCGCGACAGCTTGGACACACCCTACATTCAATTCATGTTATTTTAATGGTCTTTGTCAGCGACTTTCAAAATTAAAATCAGGCTCATCAGGCAGGAATGATGACTATGTAATATTTAATAAATGTAGTTTTAATATATCATTAGGTTTGCGCCTTGACGAAGGGTATTGCTCATTCAGGGAATGCTATTTTATTTTTAATGATTTCTATAGCACTGCCAATTCAACATACGTAATATATGCATCATCATTTGTTAATTGCTATTTTGGCGGTAAATTAGATATGCATAATAACACAGGTACAACATTTTATATTATCTACGGGGCAGGATATTCTGGAACATATGGAACAGGTAGCAGTATTTATAATTGTGTTTTTAATGTTGAACTTACACTGAATAATTCAGTTACAACCGTTTACGCCTATTACACATATAACAACTATACACTTAGCACAGGCACATTATATAATAGCGATAAAATAAAAAAATATGACGGCACAGCGCCGACTATTACATGGCGGACAAATGGATATAACTTGACAGACAGCCAAATAAAATCTAAAACATACATTCAGCAGAATACAAACTTTCCATTATACGGTTAAGGTGGTGTTATTATGTGGTATATATCATCAAATGCAAATAACGGATATCCTTATAATACAGACTTTAGCGGTATAATTTCCGATATATGGACGGAGGGGAAACACAACTATAGTTTATGGCGGATAGACCCAGACGGTAAAATAAATGACGGCTATCCCTACACCTATTATATGCAACAGTGGCTCGGAGAGGGCGGCGGTGACGAAGAAGGGGAAGGCGACGTTATGCACACGGGCGGTCATACTCGACCGACTCGCAGTTATACCACAGTCCCGCAAGGACACATGGCAACAGCGCACCACGACCACAAACGGACAACACGCAGCGCCCTAAGTACAAAATCAGCGCTTATGGTAAACGGGTATATAACAAACACGGGCGGCGTGACCGCTCTCAGGGCTGACCTTAACGCCTTCCCAACAACACACCCGGGCGACATGGTAGCAGTGTCTCAGATCTACGGGGCGAACATCTTTAACGCCGTTGTGCTTGCTCGTGTGTTCCCGTTTGCGCTCGCTCAGAACAGCGACACACACCAACAGGGTGTAAACTCAATGAACGTCAAACTTGCAGGGAACACCGATTTTTACTTACTGACAAACTCAACAGCTATCCTTGACTTTGGCGCTGTTGATTTGGATATATCACAGGGCTTTGAAATATCCAAGTATACCTATAAATTATATTTGCCTTATAGCGGTGTACATTCGATTGATATTCGTGGAGACGAGGAAATGCAGTTAATAGGCTATGTTGATTTATTCGCAGGCACAATTGACTATATATTTTATGTCAACGATCAAATAGAACTAACTGCACAGGGCAAAATTGGGATTGATATTCCGTTTAATGTGCAGCAGGGTGAAATGCTACAAAACGCAATCATGAACGCTATAAAATACACGGCGCAGCCGATTGCAACCATCGCAGGCGCTGGAATAGGAAAAATGGCTGGATCCAGTATTGACGCAATTAAAATGGGCGCTGAAATAGGCGGCAAAACTGGCACATGGGTAGGCGGCCAGGCGGCAGAAATGACCGTGCCACTCTCCTCTTCCAACGTCTCAGGCGGGGCGAGTGCGGCAGATATGTATTCACAACCATGCATAATAGTTAAAAAACAAATTATGCACAACGAGGGCTACGGCTACCCGGAAGAACTCGGCTTCAGGCATAGCAACGGCGTGAACGACTTATCAAGACAAAACGAACTGATAAAGGTGTATAACTATAAGTGCGGCGTTGACAGTGCGACGGAACGGGAAAAACAGGAAATAATACAACTCATGGAGAGCGGTGTTTTAATGTGACCTCATGGGCGCACAGTCGGGCAGGCTGTGCGCTTGTTTTTTGTTTCACGTGGAACAAGCAAGTTATACGTGCAGCGTGGTCAAGTGTCAGAGGATCCAGGCACACCCGGACAGGGTCTGAGCGTGTTCGCTTGTGGCATATAGGCACTTTAACGCTTTAACGCACTAAAGTCATACGCTTG
>Ga0326512_10003125_pt1 | contig 12190 bp, 4 predicted proteins | sample 1_2617_0518_D_FD_203652 | JGI IMG/M metagenome (GOLD analysis project Ga0326512, IMG submission 203652) | Bovine rumen microbial communities from UC Davis, California, United States - 1_2617_0518 | ecosystem: Host-associated > Mammals > Digestive system > Stomach > Rumen | place: USA: California... | reverse complement strand
AATTTCTCCTTCATTTAAATATGATTCACTAATAATTCCATGATTACCTACTTTAACGGTTTCTACATATCTAAAATTAACAGGATTATTTACAAACCAATATTCTTCATTTAAATATTTTTTATTATTTATTAAACCTCTATTAATTAAATATTTGTAATCATATAAATTATCATAATCTTTATTATTTATTATATTTGGAGTATAAATATCATATTCTCTATAACCTTTTACATTTGGTTGTCCATCACACATTTCAATAGCTCTTTGGATACTATTATATACAGAAACTCTTGGAATAGTATAATCATCACCAACTTTATCTTCAAAATTAGTAAAATTACATCTATCTTTAAATGTTATTTCTTTAGGTTCTAATGTAATTTCCATTGGAGGTAATATATTTTTATCTCTTTTAAAAGCTATAAACATTCCCATAACATCATTCCTTTCTTATAAAAATATAATTAAAAGTTCCCTTTAAATTTAATTGCAAATTTTAAATATATATTATTTTAGTGAATTAAGATAGAAATATCTTAATATCTTTTTAATTTTAAAGGAGACTTTGTCTTATGAATACAATGGAAAAATTTGTTGAATGGATTAAACTCAATGCTTCTACTTTTAATGAATGTGAAAGCGAAAATCAGAATGAATTAATTCAAGCATCTATGAGACCCATTGCAATTAATGGAATTGAAGAAGATACCATTGAATCATTTGTTTTGTTTAATGATGAAATCCAAAATATTCCTCATTCATATATGTTTAATATTAATGGAGCTAAAGAGTTTATTTGTACTGACTGTTGTGTAAAAGATAATGATGATATTATTGTATCTATTATTGAGGATGAAGAAACTCTTGTTCCTGTTGAGGGAAGAATTATTATTAATAAAAATAATATTCAAGTTATTATTGGTTTCTATGCTCCATTAGATGAAGAAAAGAATGAATGGAAGTTTTATGCTAGGTCTGAAACTTATATTAATAATGGAAGTGATGATTTTCAATATCAATCAGAATTAGAAGATAAAATTACAGATACTTGGGAAAAGCAAATTCATAAAGCTGTTCCTAAAGTAGATGTAGAAGCAATTAAGGATTCTAAATTTGATGATTGTTTCTAATATTTATTAAAAATAAATTTTAGTCTGAAAAAATAAATATATATTTTAATGGTGAGTAATTGAAATATATTACTCACCTTAAATATTAAATATTAACTTATATAAAGGAGAAATTATTTATGAGAAAGCTTAATAAATCTAATAATGCAAAGGTAAATACTAAGTCTGTTGTTGAATCTGAAGAAATTATTGAGGAGGAAGATAATATGAGAAATCTTAAAACTGGTAAGAAATTTGGTAGTGCTGCAACTATTGGTAGAAAACCAATGACTAAGAAGATTATTGAAGATGATATTGAAGAGGAGAATGATGATATGATTGAAGAAGAAATTGAAAATGTTGATGTAGAAGAAGAGGAAGAAAATATTATTGATATTGATATAGATGAAGAAGAAGTAGATGATGAATCTGAAGAAGATGACTCTTCCAATGATGAAGAGGATGAAAAAGATGAAGAAGAAAATGAAGAAGATGAGGAAGAAGAAGTAAAACCAATTAAGAAGACAATTAAAAAGGCAACAACAAAGAAAGAAGAAAAGAAAATTGTAAAGAAGCCTAAGAAGATTGAACATGAAGAAGATGAGGAAGAAGAAACTGATGATGAAAAGGTAAAAATTGAAGCACCTGATTTTGGTAAGGGTGTAAGATTCTATGACCCAAAATATAATGATTCAAGTTTTGAATCAACTAAATTTGGAAATAGAGAAAAAAGTCTTAATAGACTTGTAAAAAGACTTTCAAGCAATGAAGTTACAAAGGATATTTTTGATAAGTGTGATTCTGCAGAATCAAAGAAGAATGTAGCAGCAAATATTATCAATGAATTTTTTATGGCTATTCTAGATACTAATCTTATTGATAATAGTGGATTCCCAATTGGTAATGCTGTTATTAAGGTACAAGATGTTCCTACTAAACTTTATAAGAAGTTTGGTGAAAGAATGACACAAGATGTGCTTAAGCTTGGACACTCCAAGCTTACACTTACTGGTGGTGAATATAAGAAGGGATTTGGTTGTGTATACTCCAATAATGGAATTTCAGAACTTTCAGTTGCAGGCGAAGCAGATGATGAAAAGTTTGTTTCAAATGTAACAACTGAATTTAATAAAGCAGGAGATATCTTTGATATTGAAAGTGGAGAAATTCTTGATTCTAAACCTAAGAAAGTATCTAAGAAGTCTGGAAAGAAAATTAAGAAGTAATATAAAATAAATATTAATTCATATATAAGGTAAGGGATAAAACCCTTACCTTATTTTTTTATTTTGAAAGGAGATTTTAATTTATGAAAATTAAATCAGATAATATTTTTAATTTAGTCACTGGTAAAGAAAATAAAATTGACTACAAAAAGATAGTTATTAATCTTGAAAAATTTGTAGATAGACAAATGCTTATTAATCAACATTTTCCTAATCCAAATAGAGATAGTAAATTTATAAATGTCTTTGATAATATGGCTGGACAAATTATTGAAGAAGCTTATGAAACAGAAGAAGCAATTTCATTAACATCTTCTTGGAGAAGACCAATGGATATAACTGTATTAGAAGAATTTATTGATATGTTCATGTATACAGGAAGCTTACTTTGTGAAACTTTCTTATATTATGATATTGATTATATTAAATGGTTTAGAGACGAAAAAGCAAATCTTTTAATTATTGATGACAAATATCTTGATAATATTAATAATTATTTGGCAGAAGATAGTTTCAGTAAAGTTCCTTTGGATTTTATTCCTGCTATTAGAAGAAAAATTTATGACAGAAAATATCATAAACCTGCAGGAGAAAAACCAGAAAATTATGAATCAGAACTTTTAACCTATATGATATATTATATGTATTATCCAAAGAAAGGATTAAAAAGAGGTTCTGGACTTTGTGTTGAAAAATATATGCTCCCTGAATATTGTAGTAATTTAAATGAGTTTCTTCAAAAGATTTTATTCTGTTATGATATTCACAATGATGATGAAAGACTTAAAACTATTAAAGAAAGAGTAGTTCTTTTAAATAATATTATTGATAGAAAAGAAAATTTCATTGTAAATCTTTAATTATAAGGTGTAAGAAGGTTAATTCCTTCTTACACCTTATTTTTTTAGCATTTTATTTATTTTTTATCCCTTAACATTCTTTTATAGATTTAAATTTTTATAGAAAGGAAGTGATATTTATGCCCGATTTTAAATCTAGTAAACAGATACTATCTCAAGTAAAAAAAAATTTAAATAATGAAGAAAGTATTTCAAAAACATTAAACCAAACAAATGATGATATTAATAATAGTATTGAAGAATATAAAGAACAAAACTCATCAATAGTTAAAGTAAATCAACAAGAAAGTGAAAATTTAAATAAATTAACAAATAGTTTAAAATCATTTAATGATAATTTAACGAAAATAAATAAAAATATATCAACTGTTGTGGAATCTTCTAATTCTAAAAATACTATACTTGGAGGCATTTTAATTAGTTTAGGACAAGTTAATTCTGTTTTATCTGCATTTAGAGCTGATTATTTAATGGCTAAGAATGGTAATAAATTAGATGGTCATGGTTATTATAATGCAAATTTAATATCTAGTGTTGCAAGATATTTACCTGATGATCAAACAATTCATAATATGATAAAATTAATAAGAGAAACAGGTCAATTTGCCAATGTAATGTCTAATAGTGTAAAACCAAAAATAGGCAATAATAAAATGGCTGATTCTGATGGAAGTAATGGTCTTTTAGAAAAATTAATAAATAAATTTGCAGAGGGTGATGAAGAAATTAAACAATCTCTTTCACCTATAATGTCTATGACTAAAGGTATGCTTGGCATTGATGATAGTAGTATTGCTTCACTAACAAAAGGTATTGGTAAAAAAATTGGTGGAGAAAAATTAATGAATAAATATATAAATCCATTCGATCAAATGATTGCCAATGCAAAGAAAGATGAAAAAAGTGCTTTTAAAAGATGGATTGGTAAGACTGTAGGACAACTAACTGGCTTTGGTAATGAAGAAGAAAAAGAACGTGAAAATAATCCAGAATTAGTAATGAGTGCTTTAGCACCTTATGCTGATGATATAGTTGATATAGTTAAAACAGAAATAGAAACTAATAAAGCATATCCAATGACCATGCAAAAATTAGCACCTTATGCTGAATTAGTATGGGTAGTCAATTCTGAATATCAAGAAAATGGTTTAGAAAATAAACATGATACCAAAACAACTAGAAAAAATTCTTTACTTACTGATAAAATTATTGAATTATTAAATGGTACTGCTAATAATACAAAAGATGATAAAGGTGAAGTACTTTTTGAGTATGATAAGCATGAAGATAAATTCACTGGTACATTAGTTAAACCAATGATTGAATATATGACCAGTATTTCTGAATATGATTTAAAAGATTTTATTGAAGAGCCTATTGTAAAAAAATATATTAATTATTTAATTGATAATAAAATAATTCCAAAGAAACCTTCAGAAGAAGAACTTAAAGCAGCAGTAGAACCATTTAGATTAAAACCATCCGCAACTGCAGATGAACAAAAGAAAACTTTATTATTAGTTAGACAAATATCTCAAAATGAAAATAATAATAATACTAAAGAAGTTAGAAATACTTATAAAAGCAAAACTATTGAAATGTTTAATAAAATGGGTCAAGAAGACAGTTTCTTAGAAGATGTTTTTAGTGGAATAGAAAAAGGTGGTATTCTAGGAGTGGCTCTTTCTCTTCCTGGAATGATAGGAAAACGTGCCGATTTTGAAAAAGACGGTAAAATAAAAGGAGTTGCCAAAGGTGTTGGAGGAATTTTTAAAGATGCTTGGAAAGATGTAAAAAATGTTGCAGGTTTTGTCTCTTCAGTAATTGAAGATACTAAAGGTAAGGATGAAGAAAATGTAATAAATAGAACAGGTGTTCTAAAAGAAGAAAATTCTGAAGATACACATGAACCATCTTTAGGAGCTAAAGAAAGTGGTAAAAATCCTAATGAACAATCAACTGGTGTTGTAAATCAACAAGAAATTCAAGTTGCTTATTTACATCATGGAGAAAAAGTTTTAGATCCTTCTCAACAACAAGAAGCTGATAATAAAGAAGACGAATCAATTGGTTTATCTCTTGCAATGAATATAGCATATGAAGCAGAAGAACTTGCAAAAAATATGGTAATAATGTCTTCATACTATTTTAATGAAAATGAATTTTATAAAGGTTATATAAAAACTAAAATGTCTCAACCTTTGGGGGAACTTACAAAAATTATAAATCCTAAACAGGGTAGTAAGATATCTAGTTTATTTAAAGGTGGTTTAACAAGTATAAAAAATTATATATCAAGTCCTTCAACGGATGAATCATCTGCAGAAGCTACTGATGAATCATCAACAGATCAAGCTGCAACTGGAACAGTTGTTATGACTGAAGAACAACAAAAACAGCTTACTGAAGATGTTAAGGAACAGAGTGAACAACAATTACAAGAGACACAAAAACAAGGTGAAGAACAAGTAAAAGCAGCTCAAGAACAGAGTGAACAACAATTATCAGAAGTTTCCAAATCACAACAAGAAACAGAAGCACAAGTATCAGAAGCAAAAGCTACTCAACAAGAAAATGCACAAGCAGAATTAGACCAAAATCAGCAAAATTTAAATAGTGAAGTAGAATCTGCTAAAGCTCAACAAGAAGCTGATGCACAATCAGAAGTAAATGCTCATTATGAGGAAGTAAAGAAACAATCAGAAGCTAATCAAGCAGAAATAGATAAAAATGCTGAAGAAGAAATGCAATCAGCTAAAGCAGGTGCAGAAGAAAGAGAAACAATGTCTAATAGTTCTACTGAAAAACAACTTAAAGAACAAAGTGATACAGCGGATAGTGTTAATAGAACTAAAAAGGATAGATCTTCTTCAAGAAGAAGTAAAAAGAAACAAGCTGCAGAAGAAAATATTAGAAAAGAAAGTGAACATACTACTGGTGAAATACAAAAAGATCAAACGTCTGGTGCTACTAGACGTAAATTCTCATTAAGTGAAACTATAAAAAGAATGGGAACTAAAATAAAAAATGTTATTAAAAATGTTGGTTCAAGAATTGCATCTTTATTAGGTATTAAAACAAAAGAAACAGCAGCTACTGTTACAGAAGCTACTGCTGAAACAGCCGCTAGTACTGCCGAAGCAACTGCAAGTGTAGGTAGTACAATTATTGGTGGTATTATTAAACTTATTAAATTAATACCTTTTGGAATTGGTATTGGTTTATCAATTGCAGCTGCAGCTGCAGCTGTTGCTGCATTTGCACCAATGATTAAAAAATTAGGTAGTTCTCTTATGAAAACAGTAGAAGATGAAAATGGAAGTAAAGTTAATGTAGGTCTTGATTTTTCAGGTATTATTAATAAAGTAAAAGGAATGTTTAAGAAAGGTTCAAAAGATGCTGAAAAAGAAGCAGAATCTGAAGAAGAACAATCGACTGTAGAAGTTTCTGAAAAAGAAGTTGATTCTACCTCAAGTAATGTAGATGTTTCAGAAGATGAAGTATCTAATGTAGATGATAATAATGAAGAAGAAGAGGATAACGAAGAAGAACAAAATAAATCTTTTGCTGAAAAGCAAGATGATGCATTACAAGATTCATTAAAAGCATTAAATGAAGCAAAAAGTAATAATGAATCTAGTACTGACGATGCATTTGCTAAATTAAATGAAGCAATGTCTAATAATAAAAAAAATCAAGCAGGCAGTATAGAAGAATATAATGCTAAACAGAATGAATCTGAAGAAAATGAAAGTGAAGAAGAATCTAATAATGAAGAATCAACAGTAACATCATCTGAATCAAATGCTGAAACAAATATTAAAAAAGAATCTACTAATGAAGAATCATTATCAACAGTATCAAATTCTTCATCTAATACAATTGCTGAAACACCTATTTCAAAAGAACCATCTAGTAAAAATAATAATTTAGGACAATTTGGTTTAATGTTTTCTTTATTAGATAAAACTACAATGAGATTATTAAATAGAACAATGAAATCACCAATAGGAAGATTATTATTAAATAATCCAGATAAAGCAGCTAACTTATTTGTAATGTCAAGTTTATTACCAATAACTTTAGGATTAGGTAATTTATCACAAGGTCAAATGAATAACTTAATGAAAGGTGGTTCTTCATTTAATAATGAAGATAATGGAGCAACTAGTTCTTCTGAAATGAGTGTATGGGAACGATTAAAAAAGGCAAAAAGAAAAAATATGCGTACTACTGATATTTCAAATGAGAAAAATAAATATGGTGAAAATGCTTCAATATTAGGTGATACGACTGCTGCAGCACAAAACAGCTTAAATGCTATTGGTAGATTAGTTGAATTATCTGGAGGAATACGATATACAGATGATAATGGAAATGAATTATCAAGAGATTTAGTAGTAAGTAATTATTTAGCTAATAAAGCAACTGCCAATGGTAATGGTGGTAATGATGCAAATATAAAAATGGGTGAAGGAAAATATGGAAAAGGTAAATATGGTAAAGCTAAAATAAATAAAGAAAAAAGTGATAAATTCTTAGAAGCTTCTAAATATGCATTAAATAATGAATATAAAGAACCTGATGGCGGTATGTATCCTAAATATTTTAGAGATTATTTAGGAAGTAAAAATATTAATGTTGAGGAAAGTGATGATAATAACAAAATTAAAAAATTACTTAGTGAAGGAAAACCAGTAATATTAATGGGTAGTGATGAATATGAAACTGGTAAAAATCCATTTGCTAAAGATCCTCATTATGTAGTTGCTACTGGTTATGACGGTGAAAATCTTATAATTGAAGATAGTGAAGAAAAAAATGGAAGTCAATTATATAATGCAAATAACGTTTTACAGCATTCTAATATTAAAATGATTACAAATAAAGGTAAAAGTAAAACTGGTAAAGGATTATTTAATAGATTTAAAAAATATGGTAAAGGTAAGAATAAATATGGTAAAGGTACTATTGATATTGGAAATGGTCTTACTGTAAAAAATCCAGAAGATGTTATGATGTTTTGGGGTTATTTACAAAGTAAAGGCTTATCAGATGCTTATATTGCAGGTATTGCAGGTAATATTCATGATGATAGCTGGTTTAATAGTTCTGGTAATGGTTTATTAAATTGGGACGACAATGCTAAAGAAAAAATAGATTATTTTATAAAAATATATAAACCATTTGGATTTAATTCTTTTGCAGGACAGTTATTTTGGATTGGTGAAGTAGCTTCTATGAGCACTTCAGCTTTTAATGCTGCAGATGGTTATACTGAAATTGCAACAGGTAATTTAGCTAATTATACATTAGATGATTTAAATTCTAAAACACCTGAAGAATGTGCAGAAATATTTAACCAAATGGTTGAATTTGGCTTTGAAAATGGTAGTTTTGATACACATAGAGCTGATAATGCAAGAGCTTATTATGATACATTTGCAACAGGTTTTAATGGTAATGAAGGTAGTGGAACTATTATTGCTGATTATGGTGGTGAAGTTAGCCTTGATATGTCTGATGGTTATGTAGGTTATGAAATACTTAAACAATTTAAAAAAAGCAGTGATGAAAGTTTATATACTGAAGATTTAGAACAAATAGACGGTGAAGTTATAACTCCTGAAGAAGCCTTAAATGGAACTAAATCCAATTCTTCTGCTAATCCTTCCACTAACAATGGTTCATCTGGAAGTGGAGGATCAGGTGGAGGTAGTGGAGGTAGTGGAGGATCAGGTGGTGGAAGTGGAGGATCAGGTGGTGGAAGTGGAGGATCAGGTAGTGGAGGTAGTAGCAACAACTCTTCCAACTCTGGAAATAATGAAAATTCTATTGAAATAAAATCATTCATCATTGATAACTCCAAAACCATTGAAGATCTCTATCCTAAATCTGAAACAAGTTATCTTATAAATAATGTTAATATAACTGAAGATATAGATGTAAAAGATATTTTAAAATATTTCAAAGAATTAAATGATATACAAGATGAAACTTTAGATGTGTTGGAAGTAGTTTATAATAAACTCAAAAAAAGAGTTGAATTAGTATAAAAAGGAAGTGATGGCAATGCAATCATCTAAAGACGTTTTAAATAAAGTAACTAATAATTTAAATCCTGAAGAATTAAAAAATATATCTCAATCAGAAAGTAAAATTATAGATTTAATTTCTGAACAAAATAAAACAACTAAAAATTTAAAAAATACGCTTAGTCAAAAAGATGCCGTAGAGAAAGATAGTAATGATGCCATTCAAAATTCCTTAAATAAAAATTTAAATTCTCTAACCAGCATTTCTAATAATATAAAACAAATAACAGGTACTATTAATAAATTTGATAGTACCTTTCAATCAATATCAACTGCTAAAAAAAGTGAATTATCTATTTTAGGTGGAATAAAAGTAAGCTTAATTCAAATAACTTCTGTATTGTCTGCATTTAGAGCTGATTATTTATTATCACAAAATGGTAAAACACTTGATGGTAAAGGTTATTACAATCCTGGTTTATTAACTAAAGACATTGCTGCTTTATCAAATATTGAAGGATTAGATAGTATGATAAGAGCAATGAGAGATGCTTCTCAATTTGCTAATGTAATGTCTAATAGTGTAAGATCAAAAATAGGCAATGAAGATATGGCTGATTCTGATGGAAGTAATGGTCTTTTAGAAAAATTAATAAATAAATTTGCAGATGGCGATGAAGAAATTAAACAATCTTTATCACCTATAATGTCTATGACTAAAGGTATGCTTGGAATTGATGATAGTAGTATTGCAGGTTTAACGAAAAGCATTGGTAAAAAAATTGGTGGAGAAAAATTAATGAATAAATATATAAATCCATTCGACCAAATGATAGCCAATGCTAAAAATGATGAAAAAAGTGCTTTTAAAAGATGGGTTGGTAAAACTGTAGGACAACTAACTGGCTTTGGTAAAGAAAATAAGAAAGAAAGAGAAAAAAATCCTCAATTAGTAATGAGTGCTTTAGCACCTTATGCTGATGATATAGTTGATATAGTTGAAAGTAAAATTGAATCTGTAAATAAAAGACCTAAAAAAATTCCTATATACGCAAAACCTGTTTGGATTGTCAATTCTGAATATCAAGAAAATGGTTTAGAAAAAAGAATGGCTCAAGAAGAAGCAAAATTAACCAGTGATATTGATAGTCAAGTTAGAAAAGAAGTTAAAGATAGCAACAAAGAACTCAGTGAAGAAGATATTCAAAAATTAATAAAACAAAGAGTTGATAAAGCTAAAAAAGAACAAAATATAGGAACAACTCTTGGAGATGATTTTATTGAAGAGAGAATGAAAAATCTTGTTTTAGGTTTAACTAATAATAAAAAAGATAAATATGGAAATGCATTATTTGAAAAGGATGACATTACAGGAGAATATAAAGGAAAATTTGTTGATAAATATAAACAAGCTCATCAAATGGATGATGAACATGCAACAGCTAAAGAACAAAAAGATTTTATTAATAGTACAGTACAAGGTATTAAAGATAAAGATAAAAAGTTAAAAAATAAAAAAGCAGAAGGAAAAATTAAAGTAGGAGATAGAGAATATGAAATTGATACTAGTATGACTGATATTGGTTCTAATATATTAGATATGGTAAATATTGGTGGTATAGGTGATACATTTGCTGAATATGGACCAATATTAGGTGCTGGTGCAATGGCTTTAAAATTATTAGGCAAAGAAAGTAGAAAAGAATTATTTACTAAAATAAAAGAAGATAAAAGAGCTTTAAAAGAAAAGAAAAGAAATATTTCAGAACAAATAAATTCTTATAATATGCTTCAAAATACAGAAGAAATTGTTAGTGAAACGGTTACTAATTACTTACAAGAAATTTTTGATATAGATGATTCTAATAGTAGTGAATATGATAATTTTTTAAAAAGTGTAAGTAATTTTTTAGCTGTTTTATTTAAAGGAAATACTTCTCTTGATTTTACTAATAATGAAAAATTATTAGAAAGCTTTAATAATAATTATGATGTATATAAAAAAAGTTTAATAGCTGTCTTTCCAGTTCTTGAAGGAGATGAAGAAAGATGTGATAAAATCCTTAAAGAAATTATTAATAATATAATTGAATCAAGAAATGGAACATACAAAGATTTTAAAAAGAAAAAAAGAAAAAATGATAAGAGTAGAAAAAAAAGACAAAAAGCTAATTCTAAAAATAATCAAGAAGATAATGAAGAATCGGAAGTAGAACCATCATCTATGGATGATGGAGAAACTGAAGAAATACTTGATGATGTTATTGAAAATACAGAACCTGACGGAGCTTTCCAAATGGGAAGAAATCCTAAAAAAGCTGTTTTAAGAGCTTTTGAAAGTGGTAAAGAATCTAAAATAACTAATGAAAAACAAGTACAAGTTTTATCTCCAACTGATAAAGTAGCTACTAAAAAAGAAGTTGATAATTCTCCAACAAATAATTCTTCAGCAGCGGCATCATTTGGTATTGCAGCAGGTCTTGCTGGTGTTGCATCTATGTTTGCTAATTTTCTTAATATATTTTCTAAAGGTACTAATAATAAAGAAGAGGGTATTACTAGTAGAAAAGGTGTAGAAACTAGTAGTATGTTTAGTAGAATAAAATCATTTTTAAATAAAACAAATTTATCAAAAACTGATGAAGGGAAAAGTGTAAAAAAATATATTAATGATGTACAAAAAAATTCTAAAGATGCTCTTAAATCATTGGATATTAAAGTTGAGGAAACTGAGAAAAAAGAAGGTTTATTAGATAAAGCATATAATAAGGTTAAAGATTTTATAAAAGATAAAATAAAAAATAGTGCAATTTATAAGGCAATATCAGGTTTTAAAAAGAATATTAAAGATAAAATAGATAGTATAAAAAAAGGTATTTCAGATAAAATAAATGGTGTTAAAGAAGGTATTAAAAATAAAATTAATGGTATTTTAGAAAAACCTAAAAAAGCTCTCA
>Ga0326512_10003124_pt1 | contig 12191 bp, 13 predicted proteins | sample 1_2617_0518_D_FD_203652 | JGI IMG/M metagenome (GOLD analysis project Ga0326512, IMG submission 203652) | Bovine rumen microbial communities from UC Davis, California, United States - 1_2617_0518 | ecosystem: Host-associated > Mammals > Digestive system > Stomach > Rumen | place: USA... | reverse complement strand
TCATATTATTCCTATCCACAATGTAACCATCGCTCTTGAATCGTCCAATAGTCATATTCGAACGGTCATACACATGACCATCCGAACTAATCTTCCCGATAGTCATATTCGAACGGTCATATATTGACTGACCACTAATCGTTTGACATATCATGAATAACATGACAGCAAACAATGTTTTGCATTCAAGCCCTCTCGTCATATTCATTCCATCGATTTATCAAGACCTTCTACGAAGCCCTTTATTTCGCTTTTGATGCCATCAAATGAATTAATGGCACTCTTCACGAAATAGCCTGCACACTCTCCTTCCAACTGGCCAATCTTTTCTGCCTCTTCATTTGTATACTGGTAATTCTCCATATCAGCAGCGATTTGCTCATATCGGGCATAAGCCTCTTTCCAATCTTCAGCTGAGTATTCTTCGTGATGCTCGCGAATATCTTCCGTCAGTTTTTCCAATTGAACAATAGGATTCTGCTTTCCAACAGAACAGGAAAACAGATACAAACTAAGCAACAGTATCGTCACCAACTTAACTTTTTGATAATTCTCTCTTTTAATATTCATACACGAAAATCTATTTTTATTATTGATTAAAATGCATCTTTTGTCTCTTGTGACAACTCCCATAATACGTCTAAAGGATTCCTATATACTGGATTTTCCTTTTCCAGACATTTATTTAGAACATATATAGCGGCATCATTGATTTTCTGAAACAGTGAATCATGCTCATTCCAATCTGTATCCCAACTATTGAGCTCACAATTCTGATCATACCATATCTGATACAACTCCTCAAACTCTTCAGTTGAAAGTTCTATCTCAAACCAGTACCGATGACACAAACCTGCATCACCAGCCTCGAAACAAAAATCAACATAAAATTTTGCTTTCTCCATATATTAGGAATCTGAATCTTTTCATAATTTGGATCTATTCTTATAATCGATTACACTTTGAGGTAACCATTTGTCTTCGTCATCAATAGGCACATCTTTAGGGATTAGGATATGATAGTCTTCTTTTCCAGAGATAATGTCATTAATGATGAAATGTTCAAGTCTGCCGTTTTCTTCCCTTTCCAATTATATTGTTGTATCACCTCAGCTTGCGGATAACACAACTTTATGATTGCACTAATAATATACTCATCTAACGAGGCTCTGTTAGCATATGGGATTTTCGCTTTTAGAGCATTGTCTTTCTTCAACAATCTCCTTAATATTTTCTCGTCTATATATCCTGCATTTCTTCTCTTGTTTAAGGGAATAGTATCTATAATAGAATCATTTACATCAAATATTGTTTTAATGTCTTCTCCAGATATATATGAGCCTACATATTTATCAGATTCTAACAAATTAAATGCTCCCTGAGGGTTTCCTAACCAACTTTTCATATTTATTTAGCATTAATATAATCACTATTTATAGGATAGAAATTGCTATAAGGCTAGGCGAAGACCTAGATCGCAACTTTTATGCTCAGGCATTTCTCTGTCCCGATAAGATACCTTGCACTTGTAATTTTCGTCAGTAAATCCACCACCTCGTATAACATGCGTTTGACCAGATTGTGGACCAGTAGGATTCACTTGATCCATACTGCTATACTCGCCATAAAAGTCTTGACACCACTCTCTTACATTGCCACTCATATCATAGATTCTTAACCTGTTGGGTGACTTTGTCTTCACTTTATGAGTTCCATAATTAGGGTCGCTTTGGTACATACGATAACTATTCCTGTCGTACCATGCAACAAAATCTTCATTGTTATTACCGGCATACATATAACCTCCTGTTAGACAGCCGCGGGCTGCACATTCCCATTCTGCTTCTGTCGGAAGACGAAAATTTCTCCCAGTCAGAGAGTTTAGCTTTGCTATAAATTGTTGACAATCATCCCAACTAACCTCTTCTACAGGACGCTTAGGATCTTTAAAATGAGATGGATTTGCTGACATGACAGCTTCCCAAAGTTCTTGAGTTACCTCAGTTTCTCCTATATAATATGTGTCGAGATTTACATAATGTACTGGTTTTGTATCTTCATTGACAAAGTTTCCTTGATCCGCAGTCCCCCCCATAGAGAATCTACACCATTCTACTCTTATCATTTTAAACGATACATTACCTACTTTTATAATTCGATATGGAGAATCGGCTTCCTCCATTTTAAAATTGAAGGTAGTCTGCGATGTGGTAGCGTTTATAGTAGTTATATAGTCCTTCCATTCGGTTGCTGAAAGTCGAATTTGATGTTGTCCTAATGAAACAGATTTTATTCCAGAGGCTAATCCTTGCTCAACACCATCAATATAAAGTGTTGCATTTGGATTATTTGAAGTAATTTTTATATTGATAAGATTACTTAATTTTGCCGTAATCGTTGCATTTTCATTTCCTATAATGTTAATTGTGCTCTTATAATCTGCATAACCACCTAATCTAATAAGAATTTGGTGCTGGCCCTCTAGAAGGCTTTCGATAGTAGAGGGAGTCTTGCCATACTCTTTACCATCAATCTCAACAGTTGCGTCACGAGGTTCGCTAATGACATCAATTGAGCCATATTTTGGTATTGGGTTCAGAGTGATTTCTTGTGCCTGTCCTGCTGTTACTTGTATTTGTTTGGTGGCTGTTTTATGATGATCCAGGCGAGCTTCCAGATCATAATAACCCTCCATCATGTCTTCCGAAAAGCGACCTTTCCCAATAAACTTACCATTACTATAAATTACTGCTCCATCTAAAGAGTTTATAGTGATTCTTGCGAAACGGGCATCCAATGCCATAGAGACATTGGCAGTTTTTCCGTCTTCCACTATTACCTCCTGCTGTATGGGGGCATATTTGTCCATTTGCAAGGTAATAGTGTGTGTGCCTGATGGTATTTCTGTCAACATTGCTGGTGTTTGTTTACCAGTCTGCTTACCATCAAGCAGTATCTTTGCACCTGCTATGCTACTATTTACAGAGATAGATCCAAATGCAGGCTTCAAGATGACTTTCTGCTCAAACCTGCCGGCATTCAATTCGATAGTGCCAGTTGAGGAATGGTAGTTCGGGTGTTCCAACCTATATTGATAGGTTCCGTATGCTTGCTTATAATTGCTCAATGGAGTATTACCCACAAACTCATCATTAATATACACACTTGCCCCTGACGGCTCTGAGTCAAGGATAACCCAGCCCGTTTTTATTTGGGGGGCTTCCAATTGTTGAATGCCAGTCACACCAGAAAGGGTCAATACATATACAGTCTTTCCCTCTAATGAATTAATGCTATATTCTTGAAAACTGACATCTAAAGGCAAATACCCTTCTAGTTTTATCGTCAGTCGTTTACTACCTTGCGCCATATAAACAAGATATTCACTTGTATTATAATCCACATTTCCGACAACATTACCACTGAACAATGCTTTATTAGTTGCCAGTCTCACTTTTACCAAAGCACAGTCATTTCCATTGATATCCTTTCGCGGCTGAGTCCTTGCAGTAATGTCGTTAGATTTCACCACAAAACTCTCCACATTAAGCTTCTGGGCATGAATGCCTATGTTACACAATAATAGAACAAGAAAAGTCAAAAACAATTTTTGCATCCTTCTAATCCTCCTTTAATTGAATCTTCACCAATCCACACGTCACTCCATTGATATCCTTTCGTGGACTCAACACAGCCGTCTGGTCCTTCGCCATCGGCTCGAACTTCTTCACCTCAATGTCTTGAAAAAACAATGAAATGTTTCCTCCCAAAAGAAGTAAAGACATTATCACTTTTTTCATGCAATACGGTTTTTAATACACATTCAATTTATATCTATCAGATTCTATTATCTACTAACTATTCTTAACGACTGAAAGTGTATAAGTTGTTTTACCTTTGATTTCTTCTATGCCATAATCTTCAAATAGGACTTCTAAAGGCATGCAATTGGGATGATTTATCATCAAGCGTTTACTCCCCTTTTTCATATAGACCCAATATTCGCTGTCCTTATATTCAACTTCACCTACAATTGAACCTGCAAAAGTGACATTCTGCGCAACAATCTGCACTTTTATCAATGCACACTCCACACCTTTATCGTCTAATCGAGGGGATGTGCTTGCTGATAAATCTCTTAATGACTCGTTCATAGAGCCCACCTTTAACTCTTCTGCAAAAATAAGGTTATAAACAGATTGACTATGAACACTTTCAATACCAAAATCTTTAAAATTGACTTTTGTGAGCAAATAATCAGGATGGCGAACCCTTATACTAATAGCCCCATCGGGTACATACACCCAATACTCACCATCTTTATATTTTACATCACCCAATACCCAGCCATCGAATGATACTCCCCTACCTAGATTTTGTACCTTAATTAAAGCAGAATTGACGTCATTCATATCCTTTCGCGAATACGTCATTGCAGACAAATCATTTGGGGATTCAGTCATAGAATTCACCTTTAATGTCTCATCAAAAGTTAGGATATAAACCGCTTTACTTTTTATTGTATCAATACCATAATCTCTAAATACGAACTCAGAAGGTAGATAAAATGGATGAAATATTTTTAGGCTTTCACATCCTTCTGGTACATAAACCCAATATTCGTTACCTTTTTGATCAACAGCACCCACAATATCCTCTCCGAAAGTAAGCCCCTGACTGACAATTCGAACCTTCAATAAAGCGCATTCTTTTCCATTCATGTCCACTCGAGGATACATACGTGCAGAAAGACTCATTTTATCTTCAAAGATAGAACGAACCTTCAACCTGTTTACAAAAGTGAGATAATAAGTTGTTTTACTCTGTACGGTTTTAATTCCATAATCTTCATACACAATTTCTAAAGGCAAGCAATTAGGACGGGCAACCTTCAAGCGCTTGCTGCCATTTGGTACATAAACAAGATAATCACCATCTCGATACTCTACATCGCCTACCACCATTTTATTATCGAAAGATACACCTGGTTTAAGATTTTTTACCTTGATTAAAGCACATTCAATACCATTTATATCCTTACGAGGAATTATCCTTGCTGTACTGTCATTTGTTTTGGTCTCAAAGCTCGCTACCTTTAAGCTTTGAGCATGAATATCAATGACACGTGTCAAGATAAAGAAAATAGATAAATAGACAATTTTTATAAACATAATTGATACCTTTTTATCGTGTAGTAGAGTGTTTCATATGGCAGAGAGTAGATAGTCCGGATGTTTGATGCCCAGTCGCTTTGTACCATTGGGCAGATATACCCAATATTCATTCCCTGTAAATTGCACATCATCCATTATCGAACCTTCGAACTCGGCACCCGGTTCCTTCAATGCCACCTTCACTAATCCACACGTCACTCCATTAATATCCTTTCGCGGACTCAATGTCGCCGTCTGGTCTTTCGCCATCAGCTCGAACTTCTTCACCTCAATATCTTGGGCAAAAGAATGTAAGCAACTTGCTAATAGTAAGGTAATAAATAATGTGTACTTCTTCATAAATATATCATATCTTTTATTCATTTTAGTCTTTCCAAAGCATCTTTTGCATTCTTTATTCCTAAATCAGCTGCTTTTTGATACCATCTTATAGCTTTACTAATATCTTTCTGTATACCTTGCCCATTCTCATACATAACACCCAAGCAATATTGTGCGTTAGCATTACCACGTTCTGCAGATTGACTAAACCATCTTGCAGCTTCTTCATAATTTCTCTCCACTCCAAATCCTTGTAAATACATCACTCCTAATTGACATTGTCCGTCAGCATATCCTTGTTCAGCAGCTTTTCTAATCCATTTTACTGCCTCATTATAATTATGCTCTACACCTTTGCCATTTGCATATAATAGGCCTAAATTGTCTTGTGCGTTAGCATTACCATATTCTGCAGCTTTTCTGAACCATTTTGCGGCCTCTTTATAATCTTGTTCTATTCCTTGTCCTTTTAAATACATATTACCTAAATTACATTGTGCATTGGCATATCCCTGTTCAGCGGCTTTTCTATACCATTTTATAGCCTCAATATAATCTTGATTTACTCCAAGACCATTCTCATACTTAATACCAAGATTAAATTGCGCAGTAGCATTACCTTGGTCCGCGGCCTTTCTATACCATTTTGCTGCCTCATAAAAATCTTGATTTATCCCAAGACCATTCTCATACTTAACACCTAAATTACATTGTGCATTGGCATAACCCTGTTCCGCGGCCTTTCTATACCATTTTACTGCCTCATTATAATCTTGATTTACACCTTGACCATTTAAATACATAACACCTAAGCAGTATTGTGCGTTAGCAAAACCCTGTTCTGCAGCCTTTCTAAACCATTTCACGGATTCACTATAATCTTGTGGTACACCTTTACCATTATAATAAACGAATCCTAAATTAGTTTGTGCTTTGTCATATCCTTGATTCGCAGATTTCCTAAACCATTTCATTGCTTCTAAATGATCCACAGGAACACCTAATCCTTCGTCATATATTATTCCGACTAGATTCTGTGCTCGCATATCACCTTGATTAGCAGCAGAATTACATTGCCCCACTAAGTCTGACACATCCTTATTTGCATGTTTGTACTCAACAAGCATTCGATATATATCCTGTGATGTCAAACCATCTAATAGTATATTATTATCAATAGCTTTTCCTTGCTGAATGATATATAATACTCCAGAGATTGTCAACAGATATACAGTCTTTGGCTCTAACGACTTAATGTCGTAGTCTTGAAAACCGACCTCCAATGGGAGATACCCTTCCAATTTTACAATCAGTTTTTTACTACCCTGTGCCATGTATACGAAATATTCACTTGTATTATATGCTACATTGCCCACGACATTCCCTTCAAAAACCGCTCCAGATGCAGCCAATTGTACTTTTACCAAAGCACAATCGTTTCCATTGATGTCTTGACGCGGATGTGTCCTCGCAGTAATGTCGTTAGATTTCACCACAAAACTCTCCACATTAAGCTTCTGGGCATGAACTCCTACGAAGCACAATAGAAAAAGAGAAATAAGAAAAAAAATGGTCTCATCTTACCGTAATTATTTTATTGTATTCATCATATTTCCCACGCAAAGCCATTTTTAGGATGATTCTCTGATATAACGCTCTATTTCTTTTGTCTGTGTCTAATTCCTTATTATGTGGATTAATATAACGCCTATATGAGTATTGTATAAAATCATCAACTCCCTTCATATTAATAGCGCCACATGAAATCAACAGAACTCTCAATTTATATGAAAAAGAACTGATAGTCATCATAATAGAAACTTCTTATTAAATATCAAAGTCACTTAAACAAAACACTTCGCACGTAAGAAAAGATTATCAACTACTGAATCTTTTGCTTTGCTTTGTTGTTACCATTCGCAGCAGCTTTTTCATACCATTCGCGTGCTTTTATTGGGTTTTGTTTTACCCCCTGCCCTTTCTCGTAGCAAAGTCCCAGTTGATATTGAGCATCGGCAAAATCTTGATTAGCCGCTTTCTCAAACCACATAACTGCCTGTTGGAAATCTGGTTTGGGAAATCCTTGGCCATAATAGTAGCATCTTCCAATATAATACTGTGCTTCAGCCCAATTCTTTTCCGCAGACTTTCTAAACCATGAAAGTTTAGGAAAAACAAAAAAGACAATGTAGTAATACAAAATACAATACAAATATACAGTATACTACAGAAAAAAAAGTTATTCATCATGTGACATCTGTAAATTAGGATTATACTTTAACTCTTGTTCAAGCCCCATTTCTTTAATAAGTTGAATAAAGGCCGGACGTTTATATTCACCATTCTTTGTGCATGTCCACCTCATTAATGTCTTTGCTTCATTGATATCCTTCTCACAACCAATACCATAAAAGTAATGCCATGCTAGAATTGGATATGGGCAATATGGTTCCATCTCAAATTGAGAAGTATAATGTTCTTCTTTATACTCGGCCAATGCCGCTTTAGCCCAACAAAAAGACAATTTTGGGTCATTTTGTTCGGAAGGGTAACACGGGCCTATTTTTCTTTTAGCAACTTCAACTATATAATTATCCCTATCGCCCTCATCTACTATTTTTCTATAATAAGCTATCGCTTTAACAGGATTCAAAGAAACTTGGAATGTATCTTTATGACATGAATATAAATCTGGATCATCTCTTGAGCCAAGAGAAGTTCCAAAACGGTAATAATCGGCAAGATGTTCCATATTCTCCAGCCAATATTCTGAGTCCTTATCTTCTATATCATGTAGAAATTCCCCGAACTGTGTCAACTTCAGTTCTCCACTCTCTTTCCACTCTTGATCCTCTGTAATTTTTATAGTGGCGAACTCCTTCACATAATATTCCTTCCAAACTTCTAATTGGTAATCACCAACAGGAAGTTCCTTTATGTACAACGGCGTCACACCAACCTTCTTTCCATTCAGCAATACGTCTGCGCCTGCTGGCTCATAATCCACTCGAAGACTGCCTGTGATTGTCTTTAATGCTGTAAACTCAACTTTGATAGTATCATTATCCTTCAGTTCAACATGCCTACTTTGGGAATGGCAACCATCCTTCTGAGCCTCAATGGTATATTTGCCAGGAATCATCATGCCTCCCCATTTACCAACTCCTTTCTGTTCATTGTTTATCAGGATGTCTGCATCTTCTGTCTTGCAAAAAACATCCACTTTGGCAAAGAACTCTGTTAAATCAACACTGATGTTCTTGGCGTTCTTGTCTATCCTTACTTGCTGATTAGTTATAGCAAAGTCCTTTAACTTAACCGTATAGTAGTGAGTACCGTATGGCAAAGACAATGTATAGGCGCCACCAGAACCATCGGCAATTTGACCATCAATTAGTAACATTGCATTCGAAGGCTTGATGTTGAATACAGCCATTCCTTTCTTGCTGTTGTCAACCTTAGCTTTCTTTTTGTTCGTCTTAACCTTCAATTCGTACGTTGTAGCAGATGCTACTTTTTTAGTGCCATAGTCAGCAAAGACAATGGTGGTAGGCAGATAGTCTGGATGTTTGATGCCCAGTCGTTTTGTACCATTGGGCAGATACACCAGATATTCATTCCCTGTAAACTGCACATCTCCCATCACACTACCTTCGAACTCAGCACCAGGCTCCTTTAGGACAACCTTCACCAGTCCACACACCGTTCCATTGACATCCTTCCTTGGACTCAATGTCGCCGTCTGGTCCTTCGCCACCGGCTCGAACTTCTTCACCTCTATGTCTTGGGCTTGTAATGAACCAAAACCCGCAAAAAAGAGCAGTAATAATAGTTGTTTTTTCATACAAATACAGATTCTATTATTTCTTCAACAATTCCTCTTTCAAACTCCTTTTCAATAATGTTTTTTGTAGATTCATCATACCAATATACAATTCCCCAATATTTCTCTTTATTATAGTCCATAAATATTCCCATATGAGTGCCACAATTATAATAATCTGTTGTTCCTTGTTGTCTTGGCATAACCATCCGTTTAATTTCTCTTATGTCATCTACACGCTTTTGTTGATTATCCGGTTTCTTTAATTCTAAAACCAAATAGTTATACTTTGTTTCTTCTCGGGTTTGAACTAACATATCGCATCTAACCTTTTGTCCGTCCACCTCTTTTGGAGATCCATTTATGCTTCTATTATACTCAACATCTGCATAATAGTCCTTAAAGAACTCTGTTCTATAAAGATAGTCGTAAGCATGCATTCTTTTTTCGAAATACATAGCCAAGCGTGCACATATATTCCATTCAGACACACCATCACCTATATTAACACCATCATATAAATATACATCCTCTATAGAGTTTAAGAAGATATGCATTATCAATTTCTTAATATCGTTCATGACGTGAAGCATTTAATATCCTATATCTTTCAATTTCTTTTCTACCCTATTCTTACCATTATAATAGTCTAAATTCAGACACTTGCGATAGTAGCTTGCAGCAAGCTGTTTATTGCCTTTAGCATTATAGCAATCGCCTAATCCTTCATAACCATCTTTTTCTGCTTTTTCAAAACATTGAATGGCCTTATCATACTCTTTCTTCTTTATAAAGGCATCCCCAATATACTTCATATACAACTCTCCCATGAAAAGACCACCACTACTTTTTTCTTCACTTTTTGCAATCGGATACAATTCTAATGCTTTTTCTGGGTTACCGGCAAGAGAATACATTTCTATCCAACTGAACTGCCAATAACCATAAATACTTTCTTCATCTGTCTTATTGTGCCAGTATGAAGCCCAGTGTTGAATTAGATAATCTTTCTGGGGATGTTTATTTATCCAAAATAAAGCTTCTTCACAATTCTTATGACGACCCGCCTCTATTGTCAAGACAAGGATATCTTTTAAACTTCCTTCATATGCCTTTTGATATGAATCTTTCAACCATCCATCACTATACTGAACTTTTAGAGTTACCATTTCGGTCTTGCCACTATTAACATCAAGCTCAGAACGAATTTGCTCAATTCCATATGAATTACAACTGACATAATGTTTTCCAGATTCTACATCAATTGTACATGGTGATATTCCAACTTCTTTTCCATCAACTATTACATTTATCCCAGAAGGTATAGTTCGTATTTGTATTTTACCCATAGAACGTTTTAACTCTGGAATAACAAAAGTTCGATTTTCTTTTTCTGCGATAAAAATAGTCAGTCTGCTGGATTCAAAGTTCTGTTGTTTTGCTTCTACCCTATGCTCACCTGCAAAGATAGAACCTTTCCAAAAACCATTTCCCTTCAGTTCTCCATCAATATAGATTTCGGCAGTACCAGTCTTACACTTCACCTCTAACTCTGCCATTAAAGACTCCAGTTCCACATTTAAGTTTTGCGTTTCCTTACCTATTGTCACCACTTGCACATTGGGACGATAACCTTTTTGCTCTATGCGACAGATATGGTCGCCTTTTGGCAGATAGAGTTGGTATAGGCCATTGCCACTTAAATTTTCAATGAAAACGTCATCTATATAAAGCGTTGCTGTCTCTGGTCTAACTGTTATAACCAAACCACACTTTTCCTTTTTAAACTTCTCTTCGACTAGTGTTAGGATATATGTAGATTTAGAACTAACCTCTCCTATTCCATATGCATTAAAGTCAACTATCATTGGCATGAAGTTCGGATGAATAATCTTAAGTAACCTGCTTCCCTGAGGCATATATACCCAGTACTCATTTGTTTTGTTATCCACTTCTCCGACTATTTTGCCATTAAACTTCATTTCTGCATTGTCCGTTCTTACTTTTATTAGTCCACATGGACGACCATCTGCATCCATTGGAGCATGGAATGCAGAACCGTCATTCATATTCTGCTTAAATTCTTTAACCTTAAATCCTTGCGAGAAAGACGTTAAGGACCATAGTATAGAAAAGAAAATTATAATATATCGTCTATTCATAAAATCACTCATTACCTTCATGTTTAAAATCATTCTCTGACATCCCCATAGCTTTGGTCAACTCATCATATGCATGGTAGTAGTAATCTATTCGCATCATTTGTTTTTTTGCTTCCTCTATGTTTTTCTCGCATCCAACACCATAGAAATAATGCCAAGCTAAAGAGGCATAAGGAGTAGTGCGTAATAATCCATTATCATTACACATATCATTTACCAAGCGGAATGACATCTGCTCAATTGGTAAGGAAGTGAAAGCTGGATTCAAATAGTTATCTGCAACTTCGATTCCCGATTTCGACATTTTCAATGCCCACTTAAAAGCCTCAACTGGATTTATTTGCGTTATTACCGAATCACGATCACAGGTTCCAAAATCCATCCTATAACCAACATATTCTCCAGAAAGCAGATATTCAATGATACGTTCTGGATACTCCGAATCTGGTCCTCCCTCAGTGTTTTTGACCAATTCCCCGAACTCTGTCAACTTCAATTCTCCAGACTCCTTCCATTCTTGATCTTCTGCAATCTTCACATTGGCAAACTCCTTCACATAATACTCCTTCCAAACTTCTAATTGATAATCACCAACAGGAAGTTCCTTTATGTACAACGGCGTCACACCAACCTTCTTTCCATTCAGCAATACGTCTGCGCCTGCTGGCTCATAATCCACTCGAAGACTGCCTGTGATTGTCTTTAATGCTG
>Ga0326512_10003123_pt1 | contig 12194 bp, 14 predicted proteins | sample 1_2617_0518_D_FD_203652 | JGI IMG/M metagenome (GOLD analysis project Ga0326512, IMG submission 203652) | Bovine rumen microbial communities from UC Davis, California, United States - 1_2617_0518 | ecosystem: Host-associated > Mammals > Digestive system > Stomach > Rumen | place: USA... | reverse complement strand
GTGGCACTTGCCGCCACCGCCGCCCTCTGCTTCCGGGAAGGTCTGCGTGAAATCGGTGACCGCCGTCTCGGATACCTTGAACGAGCACATTTCAAATTCATAGATGCCGTTGTTCGGGTTGACGTTCTCCTCCTGAATCAATGCAGGCAGCTGTGCCGCCGTCTCGATCACGAACTTGATCGGCTCCCCTGTATCAGCCAGGTCGAGGTGGACCTTCATGCGCCCGTTAAGCGTGCCGCCACTGGAGAGCGTGATCGGCGTATCACTTTCGAACACCGTAAACTTCCGCCCACAGATGACGCCATGGCCGCCTGCCATGTGGAGCGTGTTGCCGCCTGACAGCGAGCACTCGCATCCGTATATGATGCCCGATGTGACAGCCTTCTCATAGAGCAAGGCGTCATCGAGCGGCGTGACGGTCTGCCCTGCATATGTGACTAACTGGATATTAGTAGTTGCCATTGGTTTCTCCTCTTAATATTTTAGTGAGGTCTATTCTTACCGTTCCGAATATCAGCGTGGTCGTGTCGCTGACCACTTTGCCCGTCAGGCAGGTCGTGTATGCGACGCCGTTCGTGATCACTACGGCCTGCTGCCCGATGTCCATCTCGGAGGGCCGCACAAGGTCATCATCGTTCATCACCTTAAGCTCGATCAGATTGTTGTAGGCGCGGCCGGAAAAGCGGTCGGATGCCACGAGCTGGGCGGCTGCCTCGAAGGTCTGCTCGTCCAGTGCGACGGTTGAGCTGATCGCAAAGTTGACAGGCGTCACCCTGTCTGAGTCCGTCGTGTCGTACTCTCCGTCGGGATGTAAGAAGTATGTGATGCTCGTGCTATAGTCGTCCTCATTGTAGACGGTCAGCTTGTTGAGCGAGTTGGCTGTCTGCTTCAGGACAACGTTCTTTTCGATGACATTGGGCAAATCTGCCTCAAAGGTCCTAGACTCCGCACTGTTGACGCCGATATACAGATTGATTCGGCGGTGCACGAAGTCTGGCTTGACCTCGATGCTGATCCTGTACTTCTCCAGTGCACGAGTGATAATACTGTCACGGAAGTTTATGATGGCGTAGTGACTGCCGGCCACGTCCGAGGTGATATGAAGGCCCCAGTTGTATGTATTGGTGCGGACATACACTGCGAGGTTCGGGATGCGCTGCTGCACGTCCGGGCTGTTGACGAAGTATTCATTGATATAATTCGCGATCACCTGCTCGAGCGAGGTGCCGGAGCCTTGGTAGTTCGTGTCGAACAGGATGTCGACGGAGAACCTGTCGATAAATGACTGGTAGGTCACCGTCATCAGCTTTTTGCTCGTTGTGCCGACCGTGACGCCTGTAATCAGGCCGAACCAGTCATACCCATTCCCCACGATCCGGATGTACTGACCCTCGACGACTCGCTCATCGAAGACCATGCTGACGTCGTTGGTCATCGGCGCGAGGTAGTCATAAGAGTTCCGCACGGTCCCGACGTTTTGATGGAGGACGTAGGTGCCGTCCTGTTCAAAAATCTCGATATTATACGGACGCATACTCTATCATCGCCTCCACTTCCATGCGGAGCAGGCTCGTGCCCTCATGCCCGACCACGATCGTATTGACGCCGTTCTGCAGGTGCAGGAAGCGCTCCGTGGCAAAGTCTGACAAGGCATACATGTCCTGCACGACATTTCCGGCAAGGTCCTGCTGGGTGATGCTGTACGGAATCCGCGTGGTGTCGACCACCAGTTTTCTGTTGGGCGCGATCACGCCGCGCACCGAGCCGGTCTCGTAGAGCACGTTGTTGACGTAATGCCGCCATGACGGATTCGTTGCAGGCCCGTAGACCACAAGCCTCGCCGGCGAATCACTGTATGAATCGCTGTTGATGGTAACCGTCTGCCGGATGCTGTCCGAGTACTTGTAGTTGTACGTGTAATCATACGTTTTGCCGTCTGTGATCTCGCCCGAGTTGTAGACCACTACAGTTCGATAGAACGGTGTCAGCGCCCGGAAGGTCACCCTGCAGTCGAGGCCGTTCTGACTGAACTTCTCCGACTTGTCGATCTCCGCGAGCCGGACCTCCATGGTATAGGTCGACATGCCCGGCGGAGTGTACGACAGGATCAGCGGCGTATTCTGACAGAAGCGGACGAAGTCGTAGTACTTTGAATACGCTCCCGGCTCTGCAAAGAAAATGGATCCGGATGGCGTCCACTGCTCGAATTTTGCATCTATGACCTTGTAGCGATTAACGAACTGCTGGTACATGGTATCTTCCATGTAGCCGAGGCCCCCGATTCCGTGGAGCATGAGGCCTCTTGTCAGCAGGTTATATGACTGTCCGTTTTTGTTTGTGATTTTAAACGATCTTACCGTCATGTCATTTGAAGTCCCAGGCTTCGATTGATGGTCGGCATGAGCTGACCGACTAGAGCATTGTCGTTAAGGTACACGCCTTTTTCTGCCGCGATGTCGGGGAGGTACTGCATGAGCAGGCTCGTGAGCGTGTCGACCCTCTGTGCGAGCATGTTGTTGCCGTTGGCGGAGGCGTTATGCACGAGGTCATACAGTGAATGCACACCGATGATGGCTTCCTTCCCTGCCTCTCCGCCGCCGAGGAGCGTGTTGCCCTGCGCCCCGAAGATGGTGGCGCCGTCGAGGATCGCACCGAACTGCATGGCGGCCTTGTTCCACTTCAGCGACAGCGTGGGCTTTGTGGTGATGTTGCCGTAGCGGTCAACGTTGAACTTGCCATCGACCATGATGCTGGGCGTCTTGAAGTCGGAGGTGAATGCCATTTTCAGCGCCGTCTTCAGCGTATCCTTTGCCTTGTTGTACGCATTGCTGACGGATGTCGTGATGTTGCTCAGGTCCGTGCTTGCCGTACTCTTCATATCAGCGAACATATTCGAGAAATTCGTCTTCGAGCTGCTCGCATTGTTGTCGATGGTATCGAAGACGGACTGGATTTTCGATTTGATAGAATCATATCCAGTGCTGAACACGGAAGTCGCCGTATTCTTGAGGCTGTTCCACCCTTTTTCTATGTTGCTCTCCGTATTGCCCGCCGATGTCTTGATAGCATCGAATGCGTCCGTGGCCTTCTTGCTTGCGTTGGTCAGTTCCGTGCTGATGGCCGTCCTCATGCCCGAAGCCGCAGAAGTGACAGCTGTCCGTGCGTTGTTGATGCCATTTGCAATGTAATTCCGCACGTTGGTCATGCTATTGCTGACGGTCTGGCCAATCCGCTGGAAGTCGTCGCCGTACTTACGCCAAATTGCTGTGCCAACATCGGACGCGACCTGCTTCACACCCGCAAAGGCCGAAGCCATGACGCCCTTGAGTCCGCCGCCGGCATCTTCGAAGGCCTTCTTCATGGAGTTGGCGACCTTGGAGGCTTCCTGTCCGAGCTTGGAGCCTTTGACAGTGCTCACCATCTCGCCGACCTTCTGCTTGACTGCATTCGCCGCATCCTTTGCGGCCTGTGAGATTTCGGGCCAATGCTTAGCGACCTCATAGAGAGCAATTCCGAGCCCTGCGATAACGCCGACTGCGATGCCGACTGTAGGAAGAAGCCCTGCAAGCGCACCGCCTGCTGCCGCGATTCCGCCAGCGGCTCCTGTCGCGGCTGTGGCAAGACCACCTGCACCGAGTGCTCCTACGATTCCAGGCATGAGAGTCATAAGACCACCGATGCCGCTCACGATGGATCCGATCGCAATGAGCAGAGGACCGATAGCCGCCACGACCATGCCAATGATGACGATGGCCTTGCGGACTGGTGCCGGGAGGCTTCCAATGGCCCTGATCAGATCCGTCAGGCCTCTGATGATGGGCGTGATGACGGGGAGGATTTCCTCGCCGAACGCAACACCAAGGTCTTCCAGCGCGGCTTTGAAGGTCTTCATGCTGTTGGAAGTGCCGTCTGCGGTTCGTGCGTAGTCGCCCTGTGCGTCCCCTGTCTTATCGAGAACATACTGGTACCTCACCATTACCTTCTCGACCTGCGAGAGCTGATCATAGAGAATGCCATGCTGTTCCGCGAAGGCTTTGACGTTTGTCTCGTTCATGATCACGCCGTACTTCTTGAGGGCCTCCGCCTCGCCGGTGAAGATACCCTCGAGGGCCTTGGCGGATTCGTCCGTCCCCGTATTGAAGTAAGAAGCCAGGTCGGCGGACAGGCCTGCAAGAGTGACAGACATATCTGCCGCTGTCGACTCTGTGACGCCAATGCCCTTTGCCAAAGCGCCGAAGGATGAGGTTGCATTTGTCGCCGCAAGTTTACTGAGGCCGAACTGCTCTATGGCGTTGTTGGCCCAATCCTTGACCGTCTGCGCGGAAGCACCGAAGGCAACATCGATCTTGTTGAGGTTTTCTTCGTAATCACTTGCCGCCGCAGTAGCCACACCAAACGCCGCCACGATCGGCACGGTCAGTTTTGCGGTCATCTCCTTGCCGACGTCCGTGATCTTGGCGCCGACTTCCTTCAGCTTCTCGCCGAGTGCCGCAACCTGCTGAGCGCCGACAGATCCGAAGGACTTCATCTGCTTCTCGAGACTCTTGACCTTGTTCTCAGTCTCGATGACCTCGCGCTGGAGGGCGTCCTGTTGTGCCTGCTGCTCTCCGGTCGTGTTCTGTGCGGAGATCTCCGCCAGTGCTTTCTTCTCGATCTCGAGCTTGTTCTTGGTCTCTGTCAGCTCCTGGTTGAGCAGGCGCTGCTTCTGTGAGAGCAGATCAGCATTGCCCGGGTTGAACTTTAACATCTTGTTAACGTCCCGGATCTGATCCTGCGTGCTCTTCAGATCGCTGTTAACGGCTTTCAGTTCTTTTTGCAGACCGGAAGCATCGCCGTTTAATTCAATTGTTATGCCGTGAATTTTGTTGCTGCTTCTAGCCACGGTCAGAACCTCGCAAAATCTTCCTTGGTGGCCAGTTTAGGCCAGTCATATGAGTCATTGCCTGACTCCGTGATCATGTCTATCACATCGCCAAAGTTGAGAACGTCCAAGTCAGATATTTTCAGTCCGAGTTGGATCGCCCTCAACATGTACAGCGGTGTGGTGTAAGGCCGGTCTACTGGCCTTTCTTTTTTTTTGGCGCCACGGTGGTCGCCGTGTTGCCGTTGTAAAGCTCCATGACCTCGCCAAGAGCCATCACGATGTCGTTCGGACCGAAGCCCTCAAGCCATGCGTAAAAGGCGTCCTCGTTGAGCTTGGTCATGTCGGCTTTTGCACCCTGCATCGCCATGATATAAGCAAGCTGGGAGCCGACCTCTGCGGCCTCCGCATCCTCTAACCCCTTGGCGGCAAGCGCCAGGAAGTCACGATGGAAGACCTGTTTGAATCTGAATGGTGTAGCGGCATTGGCCTCCATTGGGACCATCTCCGCTCCAATCTTGATTTCTGCGTACATAATTTACCCCCACTCCTTTTCTTTTTTTTCCAGTGCTGTCAGGCTTATGCAGGCTGATACACTGTGCTGAACCACGTAGCATACGGCGTCTCGCCGGTGCCGACGGATGCCTTCGCAATGTTGGCGGACAGTGTCGCATTGTAAACACTGCCGGTCTCGATGGAGATGGTCTCCGTCTGCGGTTCGATGGTCTCTTCCGTTGTCTGTCCGGATACGGACGGACGGGATGCCGTACAGTTATACAGCACGTGCCTAGTCTCGGACTCGTCGCCTTCGAACTGGAAGAGCAGAGCGAAGGGCTTGGTCGGGGCGTCAACGGACTCGACTAGGACGTTGTTCGTATCTTTGATATAGCCGAGAACATCCTCCTTGAAGCTGTCCGGAACCAGTGCGCTTTCGAAGTCGCCGGAGTAGCCGTTGTTGGCCTGCCCAATCCAGTAGTTGATGTTGTCGGCTCTGAATTTGGTTACTTCACCTGACGCATCAAGCGACAGGGAAACAGCACCGGGCCATGCCACGGGCGTCTCATAAGTCGCACTGCCGTCCGCCGCGATCGTTGCTTTGGCGTAGTAAACACTCTTGAGGCCGTACTTTACTTTATTTGCCATTGATTAATACCTCCATGGTGTAAGCAGTTTGCCACATGCGCTCGCTGTCGATGTATGTGGCTTCCTTAGCATAAGAAAAACCACCCTGCTTCAGAGTGGCTTCAATGTCGGACTCAAGGCCGAAGTCTTTGTTGTCCGTATAGATTTCGATATGGAGCACCACACGCCCAACATAATTAATGTTGTCCGCATGAATGTCGTCATATTCATAAAAGAAGCAGATGAACGGCGGTGCCTGCTCCGTGCCATCCGGAAACTGGTAGTAAGCGAACGGCAAGCCAAAGCCCGCGATCATCTGCGAGATCTCTTTATATGTCATCCGATGTCCTCCAGTCTCTTCTTGACGTTACGGATCAGTTCATCATGTGCCCAGTCGTTGACCTTTGCGATGTGCGGGTAGGCAGGTGTGCGGTCGAATGTGCGGCCCGTGCCGTTACGAGTCACATGGCCAAACTCAAGCAAATGAGTCAGACGATAGTGGGAACCGTTGTAGACGGTGCCGCGAAGAGCAAACCGTCCGGCCTCACGGAAGCTGTAATCCCAGTCTTTGGAATAGTCGCCCGTTGGGTGTCCTTTGGGAGCGAACTTTTCAACCTGCGTGAGTTTGTCGGCTGCTTCGACGGTCACTTCCTTGACGCCTTTGTACAGGGCGGTACCAGCTGCAACGCCGTACTCTTCGAGGATTTCGTTGATGGCGTCTGACAAGTCAAGAGCACTAATACGGCCTTTCCGTCGCCTAGCCATTCGTACCACCCTTCCGCTCGGCGTACAGCTCAATGGTGTCCGTCTTGGCGTGATATGTACGGTAGATGGAGAACCGCTCACCCTTGTATTCCACGATGCGCTCGTTGTTGTAGTCGCCGAAGAACATCGTGAAGACATACGCGGGATTGAGACCATTCCGACCGCCATCGAAGAACTCCGCACGGGTTACGCTGCCAACATTGCAGAAGACGTCATGCCGTGCTTCGGTCTCACGCCACACGCCATAGTCGTCTTGGGACTTTGCGAGACTGATCAGCGTGATAACATCACTTCTATCCATTCTCCTCTGTCCCCCATGTCGTGTAGCCCGTGGCCATGCTCAGCTGAGCCTTCTGTTCATCGTACGAGGCTTTGAGCCTGTCATACTCGTTCGGCTCGCCAAAGTTGAGGCGCACGAACGTGATGATCGCACGCTTGCAGATTTCATCTAACTCCGCCGGAAGCGTTACGCCTGCGATGCCCAAATCGGTCTGCGCCGCCGCAATCAGCATATTCAGTTCTGTATCGAATGCGTCTGTGGTAATCCTCAGCGCCAGTTTTACCAGTTCAAGCATCGCTCCACCTCCATGCAAAGAGGCGGCTTATTTCGCCGCCCCCTTCTTAGTCTTTGCTTCTTTCTTTTCCACTGCATTGTGGAATGCAATCAGCCGCTTACCTTCTTTGTCAGACACTGCAATCACTGTGCCCTTGGGAAGACGGACAATAGTGTCCTTCGTCAGCTCCACATTCATCATGCGGAAACCTTTGCGAAGAACTTGTTGCCGACGACCGCGATTGCGGACGGCTGACGGCCGAGGATGTCAACGAGATCATCCTTCATGCGAGTCTTGTCATCATACTTGAACTCAACAGCGTTGCCCTTCGGCAGGTTCTCCATGACGCCGCTCAGGTCGCCGATGATCGGAGCAGTAACTGTGTCGTTGAACAGAACTTCCAGGCCATCGAACGGATCCACGCCATAATTTGCTTCCATCTGCAGCCCGCGATAGGTTGCATACTGTGCAGGTGTGCAGAGAATGACAAGGTCCTCAGCTGCAGAAGACAGCAGAGCGCGTGCCTGTACGAAGTCATCAATCGCACCAGCAGCCGTGCCAGTCTTAGCAACAGCGGGAGCGGTTGCAGTAGCCGTCTGAGGAGCAGCCAGGATGGCAGCCACGACAGCGTTCTCACGAGCCTTAATCAGGCCACGGGCAACTTCATCATAGATGTAACGCAGATAAGCTTCTCCGGCCATTGTGTCAAGTGCTTCGTCAGAGATGGAGACCCACTTCTTGTAGGTTGTCGGAACCATCGTAACGATACCAAGCACCAGCTGTTCCTCGCCGACCGGATCTCCGCCCTCTGTGTGGGTGCCGGCAGCAGGAGCGCTGATCTCGAAACCGACCTTAACATTGCCGGCAGCGTTCATTCTGCGAACGCGGGACAGGATTTTGGACTCTTTCAGTCTCTCGGCGACGATCTCGCCAACAAAGGTTGGAACCGGGACCACACCGGTGTTTACATTGTCGGAAAGCAGGGCACGGCACTCAGCGTCATCGCCCGTCTTCACATACTTTGCAAAAGCTTCGATATATTCGTGGGAATCTCTGATTTCCATATTCGTCTTTACCTCTCTTACTTCTGGTGCAATGGTTGCTACTACATCGCCGGCGCCTTCGGCAACTGCCGCGCGGACCTTAGCCCGCTGCGCTTCGGCGGCTTTGCGCTCTTCGAGTTCCGCATTGATGGCGCGGACTTCTTCCTCGAGGGCATTCAGATCTGCGTCAGGAGCATCAATCTCAGACGCAATTGCGGAGCGTCTTTCCATAAGCTCCTCTGCCGTCATGGTATTAAATTCCATGATTTATACCTCCGTTAAAATTTTGATTCTTTTCTTGTGCTCCTCAATATCCTTGAGTCGAGCGCGTTCACTGTCCAGTGAAGTCCAAGCACTATCCAGTGCATCAGACAGGCCCCTCGCCTGTATTGAAGTAGCATCGTATGCCGGGAAGGTCACAGCACTCACCTCATGCACACGGCCAATCGACCGCACATGCCTGACTGGCATCTCGCCGTTCGCATCTTCCCATCTATCTTTTACGTCTGAAAACATGAACGACATACCGGTTATATCGCCACGCTCAACAGCCGAATAAAGATTCCTAGCCTCGTTGTTGTTTTCCACATCCAAATTGACGCGGATGAACATGCCACGCTCCGGATCGACAATCATCTGCATCGTGCTGTTTTCGTTGTTATTCCGAGAACGCGCAAGCGGAATCATGGAAGTGTTATGATTCACAAGGAAGCGCACATCTCTCAGATCGGTGTCATCTAAAGCACCGCGCTCGATAACTTCCTTGAACATTCCGCGCATAGGGTGATAGATCTGCGTCTCAGAGTCGAACACTATCGGCTGGCCTGTCAGGTATTTGCCATGTTCTTCATCCGACTCTGCCCGGAGTTCAAAGTTAAACTCCCGTATTTCCTTCATCATCGTCTTTATCTCCTCCGTCATCGCTCACCTTTTCGTCAGCGTTGTAGTACTCGCCGCGAATGATACGAGCGTCGCCACCATCCACGGGCGGCAGATTCCAAATCTCGCGCACATCGTTGATGCTGAAAATTCCACGATCAAGCAACTGGGCGCTCACCTCCAGCTTGTCCTTGTTAGACATATACTGAAGCCGGTTGGATGTGGCTATAACTCTGTTCCCCTGTGTTTGTTCGCGCAGAGTAAAAAGTTGTTTGGTTAAAACCTCGGAAAACTGAATGGCGAAGCTTTCCACACAGCCCTCGTAGAACGCGCTCCACGCATCGCCATAAGCCTTATTGGTAAGGATGTCCTCATTTACACCGAAGTAGCGGTTGATGTTTTCATCAATCTGCTTCTTCTGTTCCGCATCAACGACCCAAGGCTTGACGTCCACCTGTCTAATATCCTGGTAGGTGTTCGGGAACAGCAGAAGGCCTCCGCCTTGTGCGTCCTTGCCGAGGTTTTCTTCCGTAAATCTGCGGCGCTCTGCGGCCAAATCAGAACTCTTCGTGAAGTTGTTGACCCTCGCCATGAAACGATAAGATGCAGCGCTCTTGACGCCTTCCTTAATGCCCTGATTCTGAATGGAAATCAGATCCATAGTCGGAAGGAGTGCGTGATTTGTCTCACCAAAAAAGTCATTCCGATGCTGGAACTTTGTCAGGATGCCGCAATACTCGAGTTCGATGCTCGCGTGTTCTCCCCATGAAAATTCATACCTAAGGAACGGCTTGCCCTCGAACTGGACCACCTCGCAGCGCCTCGGAAGCGGAGCATAAATGCCACTAGGCTCTCCATACCTGTCATAAACCGGCACAATAAAAGCAGTGTTGTAGATGTCCAACAGCGTGCTCAGCCTGTACAGGAACTGGCTCCACGTCTGCCACTGATTCGGAGCGTGTTTCATCTTACTCCGGAGGGCGGGTCTTGCGTTTCCAAGAATCTCCACTTTGAGCTTGCCGATGTGGGTCGCCCTTGCGTGGATCGCGGCACGGACCTGGTCATTCTCATAGAGCTCGCCTCCGTAGTCATGAAAGCGCGGGGTGTAACCGTTCAGCATCCGGAACGTATCAATCTGCTCTTCCTTGACCTTCGGACGCTTGCCGAAGATTAGATCAAATAAGTTCATGGTTCATAACCTCTGTTTTGGAGCCGTTCACCGATCTCTCCGTACCACTTCTGACGGACGCACAGAGCATCCAGCAAGGCGGCCGTTCCGTCTACGTGGTCATTTGGTGACAGCTTCACGAGCTTGCCCCTTCCGCGTTCGACGCTCATTTTGATGGCGGAGTTGAGCAAGTGAATCTTGAGGAGATCATTGTCTCCGATATGCAGGCGACCATCCTCAAGCAGTCCCTGCGTCTCTTGTATTACTGGGTATAAGTTATCGCCTTGATATACGTCATCGCATTGGAAGCCATAAGCCTCCATGTCTTGGATGAGATACTGGGCGGAGTATCTGTCATAGCCAACTTTCAGCGGAAGAAGCTCATACTCTTCCACCAAATTGCGGAACCAGTCGAAGCAGTCGTGATAGTCCACGAAGCTGTCGCCGGATGGCGTGAGGATTCCGCGTGTGATGTAAGCGCCGTACGGAACGCCGTCCCTCTCGGTTGCCTCTTCGATCCGGTCGCCCGGAAGGAAGAAGTGACTCAGCACGTACAGCTGCCCGTCCTTCTCAACGACCACACAGCACGATGTAAGGTCTCGCACCTGTGACAGGTCGATGCCGGCAACGCAATAGGACCCTCGGAAATCTTCCGGGGTAAGGTGCGGGCCGCACGCCTTCTCCACCACCTGAGCGGGGAGCCATGCGAGGCTGCTGTTCTGCTTCAAACAGCAATATTTGGTGATGAACTCGCTCTTCTTGGAGAGTGAGCCTTCCGCGATGGCAATCTCTTCTAGCAAGTAGTCGACGCTCACGGAGACGCCAAGGTTCGGGTTGCTTTTCCGCAGCTCGTTGATGTCGTTCCACTTCTCCATGTCGTCGATCATATAGAGCAGCGGAAGCAGGCGGGTCTCTTTGGATTCGCCCAACAAAAAACGAGTCGATCGTTTGACCAGCTCGTCATAAATGGAATCATTAACATAGCCGGAAGTCGTGCAGCTGAGCATCATGCCCTCGGGCCGTGCTCCCATGGCGCTCTTCATGACTTCGTACTGCTTCAGTCCCTGATCGCCTTGCCAGCTCGCCACCTCGTCGCAAATGGTAAGCGACGGGTTGAAGCCATCAGACTTCTTTGCGGAAAACGCTATCTTCTTGACTGTGCTGTTCGTGCCGGCAATATACAGGTCGCTCTGCCGATGCTTTGCAAGCATGGAGTCATCGTTGACGCGCTTGTTGTGTGCGTCACGTTCGTCCATGGAATCCCGAAGCTCTTGCCATTCCGGATCCAGCGTGATCATCTGCCACACAGAGTTGTATATGATGTCCGTCTGCTCCAGTTTCGGCGCCAAGCAAAACACCCTGCTGCCATAGCCGCCGTCCACCCGGAACATATAATTGGCAATCGCCGCCGCAAATAAGCTCTTGCCGTTCTTACGGGCGACGACCAACAGGATCTCGCGGAACTGCCGTAGTCCATTGGCATCCATAATGCCGAAGATCGCGCTGACCATGGCCTTCTGCCACAGTTCCAGCTGTAACGGACCGGGAGCGAGCGGCCCCTCTGTATGGAAGCAGTGCGACTCTATCCACTCAATCGCATTATTTGCTTTCCGCTGGTCAAAGAAGAACTTCTTTTTCTCAAGTCCGTCGACCAGGTATGCGTACATCAGATGGATCCAGCGCCCTGCGGTGATTGTCCCGTCATTAATCCGCTGGTAGTACGAGTAAATATAGTTGTCTGTGATTTTCTTCGATTTACTCATACTAAATTGCCGTAGCTCTCGCGAAGTCGGAAAGGACAG
>Ga0326512_10003122_pt1 | contig 12198 bp, 2 predicted proteins | sample 1_2617_0518_D_FD_203652 | JGI IMG/M metagenome (GOLD analysis project Ga0326512, IMG submission 203652) | Bovine rumen microbial communities from UC Davis, California, United States - 1_2617_0518 | ecosystem: Host-associated > Mammals > Digestive system > Stomach > Rumen | place: USA: California... | reverse complement strand
ATCAGGCAACGAAAGAATACCGCTGAGCAGTGAATCAGATACAATTCCATTCAGCTGATAAGAAGAACTGCTGCCGGAACCGGAGTTTCTGCTGTATCTCGGATAAATCTTACCGACTTCTATCGAATCAGCTTTTTCAAATACAGTACCTGCAACATTTGTCTGTCTCTTTGTTGACTCATCATATGTCATAACATACTGACCCGTAATTGCTTCAAACGGATCTGACATTATTGTCTCTCTTGTACCAGGATCGTAGCTGATAAGTGTTGCTGTCTGATTCGGATAATCAACAAATCTTACAACGAAATAATTGCCTTCCTGAACTGCATTAATAACTTCTGTTTCTCTGCCTTCAGAGCTTACCTGAACCTTTGTATCGCTCTTTGCTTTAACATAGTATTCAGAAAGCTTGCCGGCATTGCAGTATAAAGTATTGATAACCTGCTCTTTACCGTCAGCAGAGGTGGATTTTGCTTTGCCAAGATGGTCAAATTCAATAACAAAATTACCGTCAGTAACATTTGAACAACTTAAAATATTCTCCGTTGTGTAAGTTTCGGTTACTGAATCGATGATCGGATAAGAACGGGTTGCAGGATTCCACCGTGTGCTGCGGATATAATGAGTAACAACAATAGTAGGTTTGAAACCGTTAGCTGATGAAACATCGATATCAAAGTAAGAAAGGTTCTGACTATCGATAACATTGGCACTTTCACTGTTAAGAGTCATACCTCTGGCAGTTACACCAACATATTCTTCAAGTGAGAATGATATTGATTCAGCCTCATAGTCTACAAAACTGCCGCCTTCCTGATATCCGGGGATAGTACTGCCCCTGTTCATACCCTTTACCCATATTCTGATAATGTTATGGCTTGAAAGATAATCCGTACTTGTTGAGGAGGTAAGATTACCGCCGTCAGCGTAACCGGGCTTATGGACTGTAAAGCCGTCAATTGCTTTGCGTAATACTTCTACTGCAGCATCTACATCTTCCTGCTTTGACGTTACAGTATCAAATACTGTCTGAGCAGACTGTGCTGCATTTTTCAAAGTATTATAGGTTTCATCTGTACAGTTTGCTTTTTCTTTTGTCGGATCCAACATAGCTTCTGCCTGTGAAATAAGTTGAACAAGCGTTTCTGTATCAAGATGAACAGCCGGATGTGATTTAACAGCAGAAATGGCCTCAGAAAGCTCATCGACCTTATCCTGTATCTCATTCTGGCTTGTTGATTGTTTTGCTATAAGTTCAGCATCAGGGATCAGATCTGAAAGGTCATTACGATATTTCTCTTCAAATCTTGAATTGTTTATCAATGACTTTGCTTCCTTGATCTTTTTGTTCAGCTCTGTCTTATCAAGCTTGATAAGTGAATTCAGTGAATCTCTGAGCTGAGAGATAAGATCATAGACCATTGATGTTGTATATGCATCAGCGCCGGTCTTATCAAGAATATCTCCTGAATCTCTGAGCGCTTTACATCTCTTGTAGATACCAGTATCGCTTATGAAGGTTCTGTATGAAATTCCGTCATAGGACTTATTCTTTCCCTGCTCCTTCTCAACGTTCTCGCCTCTTTCTACAAGCTGTTCAAACTGAGCATAAACTTCAGGACTGCAAGCCTTGGTTCTGAGTGCTGCGATAGCATCGGTTATTTTCTTTTTAGCGTTCTTGTAATCTTCATTTGCCTGAGTAAGACCTTTCTCCTTGATGTAGTTTGCCTTATTGTAAAGAGCAATACCCTCATCAATAGCATTGGAAAGAACATTAAAGGATGCATCTTCATAGTCATCCATTACATAAGTCTGTCCTTTCTCAACTGCTTCAAGAAGTTCTCTTCTTTCAGCGGAAGATACATCGTTTTCTTTGTAATCGATATAAGGAGCAATTCCTCTACCGATTTCACTTGTTTTAACACGGATAGTAGAATATGAATCATCATCAACGCCAAGAAGCTCATTTGCTCTGCTCTCGGTCAGACGAGAAAGAAGTGCGCCTCTTTCGAGATCAGCAACAACAAAAGCTTCACTTTCTGAGTTCGGGGACACATTTACCGAACCTGTATGGGATTTTCCTTCTTTATCATAATAGGTGATCGTCAGAGAGAAGCTATCTCCTGTAGATATGTTTGCGACCCACCAGCCGCAGCCTTCATACATCATCTTGTTCTGATTTGAACCAATACCGAAGAAGAAGTTCTTCATATCCTCATTACGAGTTTCTCTCCAATGCTGTTCAAGAGAATTAGCGCCATAGAATGTCGATGACATTGCATTACTATAGTTGTCATAAGTATGATCTACCTGTAAAAGGTTAACACCGCTTATACGGATATCATTGATAATCGGAATGGATACCAGATCCGATTTCACTGCCTCTTCAGGAGTATCGCCAATGCCCTTGACCTTGAAATGAACCGTGGTCTTCTGGTTCTTTACATATACCAGCATTCTGTCGTCAAGTTCCTGTATACCATTCCAGCCGGAACCAGGTGTGTAACGCATACCGGGCTTGAGAAATTCAAAATAGATGTTTCTGTCAGAGTTATTAAGATACCACAAATGGAACATTTCATTTGTCTGTGTATCAAGATCCATCTGACCGGTAGCGGTATTGTTAAGAACCTTACCCTTGGCTGTAATTATGATATTGAAATAGTTGACCTGTTTCTTCGGTGAACCGTTGGAGTACTTTTCACCGCCGCCTACGTCATTAATAATATAGTAGGTAGCATCATACCAGCCATTACCAGTAGGTGTAAAATAGGAGGTGGTACCATTTCTGGGGTCAGCAGAGTTATCCTTGATTACATTCCATACGCTCGCAGGCTCAAGAGGACTATGCTTATGATGGACTTGGTCATCATAGTCTTTCTCGTTCTCGTTAAAGCCCTCAAGTACATTCTTTTTTTCTCCACTGAGATTGTAATAAATTCCAGTGTTTTTAAATTCTGTCTCGAGTCCGTAACAGTTTCCTGTCTGGGCGTACATTTCAGAATGATCTCTGTATGTCCAGAGATAGTAGAAGGGAGTCCAGTTCTCACCCGGATACTGCTTGACATGAAGTGTGATTGCATCACGGATAGTATTGTAGTTCAAAACTTCCGTATTCATGTCGATATCGGTAAGAGTAACTCTGTTCTTGTTCGCAGATTTTCTTATAGTAAGAACCTTTTTAAGCGATACAGTCTGAGTCCTCTTTCCGAAAGCATCCTGAGATCTTGAATAAGCAACAATTTCAAAAGACGGTTCGTCTCTTGTTGTTGTAGCTTCGTAATAATTTGAAACTACAAAAGTTGCATAATCCGCTGATTCTGCTTCGCTTGAGATCTTGGCTCCTTCACTTGTGGTACCTCCTTCCTTGTCGTTCATAACCATATACTCATCATGAATATCTTCGATCTTCGGAACTGCATCTTTATCACTGTAATATGCGGTAGCGTATTCCAGAGCACTTCTTACATTAAGGTAAGCCTGTCTCTGGTTAACGCTGCTGCTCGTATTCATAATACTTGTTGCAGCGATAGCAATGAGTGAAGCCGAAAGGATGATGAGCACAGCAGTTATCGCCATAGCAAGGGGCAGCGAAATGCCCTGCTTGCGCTTCAGCTTTTTTAACATAGCAGCAACTTCCTTTCAAAATAATAATGTTGATGGTTTTCTTTCAGCGTTCCTGCCTGCGCTCCGACAATACGCAGACAAGCACACTTATCTACTATCCCTATTATTATATTACAATAATTTCCTTTATTCAAGTAGATTTATACTTTTTGTATGATTAATCAATTATAATTATTTCACTTTATGCAATACTTACAAGTTATGGCTAAAATGTTATACATTATCAATAATTGAAATTTAAAAAAGACTTGATTTTATGCGGTTTTTTTAAATGTTATTAAAATATGAACGTGTTAATATTATGTTCATATTTTGCCCCGAAAAACTATTATTATAAGTTCTGGGAATACCGTTTTCCCTCTCCTGAAAGTATAATAATATACAGTTTGTAGAATTATGGTGTTTTAAAGATCATAGACATTGATCTGAAATACCTGATTCCGAGGTGAAAAGATTAAACTTTCAATTCATTGGATATCTGTAAATATTATTCTGTAACAGAATAATACAAGAAGATATTCGTCACAAATATAAAACAAATTTTAGCCAAACGCCATGCTTGTTTTTTGTCCAAATCAACAATTTGTGATAATTAAATATGTTAAGCAATATAGCTTTACGGTTAATATGGTACTAAAAATAAACGCATATTGTCAGTATAATGCCATATAAAATTGGTTTAATCTGCCGTTTTTAAGTCCAGAACTGCCAATTATCATGTCAAATGTACAAAACCATTCACAAAAATGCAGTTTTCAGCACTTGTAAGCAAAAAACTTTACAAGTATAATAATAATAAAGCATAATTACTTTACATATTTTTTTATTATCTGGAGACAAAAAAAGCTGCTGTACTTATTGCATACAGCAGCTTCATATTATCAGAGAAGGCTCTCCCCTTCTCCCATTATTACTATTTCAACAGCCTTGGCATCCTCAAGATGGAATACCATCATTTTATTGCCTGTTTCTTCATTATATATTTTTTTAAGGTCAGGCATTGTATCAAGTGCAGCTGCGGCATATTTTTCATCCGTTTCAAATACTGCACGTCCTGTATATCTCATCCAGTGACCATTCTGCTTAGCTGCAACTATCTCAGCTTTCGGATTTGCAAGCAGCTGTCTGTATACTTCCTTGAAATCTCCTATACCGAATAATACCTTTCCGTCCATCTCAAAATGAAGTCCGAGCGGACGCAGCTTTGGCTGATCTCCGTCTACTGTTGCAAGAAAGAACACTCCTGCTTCATTTAAAAAATCATTTATTTTACTCATGATAACACTCCTTATATTGCAGGGAACCGATCTGCACCGCTCCCCTGCATTTATTTATCTTCCTATCATTTCCTGAAATCCTTCCTCGGTAAGAGAGCAGATCTCGTTTTCATCACAGCTTGCAAGCTTCTTTTCAAGAACAAGCTCAAATGCTGCGGTGAATACCGCTGAAACATTGCTGCCCATTCTGTAATTCATAAGCTTTGCAGATTCCTTTATGAGATCAGCCTTTGGCAGACTTACCTCATCATACAGAATTTCAAGCACTGCATTTGCTGCTTCTGCATACGGTATATCTGTGACTTCACGGTGACCCTCATCACCCTTGCCGTCGGGTCTGTACTGACTGTAGCCTGTAGGTTTTACATCATCGCTCCAGATTATTACAACATCCTCATCCTGTTTTGTCTTAGGATAAGTCATTGCTGTAAGCGTGTCCTCTATATAGCGGTGAAGCTTCGGCGTACTGCGGATAATATCAAAGCTCTCTGTTACTCTCTTGATAACAAGCTCCTTCTTGATCGGCGCTTCTGCTTCAACTGTCTTTCGGAGCTTCTTTCTCAGCTCGTCATACAGCTTCTGCGACATTACCTCTTCCGGAGTTGCTGTATGTACAGTCAGCTTTGCGATCTGATAATTACTTACCGGCATTTCCTCTGCATCATCAGGCGGAGTAAACTTCGGCGCATCTTCATCCTCAGAATTTTCAAAATCTTCAAAGTTTCCGTTCTTGAGCTTTTCTAAGGTTTCATCAATTCTTGCAAGCTCCTTACTGCTGTTATCCCACCAGTCCATTGACCATACACGGATAAGCTTCCAGCCAAGATTATCAAGTATGCTTATCTGAGCAATTTCTCTGTCTCTTGTAGTTTTAGCTTTTCCATATGCCGGACCGTCAAGAAGTATGCCTAAAAGATATTTTTCAGGATCGGAAGGATCTACAACGCCGATATCGATCCGGTATTCGGAATTTCCGACCATTCTCTGAGTCTTATATCCCTGCTCCTCAATATGATTACAGATAGTTTCAGCAATACCACGAATCTTATTCTTTTCCGCAGTTACACTGTTGCCGTCATTGATAAGTGTTTTGCCGGAAGCATATTCAAGGAATGATTTAAGTGCGGCTACACCGTCGGATGAAGTCCTTGAAAGATCTATCATATCGGCAGTCATTGACGAATAAACGACCATTTCACATCTTGCTCTTGAAACAGCAACATTGAGTCGTCTCCATCCGCCCTCACGGTTCAGCGGACCAAAATTCATTGATACCCTGCCGTCCTTATCCGGACCATAGCCGACAGAGAACAGGATAACATCACGCTCATCACCTTGTACGTTTTCAAGGTTCTTGATAAATATGGGTTCTTCCGCCTTGAATGCCCATTCTTCAAGCTGAGGATCATCCTTGCATGCCTCTGTAAGCATATCATCAATAAGATTCTGCTGGTTTACATTGAATGTAACGATACCGACGCTGTACTGCGAATCTGTCTCGTCATGGGCACGGCGTTTCAATTCCTCTACAACTGCCTGGGCTTCGGCAAGATTGTTTCTTGTTTTGCCTCTTTCAAAAATACCGTCTATATGTACAAGCTTTACCTTTGCCTCCCTGTCGTTTACTGACGGGAATGTATAAAGCTTGTTTTCATAGAATTCATGGTTGCTGAAAGCGATAAGACTTTCATGGCGGCTTCTGTAATGCCAGAGAAGATGAGTCTGAGGCATATTGAGTGCAAGACAATCATCAAGTATGCTTTCAAGATCTTCGATATCAAGGTTATCCTCATCGACAGAAGTTGTTGAAAAGAACGATGTCGGCGGCATCTGCTTCGGGTCGCCTACGATAACTGCATCCTTACCTCTTGCAAGAACGCCTACTGCCTTACAGGTCGGAAGCTGTGATGCTTCATCGAATACTACAAGATCAAAGGGTTCACGCTTGGGATCAAGATACTGGGCTGCCGAGATCGGACTCATAAGCATACACGGACAAAGACGTCTGAGCATATTTGGTATCTGATCGAAAAGCTTTCTGATACTGATACCTCTACCTCCGCTTCTTATTGCTCTTTGCAGGATGCCAAGCTCACTGCTTTGTGCCGCTTCACGGGCAAAGTTCGGTATCTTCGAGGCAAGACGGCAATAGATCTCCTGCTTTGTAAGCTCGGTGATCTCCTGATCCATGCGTCTGAACTGAGCGATCTTTTCATTGAATACAGGTCCTGAGAATTTATTGAGCGCAGAGCTTCCGTCAATCGCCTTCATTGCCATTGCCTTAGAAATCGTCTTGATATATGCGCCCTTTACATCAGTATGTGCTATACCATCCCTGTATGCCTGAACAGCAGGTGCAAGTCCGGCGGATTCTGCTTCTTCCGAAATATCGTTCCATGTGATCCATTCCTTCATCTGATCAAGATGCTTTGAAATGTTAAGGCACATATTGATCTCATTTTCTATCCAGTTTTCGCTGTTTTCATTTCTTATTTCAAGAATACCATAGAAATCATTCCTTGCTGTTACAAGGTTCTCCCAACATTCCAGAAGTACCGGTATGATCTCCTTTGCATCTGTGTTTCCGCAATAATTCATGCGGAAATCATCAGATCCGGTAAGCTCATTAAGCTTTTGTGCGCTTTCCTTAGCCTTATCCGCATGACGGATGATATCCTTCCAGTCAGTATTATTTCCCTGATAAAGAGTGCCGAGATCATTGACATACATTGCATCAAGTCTGTCTGCCTCCTGCTTTTCTGTCTGATAGGCAGCAAGATCAGATATGATCGTTTCAAGATTTGCCTTATCTACGGGAGAGTTTGAATACTGCTGGAGCTTTTTATGAAGCTTGCTTAAACCCATTGATTTTGCAAGGAACCATTTTGCGGATGTGTCACGGAACTCATTCAGCATAGCATGACCGTCAAGTGTGAAGAAATCATCCTTCCAGTTACTGCCAAGCTTAGTGCGTATCTGCTGTGCATTAATATGATGATCGCAAAGCTCCCATACGCCGAACATATAGGTTGTAAGGCTTTCATTCTTTGCCCATGCCTTCGGAAGATCAAACCATACTGCCGCCTCTTTTGCAAGATGTACCGCTTTCTCTGATAATTCAAATGAATCCGCAGACAGTCCCGCTGAACGGGCAAATGCTCCAAGCGGTTCTTTTATCGCTTCAAGAGCTGCTTTGTATGCGCTGATCTTTGAAGGAAGCTGCATTTTGAAATGCTGTGAATAAACCTTTACGCCTACGGGTGAAAGCGGATGATCCTTCGGATGTCCTGTTCCCTTTGCAGCGGCGATAAGTCTTTCAAGCATTATTTCCTGCTTTTCTATTCCTTCCTGATCAATATGCTTCATCAGGTCTTCATCGAACGGCGGAAGCTCGGGATATGCTGCATTTGCTTCATAATCATTAAGCAGATGATAAAGTGATTTTCCGCAAGGCTGTCTGCGGTGAAGAGCACCTGCATATACATCAAGTTCATGACGCATTTCCGATAAAGCCTGAGCCTTGACCGCAAATGAACGTCTGCTTTTTAGTTTTGTTACCTCTGAGGCTTGTTTGAGCTGTTCAAGTACAGCCTTCTTTTTAGATTTATTGGAATGAAGCTCCAGACAGAAATCGCCTATTCCTATCTTATCAAGTCTTTTTTGCACGACCTCAAGAGCAGCCATTTTTTCTGCAACAAAGAGGACTGTCTTTCCCTGTGCAAGGGCATTGGCGATAAGGGCGGTGATTGTCTGCGACTTGCCTGTTCCGGGAGGACCGTGAAGTACAAAGCTCTGTCCTTTTCCGGCGGATTCTATTGCAAACAGCTGAGATGCGTCTGCGGGAAGCGGAAGAAGAACATCATCCTCGGGTACACGCTTGCCCATGTCCATTTCCTCGGCCTGCCATGCAAGCTTTCCATCCATAAGGCTTTTTACTATCTTATTTTCCGCAAGCTCCTCACTTCTGTTTCTGATATCGTTCCACATTACAAACTGTGAGAATGAGAAAATACCAAGGTATGCAGATTCGCAGATATCCCAGTTTTTCTTTTCCATAACAGCCTTGCGGATTATCGTATAGACTTTTCTTGTGTCTATGCCGTGTTCATCCATCGGCAAGGGATCAAGTCCCTGGATATCTATTTCAAAATCCTGTTTGAGCTTTTCAAGCAGGGTTATATTCATTACAGCCTCATCATCACGAAGTCTTATTACATAACCCTTTGCGGCGGATTTTCTTACTATTTCAATAGGCAGAAGCAGAACAGGCGCATATCTTGCCTTTGTACTTTTTGAATTCTCATACCAGCGCAGAAGTCCTAAAGCTATATATAATGTATTTGCGCCGTTTTCTTCCATTGAAAGCTTGGATGCACGATATATTTCTTTTATTGCATTTTCAAGCTCCTTTGCCGTAAAGGAAGAGCGCAGTCTGTGGCTTTTGAATTCAGAGTGAATGACATCCTTTACTTTATCGGGATTGCCTGCATTATCAAAGCCGATCTCACCGCTTATTTTCAGATCCTCCGGACGGGGCAGGATGGAGAAATCTTCTCCGTCTGCAAGAGCGTCCTCAAGATCATCTATTGAATCTGTAAGCAGCGGAACTGTTGTTTTGGACATTCTGAAATTTATAAGCGAATTTCTCAGTCCCAGATCAAGCAGCTTTCTTTCCCACTGCTGCTTTTTCGTAAGCGGCGCATGGGCGGTTTCATCAACGCTTATTACTGAACTCAGCGCCTTTGGAACACTTGTCAGCTCATCACTGGATTTATCTTCTCTTTTAACGACCCATCCGCTGTCGCTTTTTATTCTCATCGGAATAGGCTTTATACCGCTGAGTCTTGCACGTTTAACATCAATGATGCACAGTGCTTCCGGAACCTTCTTTTCCGCTGATCTGCAAGCGTCATCAAAGGAAACTCCCTTGCCTGCATTCATACAGGTACATTCTGTAACTGATACCTCACTGATACCTGCTGCAAGCTTTTTGCTGAGCATTGAGGGATCATCCTGAACTGCCTCCGGGAATGTCATATCTTCAAGCCATACGCCGCCGAAAATATGATCTCTGCTAAGTACAAGCATCGGGTGCAGACCGACAAGCTCCAGAGCCGACGCATAAAGCAGCGTCATATCCATACAGGTACCGAGCTTCTGATCGAGAACAGCGTCACAAAGACGTATTCTCTGTCCCGAAGCTTCAAAGCTTGCAGGGGGTTCGGAATAGACAATATTCTGCTTTTCTATAGCACCGTAAATAGCCGCTGCCTGTTTAAGAACATTATTGGGATCGCAGCTCTGATATCCGGTGAATGACGGATCTCCTGTCCACTGTTCAAGCAGTGAAGACGCTTCTGTAATTATTCTTACAATGTCAGGATGATTCGGAGTTACAAATGAACACAAAAGCTCTGGATATACCCCATAACCTGTACATTCGTCATATGCAAGTATCGTAAGCTCCTCATTCTGGCGGGTGATAGCAAAATTATCTCTTGTAAGCTCGATAAGTATATTTCCACGAACAGCCTCAGTAACAGATACAAGCTTTTCACCATTAAGTCTGAGGTTTACATTTCTTATTTCAAATACAGAATTTGCCGGAATGAAATCAACATGAGTCATATACGGCAGGCAAAGACCGTCTGATGAAGTGATAGTCAGCTCTACATCCTTGACAGGATTATCGGACGAATTTTTAACAAGAATACTCTTTATTATGCGGATACCATTCTGCTGCAAAGCAAAATTGACAGTCCTTATCATATCTGTTTCAAGCGTCACAGCAGGATCAAGAAATGCATCGGGATCAAGCGGGGCTTCTTCGGCTTCTGCGGACTCTTCCTCATCTTCTTCGACTTCGGGCATCTGCATTTCTTCCACAAATGTTTCAGCTTGTGTCTGCTCATTGCCATCTTCTTGGGCTGTTTCCTGAACAGGCTCGGCGATTGCAAACGGCATAACGCTTTCAGGCTCGCTTGTTGTTTCTTCTTCCACAGCTTCCTGAACAGGCTCGGCATCTGCAAAAGGCTTTACACTTTCAGGCTCGTTTACTGCTTCTTCTTCCACAGCTTCCTGAACTGGCTCAGCATCTGCAAACGGCTTTACACTTTCAGGCTCGTTTGCAGCTTCTTCTTCCACAGCTTCCTGAACTGGCTCGGCATCTGCAAACGGCTTTATGCTTTCAGGTTCGCTTATTGTTTCTTCTTCCACAGCTTCCTGAACTGGCTCAGCATCTGCAAACGGCTTTACACTTTCAGGCTCGTTTGCAGCTTCTTCTTCCACAGCTTCCTGAACTGGCTCAGCATCTGCAAACGGCTTTATGCTTTCAGGCTCGCTTGCAGCTTCTTCCACAGCTTCCTGAACTGGCTCAGTGACAGTGTTTATAGTGTCCTCTGCTTTTGTTTCTACAGATTCCGGTTCTGAAACTGTAGATTTCTCAGCAATTTCAGATACAACAATCTCCTCTGCTGTTTCAGCGATTTTACTTTCAGATTTTTCAGATTCTGCTGCGGCAATTACCTTCTCTTCCGCCGTTTTCTGTACAGGCTTGTTTATCGGATTCTTTCTTGGGTTCTTTTGATTTTTACCCTTTTTATTGTTCTTTTTTGACTTACCCATTCTGCACCTCCGAATATTCTATCTTCCGGATCATTCAATCCTGATAATGATATTTAAAATCAGATACTGTAACGATTAGTTCTTTCACATTGGTTACAGTTCCAATAAAATTTCATTTTATATTATACAATAGAATATTCATTTTGTAAATAAAAATCATGCAATTATTTTATTTTTCTTGTATTATTTTGAAAAATATTGTATAATACATACAGGTGATAAATTATGAAAGAATCTATCCATTCTGGTCACAGAAAAAGAGTCAGGGAAAAATTTCTGACAAATGAGTTTGAACAGTTCAATGACCATGAAATAATTGAAATGCTTCTCTTTTATGCAATACCTCTGAAAGATACTAATCCCCTGGCTCACGAATTGCTGAATAAATTCGGTTCTCTTTCATCCTTACTTGATTCGCCTGCTGATGAACTGAAAAAAGCAGGGCTTTCTGAAAGAGCTGCGGGCTATCTCAATTTTCTTCCTAAAATCTGTCAGTTCTATCTTCTTGACAAAAACTACGCTTATCAAAAGAAATACAGTGAAAGTGATCTGCAGAATAAGATCCTGAATTACTGTCTTGAATATTCTGATACCAGATTTATACTAATTCTGTTTGATGCTTTAAGCTCAGAGCTGTTTTTCGGTTCGATCTCTTTCAATAATAATT
>Ga0326512_10003121_pt1 | contig 12199 bp, 16 predicted proteins | sample 1_2617_0518_D_FD_203652 | JGI IMG/M metagenome (GOLD analysis project Ga0326512, IMG submission 203652) | Bovine rumen microbial communities from UC Davis, California, United States - 1_2617_0518 | ecosystem: Host-associated > Mammals > Digestive system > Stomach > Rumen | place: USA... | reverse complement strand
TGGCTGTTGAATTGGCTTATAACAACGGTAACGCCGATGACTTCGGGGCATATTTTGACCAGTTAAAGAGCGATATGGTGCTTTTTTACGGTGAGAAAGAAGCAAAAAAGGCGAGAGATTACACGCCGAGTGTAGATTGCAAATACATCAAAGAGATGTTGCAAGATATAAAAGACACATTCGAACGTGGGTTTAGCCGTGATAGTGCCGTGGCTTGCGAATTTTGGTTCGCAATCGAAAACATCCGTGATAAAATATATCACGATACGACAATGGCTGTTATTCGTGGTATGTTTGGCAAGCAAAAACTTACACCACACGCCGAAAGATACGAAGCCGTATATGACACCGACGGCACGCCGTTAGAAGATTACAGAGTGTATAATAATCCATACTAACAGGATAGAGCGGGTTAACAGCCCGCTTTTTTTAAGGAGGTAAAAAAATGCTAAAAAATGATTACAAAAGAGCTACACAGGTTATTCCAAAAATCTCAAAAGAAAAATTTTTGTCATTAACGGCAGAAAAACAGGCAGAATATTTAAGATTGTACCGAGAACAAGTAGCCCCGAAGTTTGAAAAATGGCGAAATCCTGCCCCCGTTAAAATTGCATACGGCGGGCGTGGTGCTGGTGCGAAATCAGAAAGCACTGCAAGCCTGTTGATACAATTTGCCGAACACCCCGATTATTTCGGAGACAATATAAAAGTTATTTGCTTAAGAAGTGTACAAAAATCTATTAAAGATAGTTCTTATAGTCTTTTGTGTCGCAAAATCGAACAATTAGGCTATACAGATTTTGAAATAACGCAAAACTACATAAGAAACAAAACTAATGGAAGTTATTTTACTTTTAACGGCTTGAATGATTTTACTTCTTCGCAGTTAAAATCGCTTGACGCTTACACTATCGCTTTTGTTGAGGAAGCTGACGGAATAAGCCTTGAAACGTGGGATACGCTAGAAGCAACAATCCGAAAAGAATGGAATTACAACGGCGTGAAACACCAGGCAGAAATATGGGCGGTGTATAATCCTAATACAACTAACGACCCGATAACGCAGAAATTCGTTTCTAACCCGAAAGATAATTGGATAATCACAAAATGCGAACCACTCGCAGAGGATAACCCATTTTATCCCGAAAACTTGCTTGAAAAGTACGAGGCATTATTAGAGCGTGACCCAGACGAAGCTAAACATATCTATCTAGGTTATCCACGAAACAAGCAAACTAATAGCGTATGGCTTGTATCTGACGTGTTAGACACTACAGACGAAAACAGGAATACAGATACAGCTAAAGAGGGAGCTAGAAGTATAGGGCTAGATATTGCGAGAAGCCCAACAGGTGATAAAACAGTAGCAACATTAAGACAGGGGTATTGTGTGCTAGATATAAGAGCCGTGCGGGGCTATAATACCCAAGATGTTGCGGGTATGGTGCAAGAATTGGCAAATTATGATAAAACAATCCCGATAATTTGCGACCAAGGCGGCAATATAGGCGTTTTGGATTTGCTTAACGAATGGGGTTATAATGTTATAGCTGTTGCTTTTGGAGGGCGTGCCAATGAGCCTAATGTATATGCTAACGCAGCAGCAGAAATGATGTTTCAGTTACCTGTAAAACAGATGTATATCCCTAAAGAGTTATTGACGCAGGAACTTTTAGAGGATTTGAGTGAAAGAGAATATTTTTATAACAGTAAGGGTTTGAAACAGTTAGAACCAAAAGACAATAGAAGCGAAAATACAAAATCTTGCTTTAAAAATAGGCATAATGGACGCTCTCCAGATACAGGTGATAGTATATGCTTAGCTTTTTATAACCGTAGAAATGATATGTGCTATTAAAAAATGCAAAAAAAAAATAAAAAAAGTATTGACAAATAAAAGAAAGAGTGATATTATATAATTATAAAGCATTACAGGGGGGTACGCTTATGACTGTTAGAGAGTTGCAAAAGGCTTTGAAATCGCTTATGGATAACAATCCCGATGTTACAAAAGACACCGAGATAAAGATTGTTGTAAACGGCTCTACAGAAAACGCTGTAGAATTGAATTATGCTATTCCGTATCAGTTTACAGATGGCACTGTAGCAATCACATTATCATAAAAAGTTTTCTGGTGATTGAAATAATAAAGTAAATACTGTATAATACAGACATACGGCTAGGGTCGCTCCCGAAAGTAGTAATCCGTAACTATTGCCGTATGTCTTTTTTTTTACGGAAATAATCTTACGGGGGTTATTCGATGAATGACTTATCTTTATTCAATTCCAATCAATCGAAAGAAACCTTTGAAGCAGGTTCAAAGGTTAAAAACGCTACTTCTAAAGAAGTTGTAACCACTAGAGAACTGGCGGAAATCTTAGGCGTTGATGTTCGTACAGTACAGATAACGGCTAAGCGTATTTTAGACCCTACGAAAGTACTTTCGAGGGTTATAAATGGCGGTAAGTCTATGATTTTCGACGAGGAACAAGCAACGTTGATAAAGCAAGAAATTGCTAAACATCACAATCTTGCAAGCCGTCAAGTTGATACCGTTTCAACAGAGTTTGAAGAAAATCAAGTTATCGCTAACGCTATGGCAATTCTTCAACGTCGCAATGTTGAATTACAGAAAAGAGTTAAAGAAGCAGAAAGACAACTAACAGAGCAAGCCCCGAAAGTTGCTACTTATAACCGTATTGCAAATGCGACAGGCTTGAAGTCTATGCAGGAAGTTGCAAAGATTTTACATATCGGCTCTAAAACTTTTTTCGCTATTTTGCGAGATAAAAAGATTTTCTATCGAGAGAAATCGAACGGTGTTAATATTCCTGTCGAGAAATACATAAAACAGGGGCTTTTTGAAGTGAAAGAAGAGCCATACAGGAAAGACGGAAAAGACTGCGTTTATACACGCATTTTTGCAACCGCTAAAGGCTTGCTATGGCTAGAAAAAATTATACAGGATTTGGAGGCATCAAATGACTGAAGAAGCACTTTTATCTATGAAAATTGGAGAAACAATTTTTGATAGCTCTATGGGTAACATACACCGCACTATTGGCGGGTGGATTTATCAAGATTGCCACGTTTTTGTGCCTTTTATTGATGAAGAAAAGAAAAATGAATCTGAAATCGTCAAAAAAGGTAGACCACGAAAAGGGCTAGACCTTATTACAAAATAAAAAAAATATGACAAAAGTATTGCAATTTCTTCAGAAAAGAAATACTATATTTTTGTCATAGATGTGTTACTCGACATTCGTAAAATCTGCGAATGGAATTAAACAGCTTTAACTTAATAAAGCTGTTTTTTTTGTTGCATTTTTTCTCAAAATGGTGTATAAAAAAGTATACACATAGCGAGGAATGCAATGGACATATTAGAAGCGATAAATAAAAGACTATCTCGACATTGGACACAAGCACCAGATAGAGCTAGCGGGCAAATGCCTGAATATTATGGCAACACTCCACGCCTTGATAGTGTTAATGTCATTGCAAAACATTGTGCAAGTGCAGAATTGTTATTGTACAGTAAGAAAGACTTAAGAAAAAACAAAGAAGCTGCGAATCCGATTGACGAACACCCGCTATATGAATTATTAGAGAATCCGTGCCCTACTTTTCCAGAGATTGATGGATGGACACTTAGATATTTGACATTTGTCTATAAGCAACTTACAGGCGAATGCGGTTGGCTAAAAGTAAGAGACGGGAAAAAGATAATTGCACTTTTACCAATTCCGAAAATGTGGATTATTAGAACGCCTACAGTTGGTAATCATACATTTATGGTTAATCCTTATGGGGAAACAAGCGGTGTATCTCTTACAGTAGACCCTAAAGATTTTGTGTGGTTTAAGGATATCAATGTAGCAGATCCATATGGGCGTGGAAAAGGTAGAGCAGAAAGTGTTGCAGATGAAATAGAAGCTGACGAATATGCAAGCAAGTACCAAAAAAATTTCTTCTTCAATGACGCTACACCTCCTTATGTTGTAACAGGCTATACAGGTAATCAACAAGGCGCAGACCAGATAAAAAAATCTCTTATGCAAAAAATAGGCGGCTTTTTACACGCACGAGAGCCCGCAGTTTTAACAGGAAATGTTGATGTCAAAACTGTAGGAATCGCCCCGAAAGAATTGGATATGGTAGAAAGCCGAAAATTCTTGCGTGATGAATGCTTGCAACATTTTCAAATACCGCCCGAAATTATGGGTATTATTGAAAACTCAAATAGAGCTACTATCGATAGTTCTTTTTACCTTTTTGCAAAAAATGTTGTAAAGCCAGAGCTTGAATGGTTTGAACGTATTTTAAATAGACAGTTATGCCCTGATTTTGATATTGATTTATGTGTAAAACATAATTTTGAAATTGCGGAAGACGAGGAATTAAAGCTCCGTATCTATCAATTCGGTGTGCAAAATGGTGCTATTACAACAGAGCAATATTGTGAAGCGTTCGGGATAAATCCTGATGTCAAAGACGGTCATTATATTTTGCCTATGGGTGTTAATAGAGTCCCTGCGGGGGAAGTTGAATTACCCGATATTTTCGGGGCTGATGACAATACAGATAATGCTTCTACAGATACACCGCCTACAGAAAGCACTGAAAATGTAGAGGAAACACAAACAGAAATACCAACTGGAAAAAGTATCTTTAGGTATCAAAGAGAAAAACAAATAAAATATAATGATTTTCAGTCGAAGTGTTGGAATATGTTCGACACAAAAGCAACAAAACGAGAACCAGATTTTATTACAAGTGTCAAAAAGATTGCAACTAGACAGGCAAAAGATATATCAACACTTTTGGCAGAATACGAAAAAGAAAACAAGCCTGTAGAAAATCTGATTGCAGAATATTTTAGCAAAGAAGTTGATATTGCCGTAAAACGTTCATTGGCGGGTGCGTGGATAAAAGCAATGAACGACGGAAAAGACAACGCAAAAAGCATACTCAATAAAAAAGATTTTGGTGCGGATAGTATGACAAATGACGCTTTTAACAAGTGGGTAGAGCGTTATGGACTTCTCAAGGCGACCGAAATCAATGATACCACAAAAAAAGACTTGCTTAAGAAGTTAAAACTTATTTTAGCAGAAAGCATTGAAAACGGCGACAGTCTTAGTGTAAGAGTTGACAAATTGCGAAAAGGTGCGGAATCTGTTTTTGCAGAATTGTCGGAGGCAAGAGCATATTTAATCGCACGCACAGAAACAGCGGGTAGTGTCAATCTTGGTCAAGTAGCAACATACAAAGCGTATGGAGTACAAGAAAAGCAATGGCTTGCAACTGTTGACAATCGAACTAGAGATACACACTTATTTATGCACGAAGTTAGAGTTCCTATAGATATGGCGTTTGATGTGCCTAGACTTGACGGCGGCAATGATACTATGCAATTCCCTGCCGATGCAAGTGCAAGCGCAGAAAATGTGTGTAATTGTCGATGTACGATAACTCCAGTAATAGAGCTTTAGAGGTAAAAACAATGGAAAACGAAAAGAAAGAGAAAGAATATAATAAATGGAAAAGTCGTAGGTGGCTTATAACTGTATGGAGTATGATTGTAGTAACTGCTATCGTTGTTTTAGGTACAATCTTTAATAATGACACTTTTGCAACTTTGGCAACTACACTTGTAGCTGTTCCTGTTGGGTTTGTTTCATTGGAAACACTAAATAAGAAGCATTATGCAGAAAATGAGAGGGCGCAAAATGTGGGAAGCGATAACTAATATCGTTACTTCTAAAAATATGTACCAGCTTTTAATTTTCTTTGTGTTGCTTGTATGGAGTGTTGCACTTTTAGCAAAAACAGGCATTTTTTATTTTCATAATGGTTTTCTGTCTATCGGAGATGGAGAAAGAGAACGTGAATTGATTAGACGGCAACAGGAATGGGCTTATAATTACATTATGGCACTTGAAAACGAAATAAAGCCCGATACTCAAGATGATTCTTTCGGACACTTTTTTCGTGTAGCTGTGTTAGAAAGAGTGTATGATAAAGTTGTAGAAATGATTGTATTTAATCACATTTCAGAGAGAGCAGAATATGTAGAAAATAAAAAGGCTTTATTTAAAAATATAGTATACAAATTCCCGATAAAGCCATACTACAAAACAAAAGAGTTTGAAAAGAAAATGGATAAATGGACAGAGGAAATTATACATAATCTTTTGATTATACGCACATTGTGGGGTAAGGAGTTTCAACGATGAAAAAGAAAATATTAACAACAAAAGTTGAAGAGATTGGAGAGCGAACTGTAAGGTATCAAATAAGCAATGAAGTTGTAGACCGTGACGGCGATGTTTTGATTGCTAACGGCTGCGATTTTAGCAATTTTCTAAAAAATCCTGTTTTCTTGCCATTTCACAGAGCTGATTGTTTCCCGCTTGGTAAAGTTATATCTATCTTTATCGAAAACAACGCAGTTTTTGCAGATGTTTATTTTCCCACTGTTGATGAACTTGCAACAGACCCTGCAAATGCAAGTGAAAATGCAAAACTTGTAGATTTTACTTATCATTGCTACAAGTCGGGTATGCTTAGCGCAGTTTCTGTCGGTTTTATTGTAAAAAAAGCAAAGCCAAATGACAATGACGGTTCTACAATTTTAGAATGGGAATTGTTAGAGTTTTCTGCCGTAGCAATACCTGCAAATCAAGAAGCATTAGCACAAGCCGTGAAATCGTTCGGGGCTGACAAGGCTAATAAATATTTCAAGTCCACAAAAGGAGCTGACACAATGGATAATAACGAAAATCCACAGGCTACAAATGATGAAATGAAGGCACTTCTTAAGGCTTGTACTGACGAAGTAAAATCTTGTAAGAAAGAGATTGAATCGTTAAAGGCAGAGCTTAAAGAATGTACTGACGAAATGAAGGCATATCGTAAGGCATTGGAAGACGGCAACGAAAAGCCTAATCCTGAAAATCCTAATGTACAGGAAAACCCACAGGAAAATCCACCTACCGATGATGATGAAGTCTTAGAAATTGAAGATTGATACTTGACAGGTTATAAAAAAGGGTTTATTTTATAAGTGTATACTTTTGTATACAGTATAAAAAAGAAGCCCTTTTTTGTACTTTTTGAAAGAATCAATATGTTTTTATTTTTTAAGAGGTGTGAAAATGACACAGAAACAACTTGAAAACTTGATTGATGAGCGTGCAAAAAAGCAGGCTGACGAGGCGGTAGCTTCTATTAAGGCTGAAATCGGCAACGTGAAAAACGGTGTCGACGAAAAGAAATTTGAAGAAGCAGTATCAAAAGCGGTAAAGCGCATTCAGGAAGAAAACGAAAAGCAGAAAAACTCAAATGCGGATATGCTTCTTAACTTTGAGCGTGCAACAGCAGAAAACGCTGTTAAAGGTTTGAAGAAAGAAAGCGTAAGGTCTGTTGTAAACCAGATGATTGGTTCTGCACTTTTCGCAATGGAAAAGAGCAAGAAAAACAATGTTTCTATGGTTACACCAGATGAAATTATTGCAAGCGCAAAAGAGAAATATCCTGAAAGCAAGGCACTTCACGCAGTTTTGGAGAGTCGCGCAAAAGCGTTGACTGCAAGCGTACCAACAGCAGGTGGTTTTACAGTGCCTATCGCATTTTCTGCCGATTACATTGAGCAGTTGTATGCAAATACAATTCTTGAAAAACTCGGTGTGCGAAAAGTGCCAATGCCAAACGGCAATTTGTCAATTCCAAAAATGACAGAATCTGCTACAGCTTACTGGGTAGGCGAAGCACAGAAAATCAATACAAGTCAGGCAACATTCGGCGAGGTTAACCTCCGTGCGAAAAAGCTCGGTGCAATGTCTCCTGTTTCAAATTCCCTTTTGCGCTATACTGGCGTAGGATTGGATTCGTGGATTGCGGAAGACCTTATGGAAAAAGCTCGTATCGGACTTGATAAAGCATTTCTTAAGGGCGCAGGTACTGAGCATACGCCGCTCGGATTGTATAATACAACAGGCGTGCAGACTTATGCGGAAACAGCATTAAGCGTGACTACACCGCTTGAAATGTTTGCACTTTTGGAACAGGCAAACGTTCCTTTTGGCAATGTCAAGTGGTTGCTTAACCCAATCGGTAAGAGCTGGCTTGCCGGTAAGGCATTCTCTTCAGGTCCATTCGCTTGGGCAGAAGAAATCGGCAGCCGCAAACAATTGAACGGTTATGACATTATCACTTCGACAAGTGTTGATTACACTGCCGACGCAGGCACACCGTCAAATTCAACAGCTGATTTCTGGCTCGGTGATTTCTCACAGCTTTTGTGGGGTGTCGGTTATGACATTACAGTTGAGATGTCAAGAGAGGGAACTTATATTGACGCTAACGGCAATACGGTTTCTGCATTCCAGAATGACCTTACACTTGTAAGACTCATTACAGAGCACGATTTTGCTTGCAGACACCCTGAGGCGTTTGTAAAGGGTACACTTAAAAAGGCATAACAAGCCAAAAGGTAGAGGGATAAAAAAGCCTTCTACCTTTAACACTTAATAAGGAGCGTGAAATGAGAAGCAAGTTTCTTGAACAGGTAAAATATGCAGATGATTTGACAAGTGCAACAGCCCGCGCAGGTGACAGTGGTTTGTTTATTGTTATCGGCGGCACAGAATCAACAGCAATTAAGTTGCAACATTGCGACACAGCAGCAGGTGATTATACTGATTTTGCTACACTTGTAGCGGCTGCCGATGCAGATTCAAGCACAAATGAGGGTGTACAGCTTGATATTTCGGGTGCTAAAAAGTATCTCAAAGTAACAGGTGCTACTACAGCGGTTGCTGTTTTCGGTGATATGCCATTTGACCCGCAGTAAAAAAAACATAAGCAATTCGCCTGTATTTTACGGTATGATACAGGCGAACAAATGATTTACGAGGTTTTGAAATGAGTAAAAGAGTTTTTACTTTGATTAGCGGTGTAACAACAGGCGCAATTGCAATTATGGAAGCTGTAACAGTCTTTTTCAATCCTGAATACAAGGTAGCTATTTGCGCTTGTCTTCCTGTAATCGAGGGTGCTATCGTAACTTGTTGCGGTTACTTTGTTAAGGATGGAAACAATGTACAGCATTCTGATTTTGCAAGCAAATAAGTCATACGTATATGCAACCAATTCAGATGGCTCTAAGTTTACAGGCGACCTTGCAGAAACAAAAAGCAAGGTAGAAAGTCTTATGTCAATTTATCCATTTGGTTCGTTGGTTGTAGTACACAATACAAGTATGACTACAAGCGTTGAAATATCAGATGTAGCGGAGTAACAAAAATGATGTTATGCACATTATCGGACATTAAAGCTATTTTAGGCATTACAGATGACTCAAAAGATAATCTGTTGACATTGCTTATTAAGCAACAGAGTGCTTTGATATGTGCATACTTAGGCTATAATCCGCAGTTAAAAGAGTATGTTGACGAATTACAGGCTGTAAATAATCAACAGCTCTTACAACTTAATAACCGTCCAATAAGAAACGTGATTTCTGTCAAAATCAACGATACAGAAATTACAGATTATAAACTTTTACCACAATATACGAAAAACGGCTTTTTATATCGTGGAGATGGTTGGTGCGGGGCGTGGTACACACGCAATATGACATACGACACTGTAAGCGGTGCTTATGATATCTCTGTAACTTATACGGCGGGTTGGTATCTCCCTAACGATGATAATTACAATGAGGGAGCGGAAGATTCCTTGCCGTATGACATTATTACAGCTTGTATTGAGGCTGTGTCAGAGAGATATACTGTAGTATCATCGGGTGCACAAGGAATTAAAGCACAAAGCGAGGGCGGTATTTCCGTAACGTATGAAGGCAGTGAAACTATAGGAAATGGCGGGCTGTCTAAACGTGTTACTGGTATGCTAGAAGCATATAGAATTATAGGAGTTGCATAATTGCGTGTAAGATACAAAAATGCAACTCTTTATATAGCGACTGAAACTGTAGCCAAAAATAAAGAGGGTACAAAGGTAAAAACTTATGATTTCGAAAAGCCGTTAGAAGTTATAAGAGCTGATGTGCAACCTAATACACTAAGCGAAGCTGAATTAACCCTTTATGGAATTACGGAAAAGAAAGCAGCTGTTAAAAAGGTGTTTTTTGATAATGCAAGCTATTTGAAACGTGGCAACCGTGCAAAAGTTGTTTATGATAATGGCGATATAGAAATTTACTTTATAGAGCCTGTTAATCGTTGGCGACAACACGGAGAGGTCTTACTTGTTCCTGTGGAAAATGAGAAATGACTAATAACAAAATAAAAAAACAAATAGATGCCGCAATCGAAAAACTCACCAAAACAAAGAAGCAACTTAAAAGCAATATCGGACAGTCTGTAGCCGATGTATGCTTAAAAGTACAAAATGAATGTCAAATGGGAATGACTAATACCAGCGTCAATAATGCGGTATCATACGGAAGGAGAAATCATCATCCATCTTTACCGGGGGAATATCCTGCCGTTGATTATGGTGATTTACGTCGGTCAATCACATTTGAAGTAGAAGAAACAGACGATACAGCAAAAGGTAGAGTAGGAAGTGTGATTACTAATCCGCCTTATCCTACATATCTCGAATATGGTACAAGTCGAATGAGTCCTAGACCGTGGTTAAGACCGTCTGTAGAGAAATCTGAAGAATTCACTCGAAAAACGTTTGAAAAGGCTATGAGGGATAGTAAGCAATGATAAACACAAAAATAATGTACAATACATTGCTAGAAAATGATACAATCACGGATTTAGTCGATTCTGATTCTATCTTTGATACTTATCCTAGTACAATCGAAAATTTTCCTTGTATCTGTTTTATTGATAACAAACAGACCGATTTAGAATATTCAGACAATGTGCATACGTTTGAAAGGTGTAGTGTAGAAATACATATCTTTACAAAAGCACTAGATGATTATCCTACTACAAGCGAAATCGGAATAGCTGTTGCCGATGTTTTTAATCGTGATTTTTGGACTATGCAAGACAGTAAAGAAGTTGCCGATTCTGTTGAAGATGTTCGGCATAGAGTAATGACTTTTAGCAAAGAAGTATTTCTTTGTTGAAGATAAAATTTAAGGAGTTTTGAAATGGCAAATGAAGCCCCGAAAATTGGATTGGATAACGTTGTAATCGCTAAGGTTATTAGCGATACTGCAGACGGAATCGTCTATGATGAGGTTATTCCTCTTAAAGGTGCTGTTAACGCAACAGTAAACCCTAATAGCGATGTTTCAACAGATTACGCAGATAATGGCGCATTCTTTGCCGCAAATAACCGCGGTAATTCAGAGCTTTCTCTCGAAATGGTAGACATTGACCCGTCTATTCTTTCTTTGATGTTGGGCACAAAGATTGTAAACGGCATTACAAGAGAAACAGGAATGGACCAGGCTCCGTATTTTGCACTTGGTTTCCGTGTGTGGATTGCGGGTACAGACGCAAATGGCAAAAACCGCTATCAGCTTGTATGGTATGCTAAGGGTAAGTTTAGCGTACCAGAAACAGGCGGAGAAACAAAGAAAGACTCTCTTGACTTCCGTCATATCAATATGACAGGTCAGTTTGTTGCAACACAGTTTATTCCGAATGGCGAAGACAGCGGTACAATTTGCACACACTGTCGCACAGATAGCGCAGATGTACCTGCGAGCGTCGTTGCAAATTGGTTTAATCAGCCTGTTATCAATGTTGACATTGATACAAGTGCTGTAACAATTACAGCGGCATTGCGTGATACACCTTATAATGACCTTGTAATCACAGGTACAAAGGGAAGCGGTGCATCATTCAATTTTGCAGCATCAAGCATCAAACTCGGTCAGAATTTGATTGTAACCGATGCAAATGGTGCTATCGTAGAAGGTACTTTTGCGGTAGGCGCAGCGTCAACAGCTCCAACAATCACATTCACGCCTGCAGAGGGCGCAAATACAATTAAAAACGTAGTTGTAACAAGCGGCGTAAAAGACACTTACAATGTAGGTGTAACGCCTATTGCGATTGACTTGACCGCATAGAAAAACTGAAAAAAACAGTTGAAAAACAAGCCCTTTAAGTGTATACTATTTTATACAGTAGGGCTTGTTTTTTATAGCCTAAGTTATAAGGGGTTTTTATATGGCTGAAAATGAACAGTTAGAACAGG
>Ga0326512_10003120_pt1 | contig 12199 bp, 5 predicted proteins | sample 1_2617_0518_D_FD_203652 | JGI IMG/M metagenome (GOLD analysis project Ga0326512, IMG submission 203652) | Bovine rumen microbial communities from UC Davis, California, United States - 1_2617_0518 | ecosystem: Host-associated > Mammals > Digestive system > Stomach > Rumen | place: USA: California... | reverse complement strand
AGAACCAGAGGGTTGTCATGGAACCGACGCTTGAGTTCTGGGCCTTAACCTTGTTTGGCTCGACATAAACCACATCATTCTGCTGGAGATAGAAATAGGGAGAGTTGATGATGTTGGCATCATTGAGGTTGAGAACATGAATCTCCTTCTCGCCCGTATCGGTCTCGCGGATGAGCTTCACGCGGTCGCGCACACCATAGATAGTGAGGTCGCCAGCCTGAGCCAAGGCCTCAAGGATTGAAATCTTCTCATTGACGACGGTGAACATTCCGGGACGGGCAACTTCGCCGAGTACAGAAATCTTGTAGTTGATCATACGCACGGTGACGATGGGATTCTCTGCAGCTGCCATATAGGGTTTAATCCGGTCGTGGATGAGCTGTTCGGCTTCGTTCTTGGTCAGACCGGCAAGATGGAGTTTGCCGACAATGGGGAAGTCGATATATCCGGCATTATCGACAATATAACTCTGGAGCATGGCCTGGGAGTAGCTTGAACGCTGGCCGAGGGTATAGGGTGTCGGAATGGTGAGGTTGAAGGGAGCCGCAGCCTCGTCACTGGAAGCGCTGACCGTAATATTGAGCACATCCTTGGGCATAATCTTGGCATCGTAAAGATACTGGGATTGGGCCAGAGAGACATTGTCACTGTTCTGGAAATAGGCGACATTCTTGTAGTTGCCGCAGGATGAGAACAGAACCGCCATGAGGGCGACAAGGAGAAAAGAGATTTTTTTCATTGCTTATATATAATTAACTTATACGGGTTAGAATTGCCACCAGTGCTTCTTGGCGGGGCGATGAGCCTTGGAGTCGAAAGAAGACGAAGCCGCATCGACCATGTCGGACCATGTATGATGTTCAGTTATCATCCGGTAGATGGTTCCCCAGTCAGGCAGTCCTCCGAGGTTACGGTCGTCGATAAAAAGGTCGACATTCAACTTGCGCGAAAAATGAGGATTATTGTCGGTCGTCTCTTCGGGATAATTCCGGTTGACGGCATAAAACTCGAGACCTCGCTCCTTGCACCATGCAACTGCCTCGTCGAGGAGTTCGCCTTCGCGCACGCTCCAAAGAATGATGCGGTGCTGCTGTTGGATGAGCATCTTAAGGGTATCGACCGCAAAGGGAATTTCACGACCAATGCGGGGATAACGGTGTTCGACAATGGTTCCGTCGAAATCTACTGCTATTATCATGGATTGATTTGACTATTTGACAATTTGACTATCTTTTTATAGAATCGTCGTTCTTGTTGCTGTAATGACTTTCCATGTAGTTACCATAGCTGCCATAATTACCATAGTTGCCGTATCGGCCATAGCTGCCATAGCGGCCATAGTTGCCATAGCGGCCGTATTTGCCGTAAGTTCCGTAACCATAGTAATAGCCGTACTTCTTCTTCGACATATCGACACCGTTGATGATGACGCACGGGTTGGGGAGCTTGTTCTCGGCAGCCAGCATGTTGAGGATGCCCAAGTTAGACTTGGGAGTATAGTCGGCACGGCAGACGTAGCAGCTCACGCAGGTGAACTTGGCGATTTCGAGGGTATCAGTCACCAGGCCTACAGGAGCGGTATCGAGGATAATATAGTCATACTTCTGCTTGAGCAACTCAATGACCAGAGAGAGGTTCTCTCTCGCCAGTAGCTCGGTGGGGTTCGGAGGCGTCGGGCCTGCGAGCAGAAGGTCGAGATAAGGATTCACGCCACTGTTGCAGAGTTCTGTCTTGATATCAGCCTCGGTGACTTTTTCCTTGACGAGGAGGTTGGTAATACCCTGTTTGCGGTCCTGGATGTTGAATAGTTTGCCGAGAGCCGGTTTACGGATATCCATGCCGCAGAGAACGACCTTCTTGCCAAGCAAGGCAAATGATACCGCAAGGTTAGCCGCCAGGAATGTCTTGCCTTCACCAGAAGTGGACGAAGTGAAGAGGATGACCTGGTCGTGCTCCTTCATCATGAACTGGATATTGGTACGCATGGAGCGGAATATCTCGTCAATCTGGTTGTTCTTGTTGGCCTGTACCACAATGCCGGCGGCATCCTTTACAGAATCGCTGGCCACGGGCACATCTGCAATAATGTTGATGTTGGTGAGTTTGGCCACATCGTCATGTCCCTCGATGCGGAAGCGCAGGAGCTGCAGAAGCAACAGAATACCGAAGGGGATGCCGAGGCCCAGGACAAGAGCAATCAGCAGGATGATTGCATTCTTGGGGCTCACCTTGCCTTCGTTTTGGGGAATATCGATGAGTTTACCCTTGTCGGCCGTAGCGGCAAGAGAGATAGAGTTCTCCTCGCGTTTCTGGAGGAGCATCAGGTAAAGACCCGAACGAACCTCCTGCTGACGACCGATCTGGTTGAGCACACGTTCCTGTTCGGGGGTGCTGCCGATACGGCTCTGGTACTTGGTGTACTGGTTTTGGATGGAGTTGCGTTGAATTTCCGCAGTCTGGCGTGCTTGCAGAAGGGCCTGCCGTATGGATGACTGCAGTTCGTCGAGGGTAGCGGTAAGAGTTATGACCTGAGGCGACTGGGCACTGGCAGCCTTCAGCAGACGGTTGCGCTCCTGCACAGCTGTATTGTAACTGGTAATGAGCTGTGTTGATGCCTGATCCGACATACCGATAGCAGAAGGGATAAGCTTGTATTGGTTGGCGGGATTATCGACGTACTTGCGCAGATAATCGAGCAACTCCAACTGAGCATTGGCCTCAGAGAGACGCGAACTGTACTGTCCCGACATCTGGAGGTTCTGGGCGGCATCGGCGGTGAGATTGGTGACGGCATTGCTGCGTTTATACTGTTCGAGCGACGACTCGGTGGTACCCAGTTCGTTGTCGATTTTAGCAAGACGTTCGTTGATAAATTCCTCGGTCTTCAGAGCTATCTCGTTCTTGTCTTCGTTGGCCTGGTCATTGTAACTCTGCACCAGTGTGTTGAGGAAGTCGATACCGCGGCGGGCGCTGGCATCCTTGAGCGTGATAGCGGCTATGGACGTTGTCTTCGACGTGGGAGACACCGTCATGGCCTTCAGATACTGACGGGCCACAATCATCGGAGGCCGTATGGTGACACGCAGCGGGTAGCCGCGATTGAAACGGTGCTGTTCCGAACCGGTAAAAGCGGGATTCCATGCCACAGAGACAAGGCCGTAGTCGGTATAGAAGGTTCCGGGCAGCGAGTCGAAATGCTGGCTGAATTCCTCCGTGGGCTTATCGATGCCCCACTTGCCCTCAATATCATATCCGTTGTCTTTCCTGACAATTTCCATCTCAATGAGACGGACACCGCTCATCAGGTTGATGTCGAGCGAATCGAGCGCTTCGGATTCAAGGTCCACCACGAGGGGCTGGTCGGCATATACCAACGACTTGTGGAGGTTGCCTACCATGTAGTACTCGGAGTAGAGTTTGAGCCGCTTCACGGCCTCACGCGAAAGGAGCGTTGACTGCAGTATCTCCAGCTCGTTGTCGAACCCGGCAGTATTGCTCAGAATGCCGAACTCCTCCATTCCGGGAATCATTTGAGAACCGCTGCGGTTTTTCTTTTCGTCCTTCACCAGTACCTTGGCCGAGATTGAGTAAACCGGCTGAGAATAACGGAGATAAATAAGTGCACCGAAGATGCAGATGATGAGGGAAATGAGAAACCATTGCCAGTTGATGACCAGCATGGCAAAAATCTGTTGGAAACTGAAAACAGATTCCTGTTCCTGTTCATTCTCGTTCCCCGGAACGGGGGCAACGTTTTGGGGGGATGTTTTCAAATCTTCTGACATATATATATTGTTTTTTGTTTTACTGAAGTGTCGTTACCGGTTATTTTGTCAGTGTGTGTTCTGCCACCTTTTAGGTCGTCTTGACAATGGCAATGCCAGAGCCCTTATGCACTAAAGCGGGGCTCCTCGGAAGTTTTTGCGATTAACAGCACACAGGTCATAAACAAATTGTATAAACCTTTAGTGTAAACAGTGTTTTAGCGTGACAAAGATATGGAAAAAAAATCAAATAAAAAAAAAATCGCCGTTTTTTTTGATGAAACGACGAAGTTTTTTTCAAAAACAGACGATTTATTAAGTTGAAATAGCAATATCAGTCCCATCGGAATGGAAAAATCATCAGCAATCCACAGGCTTTGCCCGCAGTATCTGCACGACGGAGCTATAGCAGCTAATCTATCTGTCAAGAGCCTCGTACTTGGAGTGATTGCTCTTGTACTCGGGCACAATCTGTTTCATCTTGCGGACAGTGGCCATGTCGTCGTACCGGTTGGCGATGTCGATAAGTTCGCGGATCTCGCAATCTACCTCGGCATATTCGTACTCGCGGACCTCGGCAATGCGAATCTTCTCGTGGAACGAGGGTTTGGTTCCCTCGAGCTCATTGAGCACTTCCTCGTAAAGTTTCTCTCCATCGCGGAGTCCGGTGATTTTAATCTCGACGTCCTTGGCACCCGAGAGGGCTATCATGCGACGGGCCAGGTCGATAATCTTAACGGGCTTGCCCATGTCGAAAACGAAGATCTCGCCACCCTTGCCCATGGTGCCTGCCTCGAGTACAAGCTTGCAGGCCTCAGGAATGAGCATAAAGAAGCGGGTGATGTCGGGATGGGTCACCGTGAGCGGGCCTCCGTTCTTCAACTGTTCGCGGAACAAGGGAATCACAGATCCATTCGACCCTAATACATTACCAAATCGGGTGGTAACGAACTGGCAGGAATCCTGAGACTTCGAGGCTACATCTTTGTTTAAGCTTTGAACATAAATCTCGCAGATACGCTTGGAACAGCCCATAACGTTGGTGGGATTGACAGCCTTGTCGGTGGATACCATAACAAACTTGCGGACACCGTACTTGACACTGAGGTCGGCAATGACTTTGGTGCCCCAGATATTGTTGATGACGGCCTGGGTGGGATTGTCCTCCATCATGGGCACGTGCTTGTAGGCAGCTGCGTGGAACACATATTCAGGACGAAACTCGGAGAAGATATGATCCATGCGGTCATGGTCGGTAATGGTGGTGACGACGGTCTCTGCCGGGATGTCGGGGAAATCGCGCTTCATCATGAGACGGATGTCATGCTGGGGAGTCTCAGCCTGGTCGATGAGCATCATTGAGGCGGGTCCGAACTTGGCAACCTGACGCACCATCTCGCTACCGATGGAACCTGCTGATCCGGTGATAAGGACACGGGCACCGCTCAACATCTTGCCAACCTCGTCGAGGCTGATCTTAATCTCGTCACGCGGGAGGAGATCCTCAATACTAACCTCGCGGAACTGCACGTTGGAGAAGTCGTCGTTCTTTCCAGTCCATTCCTGTGCTCCATGGGACATGTAAATCTTAACCCCTTCGGCAATGAGCATGTCCTGAAACTCAGGCTCGCGCTGGAAGTCCTTAATGCGGTAGGGCGAGACAATGAGGCCGCGAATCTTGTTCTTGCGGATGACGGCTCGCAGGTCGTCGTCGAGAGTATAGACGTGTTCGCGGGCTATCATGTTATTACTCAGCTTCCTATCATGCGAGATAAAGCCTCGGATTGTGAAGCGGGGCGGGTTCTGACTGCGGATGAACTTGGCAAGACCGACACCTCCGCTCATGGCTCCATAGATGAGTACGGGCAGAGCATCCTTGTCACGGGTAGTGATCTCGAAGAGCGTTTTGACCAAAACACGCAATCCCCACATCAGTACTGTGGCCATGACGTAGAGGAGTATAACGGCCCGCGCATTGATATTGGCAAAGAAGGGTGCCGACTCGAATGCGTGCCACTTGGGCAGTTCGATGAAATAATGCACACAAAGAGCCAGAACCGTAGCCGTCAGGTTGGCGAAAGCCACGTTCTTGAGGTCGGCGAACGAGGAGTAGCGGATGATTCCGCTATAGGTATGGAATACCCGGAAGCACACCACGCTGATGACTACGTAGAGCAGAAGGATGCGCGAGAGCGGATGGAAATTGGTTGCCACAGCATCTCCTCCGTAGAAGAAATAGTAGACAATGTAGCCTGAGGCGTACACTATGAGTGCATCGAGCAGGAGGATGCACCAATAGGGCAGTGCACTCTTGCTGAAGTACCAGTTGAAAACAGATTTTATATTAAACATAAAAAAAATAAAAAAAATTCAGCATTGAACATTGAGTACGGCAACGCCAAGGCCCTTATGCAGCAGTGCAGGACCCAAGGTTGGCAATCCTGGTTGGAGTGTTAGTATTTGCCATAGAACCGAATGTACTACCTGTTCCGCGTTGGGTTCCGGACAAGTCACAATCCCCAAGGGGATGTGGAGGCTGGTCGCGGGATGGTAGTTTTTTGGGGACAAAGATATGATTTTTTTAAGGAATTTTCACCATTGCTTTTGTTAAAAATGCAAAATTGGTCGCACATTGTGAAAAAAAATCCCCAAATGACACTTGGGGAAGTCACTTATCGATTATCCTGACCACATGGACGGGACGGCCGTCGAAGGTGAGTCCGGAGACAGTAATCTGGCGGGGACCTGTGTGGTCGGAGTTATAGAAATCGAACCGTGTGTTGCCATCGGCACCGGTCTGGAGGGAGGGAATCCATCGGAGAGTCTTACGGAGATCAGGGAAGAGGGGTGCGAGCCGCTGTTCGGGGGTAGCATAGACAGGATTGTAGAAATCCCGGGCGGGAGTATAACCGAACCGGCGGAAGGTGGCGAAGCGTCCATCGAGAGAGCCGCTCTGGATGACGGCACCCTCCTTGAGGAATACGTTGAGAACGACCTTGCCGGAGAAGGGTTCGATGGCATTCTGCATCTGGTCGATAATCTCGATGCGGGCCACATCCCGGGAACGGATGCGACGGAGCACACCGATGGCGGAGAAGGGATTGTCGTAATGTTCGTCGTTGATGACGAAAGTGCCCCATTTACCCCAAGACATTGTCGTAGCGTTATTGGTGACGAAAGCATTGGCGACGGAGGTTTCCTCGGACTGGTTCCAGGAACCGGCCTCGTCGGAGGTCTCTTCGAGCCGCGACAGCCGCATGGACCATTCACTCTCGATGACCTGGTTGATGAGCTGAAGAGCATCGTTGTACTCGTGGAGGTCGTAGTTGTCGGCAAGATATTCCGCATCGCGATAACGTTCGGTCGCGATACCCTTGAAGAAGGGCGATTTGGATTTGCGCTGGTCTGTCACGACGATATTGTCGAGCATGACGGTACGCATACCGTCGCGTCCGACAAAGAGTTCACGTTCCGCCTGATTCCGCACATAGGACGCAAAATCGACACGGAACGGTTCACGATGGGAAGCCTCGGGAAAGACCTCGGGATCGAAGGTAAACTCGGGCATGATGGTTCGTTTGCCCGTGAGACGCAGGTTGAGAAGGGCCTGGTCGGGGAAATTAAGACCGCCCACAAAGAAGCGGTTGTCGTCGTCGAGACGGGCAGACCCGAAGGTGTTGCTCACCGTATCGACTATGGAAATCATTGGATTCTTGAGATTCTTAGGCAGATGGGTTACCTGACCCGAGACATACTCCTTCTCCTCAAGGGGGAACTCGAAGACACGGTCGGGATTGTAAACCAGCGAATCGGTGCGGAAACGGCACCAGCCATGGGTGAGCATCACGAGATCGAGGGCCGCAGTAGTGCCGGGAGCGTCACTGAAGTACCAGGCCGGATTGTGAATGTATCCACGGAGGTCGGAAGTGAGAAGAAGAGCGGACACGATGTTGTCGCTCCAGGGATCGTAGTCGGGATTGACGTAGCCGCAGTCAGTGACCGAGATGGCAAAATCACCCCTGAGCGGACGTCCGCCAGCATCCTGAAGATGGAGGTTCACGGCACAGTAGCCCTTGGGATCACGCGCGTTCCATGACATACGTATCTCGCCACCAGTCGCCTTGTCGGGCGTACGATGGAAGATGAGGCGTCGGGAAACGGGACAGCCGGCAGCATCGAGGAGCATGAGATGGCTGATGCCTTCACGGGTGTTGGAAAGATCGAGGGTCCCCTCCCCCGGCATGACCCGTTGGACAGCGACCACACGTGCTCCGGCATGCAGCAGGAGCGTGAGAGAATCGGAAACGGGGCCGGCCGCAAGGATGCGCCATGAGAGCGTGGAAGCATCCTGGGCAGTCACCTCGATGGCGAAGCCTGCAGACTGTGGCTCGGGCAGGGGCACGACATGCGAGACAGGTTGCTGGAGCGTGTCGAGCAGGGGCTGGTCGTAGTCTGGAGAAATGAGAGCCGTGACCACAGCCGAGAGACCAGAGGCGGCAGGTATGCGGAAGGAGCCCATACCATCGTGAGAAGAACGCAGGGAGAGGATGTCGCGACCGTCAGCATCCCTTATCACCATTCGTACGGGCATTGGGAAGCCGTTATTTCCCTCAGCCTTAAAGGCCACGTTCTGGGTTTGTCCAGCAAGGAAACTGCCGCCCTCGGGGAAGAATTGCAGGGCGAAATCGGGATTGATGCGAACGTCCTCGGAAGCAGGTTCGGCAGGATTGACAACGGTGAGTTTCCGGGAGAAAAGAAAGTCGGTCGGGAAGTTCTGCATCCAAGTAGTGTAGGCCCGCAGTGTGTATTCGCCGGTACGGAGTTCGCCGGGCAGGGGCAGACAGTGATCGAAGCACAGGCCTTCACGCAGGACCTTCCTACGCATGACGATGCAGTCGGCCGCGTTGAGCAGCTCGACAATGATGTAGTTGGACTTGACAACATAGGAGAGCCGGTCGGCAGTGGCAAGGGTACCACGGAACCAGATGGTGTCGCCGGCCTGATAGTAGGGCCGGTCGGTAGTGATGAAGAGTTTCTCCTGGGCTGTGGCCTGGTGGTAGCGGAAGAAATCGGCTACCTGGGCGCTTGCAGAGGAAAGGGAAACCAGAGCGAAAAACGAAAGTGTTAATTTACGGAACATTGAATATTGAGTATTATTTCCCGGCGGCACAAATATGGAATCGCTTCGCGAGAATTTATAAAAAAATTGTAAGTAAATTAAGAAAAACCCACATCCGGAAGAAGGCAGTATTTGGGGTGCAAGGACTAATCGCCGGGACGGTTTTCCTCGCCACCGGGCCCACCCATGGAACCGGCGCCACCCAGCATATTGGATTCGCCCATGCGGACGGTACGTTCATCGCGACGGGATCCGGATCGGGAACCGGAGCCTCCCCTATTGCCGCGACGACCACCCATCTGGTTGAACTTGACTGAACAACCGACAAGGAAGTAGCGGCCGAGGGTAGTTGTCTCGCGATCAGACATCGAGGTGGCGGAGATGGTGCGGGAGATGGAAGATTTCTCACCGAGGATGTCGAAAACCTTGATGAATGCCGAGAGGTTGCGTTTCTCGAGGAAGGTGCGTGAGATCTGGGCATTCCAAATGGTCTGGTTGCGGGTAACGCCTGCCGAAAAACCACGACGTGCCGTATAGTTGACGTCGGAGGAGAAGCGGAACTGCCAGGGCAGCTCGCAGGTGATGTTGAAACGTCCTCCGAAGCGGTGCGTCGTACCGAGGCTGTTATTAGAGACCACCGTAGCCGATGCGTGCTGGACGGCATAGTTGGCATGGAGTTCGACATTGAGTTTCTCGCCACGATAGGCGATGCCGGCCTGGGTACTGGCTGACGATGAGCGGGTCTGGTTGATTTCGGAGTCGGCACTCTGGAGGGAGGCATAACCTTTGGAGACGGTATGAGCGAGGGTAGTTGAGGTCGTGACATACCACAGATTGTCGTAGAACGGATAGGAACCGCGATAGGTGCCGTTGATGTTCCATGAACCCAGTCCCCCGATGTTGACCGTCATGGTGGTATCGGTACGCAGGTCGGCACTGTACCAGCGTTTGGACGAGAGGTTGTTCCAGGAACCGCGAGCCGTGAGAGTAGCCTCGTGGGTGGTATATGTTTCGGCATTGAAGGAACGGTAGTTGATACGCAGATCCATGTTGTAGGACGGATCGAGGTCACTGTTGCCGAGCGACACATGTGTGGCCGAACTCTGGTTCTTGCGAGTGAGGAGCTGGGATGCTGAAGGCTGCTGGGTCTTACCGTTGAGGGTGACGCGGAGATAGGAGCGACGGTCCCAATAGTAACGGTATTCCAGACGTGGAGCATAATTGACATATCGACGGGTATAATCGCGATCGTGATCGCAGGCATCCTCGTAAGTCTGCCGTTGGGGAATGACATCGATACCGATATTGAGGTTGCGTTTGGTGTTCACAAAACGGTAGGCCAGCGTTGCCGTAATGGAGCTCTGGTCGGTACGCGTATCGGAATTGTAGGCATCGGACGAGACATTGTTGACCGAGTCGGACCAGGCCTCACCGTTGCGGAAATGGTAGAGATGTTCGGCATGGGAGGAAGAGAGTCTGCCCGAGAGGGAGGCCTCGAGGAACTGATGATCGGCAAGAGGCTCCTGATGAGTGAGCCTCATGCGGAGACTGTTGCGGCGGTTGGACTCCTCCTGCCACTGGTCGATGACGGTATCGTTGTCGAAACGAAGGTCAGCCACATAATCCGTGCCATAGGAAGTATAAGACTGGGTGTACTGATCTCCGTCGTTGGCTGTCCCCTGGAAATCGAGAGTCACGGATGAACGACGTCGTCCGCGAGCGGTTGGCATCTGGTAGCTATAGGTGGCGGAGAGACCGTACTGAATTCCCTTTTGGTCGAAATGGGCCGCACGTTCAGACTGGGATAGGAATGAGGTATTGAAGGTGTCGAGCGCGGCCTCGAAGTCCTCGGGCGCCAGGTAACGCATAGATGAAGACCATTCGTCGGTTCGAGTCCGGTTGAACTGGAGCGAAGGGCGGACCTGAACGCGATGGGCACCGTTCTCACCCCATGTCTGTTCCCACTTGGTGTTGAGCTGGATGTTCTGGCTGGTGTTGCTACCTGAATTATGATTGTCGGCAGCGGTATTGCCCGTCTGAAGATAGTTGATGGTATGGGAACGCGAGTACTCGTCCTGAGAACTTCCGCCATAAAGGACATCTCCCCCGACGGCGAACGGTGTATTCTGGTCACGCATACGGTTACCCTCGTCATAGTTGACATTGACGCCTACCGACCAGGACGTGTTGAGACCGTCACCCCGACGACCGCTGTTACGACGTCCGCGCATGGACGAAGACCCCATTACATTGTCGCCCATGTCACCGAATCCCGCATTGTTGGTATTACCGCCGGAAGCCACGAGGGCATTCTGCATATTGCCGCGAAAATAGCCGGCCATGCCACGCGTTTCCCACCGCATGTCGATATCGTCGCCATCGCCGAGGGCTCCTGCCGCATTCCCGAACCATCCCCTTCGCATCTTGGGTTTAAGTTTGAGGTTGATAACCTTTCGTCGTTCACCGTCGTCGATGCCCGTAAGACGAGCCTCCTCGGTTTTCATATCGACCACCTGGACCGACTCGAGCATATCGGCTGTCAGGTTCTTGGTAGTTGCCTGGATATTCTTGCCAAAGAACTCTTTACCGTCAACATAGACCTGCTGGACCGTCTCGCCCTGAGCTGTGATGGAACCGTCCTCGGCCACCTCAACGCCAGGCAGACGTTTCATGAGATCCTCGACGGTGGCGTCGGGCTGAGACTTATAGCTGTCGGCATAATATTCGACAGTATCCTCACGAATAAGCATCGGCGGAGGAGTGGCCGAGACAACAGTCTCGGCAATGGCATTGAGCGATTCCTGCAGATAGATGTCGGAGAGAGCGATGTTCCTGGAACTGGATCGTACAGTAAAGACCTTCTCCCCCTTCTGGAATCCCATGAAAGAGACATAGACGCAGAGACGCTCGGTGGCGCCCTTCATCTGCAGACGGGTGACGGGCAGAACGAACTGCCCGTTGGCATCGGAATAGCCGCCCACAATGAAGGTGGAGTCGGGCAATTGGAGCAACCGGACCGTCGCCCCAGACAAAGGAGTGTCGTCGGTGGCGGATGCAATGCGTCCCGTAACGGAGAAAGCGGCATGAACCTCGAGGAACGCGAAGAGGAAACTGAGAAATGAAAGGAATCTAAGCGCCATAGTATCAATATGACGGGAACGGGGGCGAAAGGTTTAAACTTCCTCAGGAGACTGTTCGCCGGTTTCGTGATCCTGTCCGAGGTCGAAATAGACCTTGTCTATGGTAAAATGTTCAGAAATGCGTCGTTTGGACTCCTTCCACATCCACCAGCAGAACAGGAGAAGGATAATGAAGA
>Ga0326512_10003119_pt1 | contig 12201 bp, 15 predicted proteins | sample 1_2617_0518_D_FD_203652 | JGI IMG/M metagenome (GOLD analysis project Ga0326512, IMG submission 203652) | Bovine rumen microbial communities from UC Davis, California, United States - 1_2617_0518 | ecosystem: Host-associated > Mammals > Digestive system > Stomach > Rumen | place: USA... | reverse complement strand
CGCAGAGTTTAAGACACTTGGTGCGAAGCGATACGTAGACCTCGTGAACGGTGAGATTGAATGTACGATAGCTGGTCTTCCGAAGAGAGCCGCAAAGGATAAGATTAAATCCGTTGATGAGTTCAACACAGGGCTTGTGTGGGATACGAATGAGAGTCAGAAGCTGATAGCACATTACGAGGATAACCAAGAGCCTTGCACATGGACAGACAGAGACGGTGTTACATATTATAGTGAAGCTCAGTATGGAATATGCTTACAACCCACCACATTCGATCTGTCGATCAGCAATGAGTTCGAACATTTCTTAACACTCCTGCACACAGGAATTATAGATAACAGCGATGGATTCTACAACAACACTCCTAGTTGGTTCTTCAAATAAAGACAAAAGTAGAGCCCCGGGTGGATTAAGTCCGGGGCTTATGCAAAAGGAGATAGATAAATGGAAACTTGTATGAGCGTTATGTTTTCTCTAACATTATCCTATCATACCTTTTCGACTATGTCAAGCAAAAATTTCAATTAACATTCTCTGGATCTCTCCGTTACTTACTCTGACCTGTCCCCTATAAAACTTATCTTTCAATGTCTTGAGGAAAGGTGCTGATCTCAGTAACGGGATGTTAAGATCACCTTCTACCTTTACATTATAAATGTAATCACAGTGTTTGTCAACTGTGGTGCTAACATAGATATATGGTGATCCATAATAGTCATAGACACCAACTCTCTTATTGTCATATACCAGGGTGCAGATGTATACTGCTCTTCCCCAGTTATCCGGTTTACATACCAGGCTGTTGTTGTCCATGATCCAGACATTTGAAGAGTAGTCTTCGCCTGTCTGTCTGAACGCCTTGTTGGCGGCACTGTTCATATGTTTGGATGCCAGTCCTTCCACCGTCACGTTCTCATATACACATGTCTCTGTCTTGATCTTCCTGGTGTTGGTCTGGATCTTACTATTGAGCCCCAGCATAGTGAAATAGGGGTTGCCAAGGCTGATACAGTTGGCTGTCATTATGATAGGCAAGTCTTCAATCTTACCGTTTACAGTGTCGTAGATGGTCTTCATAAGCTGTGTCTCGTTAGGGAGATACTTACCATCCAATGGCATGAACTCATCCATATAGAAATATCTCACGTTAGACGACTGGAAGATACCTCTGTACTGCTTCACACCTGGTGCATTCTTAAGAGGTACAACGTAGCCAATTATGTCACTCTTTTTCTCCTCACCAGATCCTGTTGTGGTATAAACATAGGAGAAGACATTGTCCTGCTTCTTCTCGCTTATACTCACAGTGGGATGGTTGTCGTTAAGGTAGTTGCCAAACACACCTTCTGCAATGTGTCCCAGCTCTTTGACATTACGTACAAAGATCAGGAACCTCTCTCCATGTTCGATATATTGTTCGTACAGAAACTTTGCAGAACTGTACGTCTTACCGGCTCCTCTTTCCTTATCCTCAGACACAGCAATTACGAAGCATATGTGCTCCTTGATTGCGGTTTCAATCATATGTCTGATGTCAAAATAGTTCTTATATACTTTTGCCATATTACCATGTCACGGCAAGGTCGTACTGCTCGGGGTTGCTGGATGCAAACTCTCCGGTGTCGAGTACGATGCCTACTCCTCTCGATGTAAATACGTGCGATCCGTATGGATGCTTCTGTTGATTAGCTGCTACTATGACACAGGGTCCGAACATCTTCATGCCGTCCTCACGCTCCCAGTACTCACCAACGAGACCTTTGTCGTGGGCATTAGATACGACCCTTTTCATACTTAAATTATAATAGGTTTCTTTGTGAACTGTCAACCCATCATTAAACCAATTGACCCCGAGATCCGGGGTCAAGATGGTTACTGCTATGGCTAACATCACTGCAATATGTTGTTTCATGAATGGTCTCCTTGTATCATTCTCACACCAGCATCGAACATGCTCTTGATATATGACGCAACCGGAAGCATTGAGTATGTTACTTTACAATCCATAGTTTTAATATATGTTGTGTATTTATTGCTTATAAGCTCCCAGTGTGGTGTGTTGGCTGGAGATGTATCACCTTGTGTATAAGATATAACACGAGGTATTCCACATCGTCCACTATTATATCCGTAGTTTTTAAAATATCTATCATAATTAGCCAGAATTGTCGGATGCAACTGAACCCTAAGCAACATTATGTCATTGACGCTAAGTACGTTATAATTTATTGTACCATCACCATTTCCCATAACATACTTATTACAAGCATATGCGGGCTTAGTATATTTGAAGTTGTCATAAATGGCGTTCAAAGCATGTTCGGTATCTGCCAACCCATAATAAGCACCAGTCCTCTGGTTCTGCTCAAGCTCATATCGTTTTTTGTTAATATCATACTGTTCATAACCAAAGGCGAAGTTTGCTACAGATTCTCCAAAACCTTTAGCATCGCCGTTTAATATGGATGACACAATGCCTACACCACCGCCACCAACCTCAGATACAACCTGTTTCTTATTGTTGAGATTAAATTGTTCAAGGTTGTACTGTGTTTCGAGTGTGTTACTTGCAATATTTGCATTCGCAACTGCGGCAATATTTGCAACGAAAGCGTCGATAGTATACGGAAGCTGAGGGAACTGTCCAAACACAAGTGCTTCAGTGGGGTTGGTCTCTTCAACATTCCTATAAGATACTTCACCTGTCATACGATATTCACGAGGCATTATGATAAGCGTAGGTTTCTCCATTATATCAAGTACAATTGAGAACATCGCATCAACCCCTGTGCTTGGTGCAAGAATAGTTTTATTCTGAACGTTCACAAAATCTTCCATGTGATATTCTTTCTTATCACCATTCGGTGCAATTGCTCTTATGTATGAATATGGATAAAGATCTAATTTTTTAGAGTCAACCAGTTGACTTGCCGACGTTCCCATTGCATAATTTATTGTTTCATGGTTTCCAGCTGCTAATCCAGCGAACGGTATTAAGAATCTTGGAACAGCATATATTCCAACAATCTGTTCAACTGCACTCCACCTTGTCAGCATCATCAACAATCTTGAGGTGTATCCTACATTATGCTGTCCATAATCAGCACCGTGGTCAATATACATATATGTATAAGGAGCTGACACAAAGTTAGAGCTGGGAAGTCTACCAAGTTGACCCCAATCCGAACCTGCAAAATACTGAGCAGTTATTTGTTGTGGATATGTTGCGTTTAAGTAAGTATATTGAGCGTCTGTGAGTCTCATAAATGTAAGCCCACAGTCAGGATCTTGAGCTATATCTACCCATAAACTCACGAATGCACTCGACGGTAATGTTGAACCCTGTGCACTGGCTTGCGAGTCCAATTTCTCGAAATCTATTTCAGCAAGGTATATGAGAGCACCGATACCATCTCCAAGACTTTGAGCTTCGCCAAACGCTCTTCCTACATATGCGCCATCATCATCTGTCGATTCGCCTATTGAATAATTTGGTTTTTCACAATCAAGTGATATAGGTAAATTTTCGCTTGTTCTGAACTCTAATATTGATGGATCATATGGATTGTTTTCAGCTTTAAGCCAATCAGCCTGTGACAAGTGTTCTCTTTCAATATACATGTCGTCAAACTGAACGTCAAACATCCAGGTCTGCCAGTAGTCGATCATATACGTTATCTCTGTGCACTCGTTGTTAATGTAATCATAATCAACAATCCTTGCATAAACAATCTTGTTGTCAAACGAAGGATTAATGAATGATAAGTAGTTGCAACGTGACACAACAGAACCGGGACACTCTAATCTGAGAGCGCCTGTCTTTCTCACAACAGTACATGCAACAGCCTGTCTCTCCAAACACAGTTGGAAGTATGCTGTCTGGTTGGCTTTTGAGGAGAAAACCAACTGTTCACCACTGTCAATGTCAACACCACGATATAAACTTACTGTACTATCCGGTACTATTCTCATAATTTTAATCCACCTTTCTTATAATCTAAGGTCATTATATCACATGTTTGGGTCTTCATCAATATGGTTGCCGTACTTCGCACAGTTCTCGTTCTTAGCCTTCCAGAAGTAGAAACCAAATGCAGTGGAAGCCAACCCAAATATCCCACCTATCAGCCACTCCAATGGTGTAGCATCCTGTAACACAAACACAGCAACGACAGCAACGATGGTGATCAAAACCACCATCGCTACTGTGAACCCTAACAGTTTTTTACTTGTCTCTGTTCTCCTCTTCGGAGCTCCCCACCTTCTCCGGTGAGTGTGGTAACTGCATGACCTGTTCATAAAGCACCTTTATTGTTCCATTTCCTCCGAGACCGAGGTATGGACGGAATACATATTCAACGTTGTCAAGTTCTGAAACTTCAATGTAGCCCCTCTCGATGTAGTGGCTCAGTCTCTGGTAAAGGACATCGTGTCCAAGTCCGAGAAGCATCTTCTTCTCAGCGGAACACTTCTCACTTCTCATCTTGATAAGTTCAAGTACGAATGTCCATACACCACTTCCGATAAGGGCTACAAACAAAGGTATATAAGTCTCCATCAGTATCCCCTCACTCTCTGATTAACCATCTTCTGTATCTTTGCATAGTCATAACCAGCAGCTGCAAGTCTCTGCTTACGATCCATGCCGTTACCCCATTTACCCTGGATAACCTCTTCAACAATCTCCCAATCTCCCTTGGCATAAGCCTGTACGATCTGTTCCGTAACCCCATCATACTTAGTGAGATTGTTCTTCTGGATGATACTCATGAGGGTGCTCACATATGAACTTGATGTAGCATATCCGTCAGCCTTGAGGTTCTGGCAATACTGCAGAGGTGTCATGGCTGTTTTGAGGTTTGCATATCTCTTGGTTGAGATAAAATCAAAATAGCCTGCAACGCCATCTACTACGGATGTGTATGCACGGAAGTTGTCCTTGATGGTTGTGAGTGTTCCTACTGTATACTCTTCCTTGGTTTTCATGTTGACGGAAGCACCCTTCCACTTAGATCCACACTTCAAACCGAAGAAGTTGTTGTAGTTAGCAGACAGTTTCGACTGTCCCCAGTTGCTCTCACAGATCGCCTGTGCAATTATAGGACTGAAAACATGGTAACCACGTTTCTTTCCTTCCCTGACGATGAGTGGAGCGATGGTTGCAATGAAATCACTTTTCTTTATCATCGTATTCCTCCTTCACTGTCTCGCGGATCTTTTCGATAACATCTTCGTAACTGTCTCTACGGTTCTTGTGCTTTGCTGAGATCATCTCATGGAAAAGTCTCGTGAGTGTTTCAAACTGTCCTTCCTGTTTCTTAGTAAGTTTAGCCATAGTGTTGCTCCTTTCTTTAAGCATTCAGATCGAAATCTGTGACTGTATTCTTATTACCATAAAGGTTACGAGCGAAGTAAGTATTGAAACTAAGTAATGTTGCGTCTGTCCAAACAGTATTATTCTGATCACTGAATATCAGTGTTCCGATTGTTGATATACCTTTTGATATAAGTTTGTTTCTTATCTTTGCAACAATACCATCAACATCATTTATCTTGCTCAGATATAACTGAGGGTTGCTTGTTCCGGGTATAACCTCACCACTCATAATGACTGAGCCGAGTCTCTGAGGGTTGTAGGATGAACTGTCGATTATTCTGAGGATCTCACCTGTCGGCTGGTTACCTATGAAGAATGCATAAGGTATGGATACCATAGGTGCTGAAGTCATTCCGTAATATGGAAGAGGACACCATCTCATGCCTGACGCAACGTTTGTCATAATCCTGGAAGAGTCTTCTACAATAGGTATGTACATTGTTGTATAATTCGAATCTGATCTGAACAACCCGGTTTGTTTACCTTGCATAGTAAACTGGTTGATCTTTGGATTAAAACATATTGACTGAGGCCATTGCCAGTTCTCTGATGGAGCATTACCTGTAGGATATTTCAGATAGTTAGTGTATACTCTGGAACTGACAGAGGATGTTACAGGTGTAGGTGCAGGAGCACTTCCAACAATCTTCTTTTTCTTTGGGATGTATATTAAAGGTCGTTTGTTGTATAACATATCTTTTCTCCTTAATATGAAAAGAGTAATGCCAGCAAACCAAGGTGGATTCCAAGATGTATGCACGGCACCATATCTCAGGCGTCCTACCCGTACATAACGGATGCTGTACATTACCCTTATTCACATTATAACCGATTAAGGTTTCGGTGTCAATTCCTCAACCTTCTCTTCCAGTTCTGTTACCCTGTCCTGCAACTCCTGGATCACTTTCCACATGTACAGCTGACGCTGACCATATGAGAGACAATCCTGGAAGGACTGAGGTATTACGAGACGAGGTGGAAACTTAGGTATTCTGTAATTATTATTTCCCATAATGTGCTCCTTTCATTTAGTAAATATGTAAGTAATAGGTAACTCCACTTGTAAGAGAAATTGAGTTGAGAAACGGTCTGAATGTGATTTTAATAGTCTTCTCAGTAGTGAAGTTCAAAGTTGCTTGACCACGTCCAATAACCGCACCGGTAGCATCCAGTATCTCTGCTTGAAGCATTGGTCGATTCAACAACGGAGTGTTGGCATTGTTAGTTCCATATAGTGTTTGAGAATACACATTTTGTCCTGTTAGCGTACAAAATGCGATGTCTGACGGATTTAATGTCTGTGCTGTCGAGCGAAACGACAACATAATGTGTGCATTAATTCCGGATGCATAAGCATATGTATCTTGAGTAGGTTTGGTTTTAAGGTAATCAATATTATTATAATTACCATACGTGCTAATATTACTTATGCCAGATGCAGTGGACGATGCATTATAGTTGTACATAGAGACATATGTGATATATTCCGGATCAAATCCACCTCCACTCGGGTCTTCCCAGTTTGTCTCATAATCACCAGAGCCTGACTTCTTAAGAACCTGTCCAACAGTTCCACCAGCCGGAACACCAGGTCCTGCAGGTCCTGTAGCACCTGTAGCTCCCCGAGGTCCAGTTGCGCCTGTAGGTCCTTGCTCTCCAGTTGGTCCAGCAGGTCCTCTCTTACCATCGGGAATTGAAAAACTATCAGACTCCCCGTTTGTATATTCAACTGTGACATTAGTGTGTCCACCCACATCGCCAGAAGATATCTTGTAGAAATTAACAGTTGCGTCCGGATCTGTAGATTCAAGTCTCAATGTGTAAGTGTCTGGAGCTAAGTCGAGGAATGTGATTGTCGTAATTGTTTCCTCGGTGTCATAGCTGAAATCATGATCATCTACTTGAATATTGTTGGAATCAAATAGCGCCAAATGGGCTCCGTCATTCACAGCATCCCAACTTGGATTCACCACAATATCAATTTTATCGTCATTAGTAACTGTGAATTCTATAGTTGCGTGAGGATAAGTAGATGGAGTGTTATATGGGTATAATTGTATAAACGGATCGTCTGACCCAAACACATCCATATTCTGGTCAGCAACAAGATATGCGTTATCACCCAGACTATTGCGACCTGCTGAATAATCACTTCCAGAAACCGCACCATATACGTCAGGATAAACATCAACATGCTGTGCTGTTATATCGGATATTCCATTTCCTGCAGGTCCTGCAACTGTCGGAACCTGAATCTTGACACCAGACTGCCGACCTGTGTCAACGTTTTTAAGAATATAAGCAGCTGTGTAACCTGCATCAGGTGTTGCTGTCTCTATTCTGTATGTTGCTCCTTGTCCACCTTCTGAGGATATTGTGACAGTACCATCTTCATTAGGTGTGAGGGTGATATTATCACCCTCCACCAAAAGATCCTGCTTGTGTGCAAGTATCCACAATATTTGTTCCTCATAGGTTAACGCTTCCTCGAAGCTCTCCGGTATGATGAGTTCGTAGGGATCCTGTCTCTGTTCCATGCCAACTGGCGTGAGATATAAATCGTTCATTGCGTTAACTCCTTTCAGAATATTAACATGAATAAGTCATCAAACTGCTCCCAGACTTTGTTGAGGAGTGGCATTGAGCGGTAGAGCATCTCCCAATTGAGAGAGTAGTCTGTCTCGTTCGCTGTCTCGCTGTGTGTACCCTCATCAGTATCTGTGGTATCTCTCGTCTGAGTATCCGTTACTGTTCCATCAACTGTAACAGTTCCCTTCTTCGCATCTGTACCCGTAGTCTGAGTGTTATCAGTCTTACTTGTCGTATCTATTGTATCACGAGTTTCGGTATCTGTCGAGTTGTAAGTTGTCTCATCCTGCAGATTGAGTGTTTCAGTCTCAGTTGAGTGATACTCAGTTTTGTCAGTCAGGTTCTTTGTCTCAGTCGTGGTGTCGTTGAAGGTTGTCTCAGAACTCTCAGAACCAGTAACATTCTGAGTGGTGTTGTCCGTCTGAACATTACTCTCATCAACTTCCTGTGCACCCGACATGTAGTTGTAAGTCTGACCGTTTGCATATGTGACCCCAGTACCCTTTGCGTCACCACCAGGTGTACGAAGATTGGAGAGACTTCCCATAGGAGTATCGGACTGAACCTGTATAAGGTTGTGGTCTGTTCCTGTCGTGCCTGTGTTGGTTGTCTCCTGTGAGCTTGAGCTCTCAGTACCCTGTGTCCCTGTGTGAGCGGAAGCATCCGTACCTGTATGTGTGTCTGTGTCGTATCCGGTCTTTGCTCTCTCATCAGTACCTGTCTTTGCAACCGTGTCTGTACCTGTCTTAGCATGAGTGATCGTTCCATCACTTTCAACCGTTCCAGTTAGAGTGTTCTCAACAAGTTCAGATCTGGTTGCGTTGTCTTCGGATGTGGTTACCGTGTCATCGTTGCGCTCGTTCGAAACAGTGCCCGCGCCCTTCTTTGTATCTGAGTGCTCGCCTGATGTCTCTGTCTGCTTAACACGATAATCAGCAAAGATCTCTTTGTCGAGGTTTTCAAATATCTTGTTGATATATGATCCTCTGTTATATATCTTTTCGTTCAGTGCTATCTTCCAAAGAGGAAGTGTTTCATATCCGATTTCCTCATTGAAGAAATGGAGAGCGAAACCTGTGATGAACTGCTGTCTGTACTCACTTGAGATCACGTTCGCAGGCATCTTATCAAACAAGCAAGCAGAGGCGATGTCGTAGACATCATTGACATTCGCCAAGTCCTGCTGTGCTGTTTTATTTGCCTGTAAGATCTCTCTTATGGACTGTGTAAATGATGCCATGACATTACTCCTTTCCTGTTGCTTTCGAAATCTCATCTGTCTTAACAAAGCCCTTACTATCGTTGTATCCTGTATAAATAGTAGGAAGTGAATTCAACGACTGTACCGCATAATCTCCGGTGAATGGTGTAAGGGATACATCATCAGATGAAAGGTTAACCGAAAGGTTGAAACCATACTTCTTGTTCATCTTGTTGCAGAAATCAACTCGGTTCAAAAGTCTTGAGTTAAGTGAGATTATATCTTCCTGTCTGTCGATGGTTATCTCATCACTCAAAAGCCTTTCCTTCTTCGTTGTCTCGGCTGTGATACCAAGCATTGAAAGTGCTTCTGCCCATATCACTTTGAGGTTCTCCAAAAGCTCTGTACCCTTGAAGTCAACACGAGTATCGATTGTCTTGATTGCATCGGGATCGAATGTGTTCTTCAATTCGATAACCGGCTGGAAGCCGAATATTCTATTGAATATGTTCTTGATGCTCAGACTCTCATTTCTCGTTGTCGCTATAAGGTATGGAGTGATCTGTTGCTGTAAGTTCGAACGATAAGTGTTATGTACTTCCCATAACAGCCTTGCATAAAGATCTATCTTCGGCATAAGGGAAGCCCATGTCATATTGTCGAAAAGGAACTGCCACTCATCAACTTCGATCAGACCATGCTGACCGTTTGCGGGAACAAGTCTGATATCTGTCGGATAACCATATACATCAAGAGTACCCTTGTAGATATAGTCAAGTCCGAGCCAGATATCTGTGCCTGTGACTTTTCCCATTGCGGCTTTTCCGTTATAAAGAAGTGACTTCTCGAAGTACAAGCGGTCGCATGTCTCAGGAAGTCCGTGCCATTCGAACTGTGCCAGCGCGAGATTGATCAGACGCTCTCTGTAGTAGCGATAGATCTCTGAGTTATTTATAACTAAGTTTTTTTCTTCTCTACGCATTGTTAGTTCTCCTTATTATCAAACGGGATGCCATAGCAACCTATAACACCCCGTCCGATTATCAATCATGTGTCGTATGTCAAGTTGAGAATGAATCTCTGTGTCAGTGTGTCACTTCCGTCCGTGCTGGTCACTTCGAGATATTCGGTTTGACCCGGTTCAAGATATACTCTTATGTGTCCACCAGCTTCTCCCCTAACAGGTCTTGCTGTCGGTCCTGTGACTGGAATGCCTGAGATGCTCTCACCTTCTGCAGGTGTTATGTCAACAATGAGGTGGTATCCATCTAACGTTGCTGCATCGGGCTGAGTATCCGGGTCGTGTACAAAATTATGTACCGTACCCGTGATCTCTAAACCGTTCACAGTTATGCCTGTCTGAAGATTACTTACTCTGACACCATATAACTGTGTGTTACCATTGACGGGGGTTATGGTAACACCCGTCAAAAATTTGCGTCTTCCTCGAAGAACACACTGTTAGCGAAAGGATTGTACGAAAGTACTTTCCAAGCGTGCAGGAAGGTGTTCGTGTTGAGGTGCTTCTGATCGAAGACAGAAGTCATCTGGTACAGCTTATCGAAGATCATGAAGAAGTCACGATCAATCGTTGCACCAACGATCTTAGCAAGAGTTGCCTTCTGCTCAGTCGTGAATGCTGTGTATCCAGGGATGAGACCTGCTTCTGCTGTCTCGTTCATGATCTCATCAAGTCTCTCCTGCTCTGCAGCTGTGAATGTGAAGCTGTTGATCATTTCCTGCTGACCGATGAACTGCTTGTATGAAAGGTTGTAAGCCTGTGCAAGAGCGTTAACATCGAGCACTGCGTTACTCTTTGCTGTAAGGAAGAACACCTGCTCCTCGATAGGAGAATGTGTTGCAACACCAGCGATGTTGTATCCAGTGTTCATGAAACGCATGTCGTTTGAAACAGCCTTCATCTCAGTGATGATTGCGTCTGCATTTGCGGCTTTCAACTCGGGAACCGACTTAACAGCGTTAACGTTCTCAAGTGCTGCTTTTGCAAGAACGTACTTCATCATGATGTACTCATCCCACTCAGCTGAATCTGTAAGTCTCTGTACGATTCTTGAAACAAGATCGTAAACACCAGACTCAGATGTGAAAGCGAGTGAAAGCTCTGCATCGTTTGTCGTGATCTCGTAAACGAGTTTGCTGTTTACCGGATGGAACGTAGCCTGGTTATCCGGGTTGTTTGTCTTGTAGACATCACCAGGATTTGCAGGGTCCTGTGTCCAGCCTTCCGGCATAACAAGACCAACCCATACGTTCTCAACAACTTCACCGGGACCGAGCATACCCTTTTTGAACTGCTTAAGGCTGTTCTGGTATGAACGAACAAGGCACATAACCTGTGCGATGCGGTTGATGAGTGAATTCATGAATGAGTTGCGTGCGTCACCTGAACCGGTAACATAGAGACCGTATGCCTTAGCATCGTCTGCGTTCTGTACCAAAGGTGTGTTTGCCCTGAACTCGCCACCGATCTGATTACGAATAGTATTCAGAATGGTATAGCTATCAGCGGACAACTGTGTGTTCTGCGGTGTGTACATTGTTTTATTCCTCCTCTTTCTCTTCTTTTACTTCTGTGAACAGACCTTCATATTTAAGGTCTTCGCCGTCGTAGTTCTCATCAACTTCATCCTCTGTCTTGACTTCATCGACAGACGGGATCTCTTCGTTGATGTCTGCGCCCTTCTCACCGAAGAAAGCCTTCTTGAATCTGTCATTCCAACTTGCATTGAGAGCATCGATCTCTGAACGGTCAATATTGACTTCCTTGTCCAGTCCAGCAACACGTTCGATGTAGTCCGCACTGTCTTCACGACCATCAAGCAGTTCTTCTAATACGGGCTTGAGTTCGTTAAGATCAATCATAGCTTTAGCTCCTTTCATAGGCTGTGTATTGTTTCTCCTTATATAGTACCACACCCCCGCACCACTTGTCAACACCTTCCGCAACACAACTGCACCACCTTCTGGACCACGTTTCCGGCTCTACTACAGCACGCACCTACATGCTTCCAC
>Ga0326512_10003117_pt1 | contig 12203 bp, 16 predicted proteins | sample 1_2617_0518_D_FD_203652 | JGI IMG/M metagenome (GOLD analysis project Ga0326512, IMG submission 203652) | Bovine rumen microbial communities from UC Davis, California, United States - 1_2617_0518 | ecosystem: Host-associated > Mammals > Digestive system > Stomach > Rumen | place: USA... | reverse complement strand
CATCGGTCAGCCCCATTGCCGTCAGGACATGGCTCGGCTTTCCATCCGCACTGTTGCAAGCACTCCCGGTCGAAGCGCAGATCCCCTCGAGATCTAACATCACAAGCAGTGCTTCTCCGCTGATCTTATCCAACCTGACGTTGACATTATTGGCGCACCGATTGAGCAGCGTCCCATTCAGCCGTGACCCAGGGATCTCTCTCAAAATCCTATCAATCATATGATCTCTCAGGTCGGCCACATAGATCATTTTATCCTCAAGATTATCATAACTCATCTTGGCGGCGAGTCCCATGCCGACAATTCCCGGTACGTTCTCCGTTCCTGCCCTCATGCCTCGCTCCTGACTGCCGCCGCTGATCAATGACGGGAGAGCAGTATTGCTATATAAGAATCCAACACCCTTCGGACCATGGAATTTATGCCCGCTGGCTGACAGCATATCTATCTTCATTTCCTTGACGTTTATCGGCATATGCCCAAACGCCTGAACCGCGTCAACATGAAACAGTACCTTGTGCTTGCGGCAAATCTTGCCAATTTCGGCGATAGGATACACTGTACCAACCTCATTGTTAACCATCATGCAGGACACAAGGACAGTATCCTCGCGTAGCGCATTTTCGACCTGTTGCGGCGTGATATACCCGCGCTCGTCTGGGTCGAGATACGTCACCCTAAAGCCATGCTCTTCAGCCCACGCACAGGCTTTCAGTACCGCCTTGTGTTCAACTGCTGTAGTCACGATATGGCCTGTTTTAAACTTCTCACAGACACCCTTAATCGCCAGATTATCGGCCTCTGATCCACCGGCGGTAAAATATATGTCCTTATCCTTCGCGCCCAGAATATAGGCAATTATGTGGCGTGAGAGCCGAACTGCATCCTTTGCCACGCCACCCATTGCATAATTCCCGCCAGGGTTGCCAAAATTATCGCGCATATACGTTACAACTACATCTGTCACTTCATCATACGGGCGAGTTGTCGCCGCGTTATCCATATAAATTATCCTTTTACTCATATCATATTAAACCTCTTTAACAATCGTCTTGATTCCCTTTGCCGCCGCTGTCTGAGCTAACTTCTCGGCATCTGCCCTAGTGCTAAACAAATCCTCAAGCTGCACAATGTATTCGCCGTCATACTGTACAATTTTCACATCAAGGCCGGTTCTCTTCACAATGTTAAACATATTGTCAGCATTATCCTTTAACAGATAAGATCCCACTTGAACTCTGTACTGTGTGGTATCAACGGTTGTCACAATCTTAGTTCCGCGTAACCTGATGATATGTGAGATTTTATAGCCGCCATAGACTGTGTCACCATACCATGTCTTAAATGGCGCTTCGCCTGACCCACCACCATAAGCGTGACCTGAGTCATACCATTTCTTATTACCGGCATAAATGTTGGTGTGCTGGAGCGGATTGTAGTATGTCACAATGTCACCCGGCTGAAGAGTGCCGTCTTTAATCGCCTGATTAACCGTCTTCTTCATGTTGATGTCAATGATGTCACATGCCGCTTGGATAGCCTTCTTCGTTTCTGTGGACTTAAAAACAAGCTTACCGTCCCGTCTACCGTAAAATCCTTCAGCATTTTCCGGGACAACACCAAGCATCTTGAGCGCCCAGAGCGGCATCTTGGCACAGTTACAGTAGTAGTTTTTACTGGATCTTGCCTTGGCAAACGTGGGAGAAAGTTTCCTCGTGTTTGAATATTTCCACCTGATTCCCGCCTTGATATCGGCAAGCATCTGGTCATTTATCTCTTTACATTTCTCAAGCAGAAGGGTTGCCATGGTAACTGTCTTCGTGCCAGTTTTAACGGGCTTTGGCGTATAATCGGCAAGCACAGAGCCATTAAGATTAAACGCCACAAGTTGCTTTTCTTTAGCGGTTTTAAGCGCATTGTCCCTGTTTGTATACGCCCCGACCTGTCCTACATAAGAGCCATTGGTGTAGGATTTTGCTACACGGTAGTACCCAGATTTTGGCGTGTAGTCAGCGAGAACTGACCCATCAGGATTGAATGCTACAAGCTGTCTCTCCTTGGCGGTTTTAAGGGCATTATCCTTAGAGGAGTATGCGCCCACTTGACCAGTGTATGCCCCATTTGCGTAGGATTTTGCCACGCGATAGTAGGAGAGAGATGTGGTGGGAGCCTCTTCGTGAGTAGTGATATTGCCGTCCACAGATACATCTGTATAAATGTTGTTCTTAAGGGCATCCAGAGCATCGCCCCATTGCCCAGCTTTTGTCCAACGGTTTGCATCGGCTGTGCCATACGCCGAGTAAGCTACCGTCAGCATCTGCTCATCTGAAGTTGTGTCGGTGCAGCCGTAGAATTTTCTGGCACCGGTCAGCGCACCAGACCTGATCGCCATTGAGAACAGCGTTCCCTTGACGGCAGGAGAGTGGTTGTCCATGTTGATGCCATATAGGTTCTTAATATATTTCTTTGCCTCAAGGTAGTAGTAGTTATAGGCGTAAGCATCCTGCAATCCCTCAAATTCCCTGGGATATTTATTGCAGACAGCTGTCCACGCTAATGCCAATCCGCTGTTGTTCTGAAGGGCGGCACTACCAGCACCAAGAGCGATATACGGCTTGAACGCAGCGTAGTGACTGGCATTGTAGTCAACGCAGTACTGCATGAACGGCACAAGGGCATATCTGCGGTCAAACTGATACTTTCCGCAAGCATTTCCCGCGTCACCCATGACCTGTCTGAAGCCAACCGAGCCGCTTTCGCGCTTCGTCCAACCGAGCCAAATCTTGTCCGTAGCGGTTGCCTTGGGCGCTTTATCATCGTCAGCTGGTTTGACCTCTTCGGGATAGACTGCCTTGCCGTTCTTATCAAACACCTTATAACCGGCGTTGGCATCCGCAACCTTCTTCGCACCTTCCAGTGTACCGGCGAAAAGCTGAGAGTCACTGTCTGCCCATGACTTGCGGACACGGTAGAAATCTTCAATTACCGGCTGCGGGATGACATTGGCGTTGCCCAGAAGAGCGTTGACTTCGTTAGCCATCTGCCCAAGCCTTGAGTAGATATAATCCCCAGGACATGCCTTGTTCGCGAACCAACGATGCACGGTAATGACCATCTCATCTGACTTTGGCGCGTAATTGAGAGTCTTATTGGCATCACCGAACCAGAGTAGTTTCGTCTTGCCATTTCTGCGACAGATGTCAGCCATCAGGTTGATCAGGCTTCTATACACCTTGTCATTAATGGCGTAAGGGTCATAACTGTCAGAGGCGCACTCAATGGTCACAGCCCTCTGATCGTTGGCGTTAGAAGAGGAACACCATGAACGGTTGCCCTCATCTACGCACAACAGGACTCTGCCGTCAGCACCTATGCCGTAGTTGCATGATGCCTGTGTGGATGACTTAGCGAACCAATCACCCATGTTTTCCACAGACATTTGGCCTACCACACAGTGCGGCGTAATCCTGTCGATTTTCATTGTTCTCTGTCCGGAATGATTCGGACTGAGTCTTGTATAGGATACTAATGAACTATTGCTCATTGTTTCATTCCTCCTTATAGAGTCATTTTTTACATCATATTTACGCAAATATAGGGTAAAAATTGACTGTGGAAAAGTGGCACAAACACAGTAAATATCTAGGTCTGTGCTATTTAGTCGTTTCTTATTCTCACTGTTTTAAATTCCATTTCGAATCTTTAAATTGGTCGGTCGCCTATGTGAATACCAATTCCCATATATTAGCAACAATGTGAATGGTGGTTCACACTCAAATTGCGGAAACGCCCATAAATACTAGGTTTTTGCCAAATTGTATATCTATATCTATTCATTCATGGTCGCCCATTTACTGTCCTTAAATAACACGGCATCTGCCTTATTAATATTTTGCCCATAACAAAAGACATATGGATTTACGACATAACATGGATATTCCTTCTTGCCGTACAATCTCTTAGTCTTCCTGATTATGTCCTTCTTCATTAGCACTGAAATAACTTTTCTGAATACATCATATCCGACATCTAACTCAGCGCTCATACCCTTCAATGTAGCCGGTAAATATAAACCGCCCTGTGGTAGTTCCAATGCACAGGACTCATATGATATAAACTTAACCAGCTTCATCGCTATGACAAACTCCGCATTACTTAATTCATCCATGATCTTAAGCAATACATTTATGAACACCTTTACAAATGCCTCTTTCCTGTTGAAATTCTTTACTTTGGTTTCTATAAATTTTCTCTGATTGCCTCTGAGTATGCGGAAGGTGTCATTCTCGCCGATAGTCTCGACTATTTCACCAGTCTCATCCTCTATTAGGCTGAATTTTCTTCTGTTCTCTGTCTGACTCATCTGTCCGATACCCCTTTCTTACTGCGCCGCTTTGTTACGATTGCGGTAAGCTTCGATTTCCTGCTCTAGGCGAGGGGTATTCTTGAAAAGAAAAACGTTCTTGTCTTCAGAACCGTTCTCCTTGTACATGGCGATGAGCGGCATCCCTTTGGACATCAATATGCCCGCGAGTCTCAGGCTATGAACGATCCGTGTAGTACCTCTTAATTCCATGCATTTGTCCTCCAATAAAAAATAGAGCCAACCGTTAGGCTGGCTCAAAAATGAAATGTCTCATTATAGGGAGATAAAAAATGGTGGCTTTGACTCAACAAAACCACCACATATAGTATTACTACAAATTATAAACCGCTATATTTACTCACTCCGTCTTTCCTTCATTCTCAGGAAAAACGATTTTATCAAGCTGTTTCTCTGCGAAAGAGGCCACATAATTGAACACGCTCTGCACGATTTTCTCAATCATCGCCTCGGTGATAAACGGTTTCAGCGGCATCGGGATATAGGATGAAATCCATTGCACACAGAAACGCATTTTTTCAGATCCCCCTTTGGCGACATCAGCGTATTCCTTCTCGGCCTTATCAATAGCTTCAGCCGCCATGCTGAAGATGTTTGTCTTCGTGCGGAAATACCAAGCAAAGAATCCTGCCACTATCCACAGTACAGCGAAGAGTACCTGTAACCAATCAACTGTCATATAATCTCCTCCTATTCATCAATTACTTCCCATGTAAGCGATTCTGGTATAACTTTTGTATGGACAAATCCATTTGTGCCACCAGCTGCTTCATAGCTTTCAATTAATCCTTCAAATGCTTCTTTCTCGATGTGATTCCATTGACCCTTTTGTCGGTAGTACCGGTAACCCTGACCGATCCTGTCTCTCAGTTTATTGCGTTCGGCATCATTAGTCTTCCTTTGAAGATCGGACACTTTCGCGGAAACTTCGTCAATGGAGTCCTTGAGTCCGCTAATACTGGTGCAAATTTTCTCAATATTCTCGTCAGTTTTCTTAGCGCGATCCTTTAATTCATTAATATCTTTATCCTGTTTCGCCTCTTTTATCTGGCGCTTGGACTGAAGTCCGAAACGCTCCACGATCCAATCAAATTTCTGTATTACGAAAACGGCTACAATGATTATAGCGGCTAGAAACAGGACTCCATTTTTCCAGTCCATTTCTAGTAACCTCGAAATGTCTTGCATGATATTTACCTCCTTGTGGTGATCACATCCTTTATTAAATCAATTTGTACGGTTTTCTCTGTTCTCCGAACAGTTTCCAACGCAGCCAGTCATCCAACCAGATTCCCAACGCGGACAACGCTACCCAAACCGCACAGAAGGGCAGACAGCACTGCTCGAAGAAGAAATTGAACGGGACCTTGCTGTAGTCCCAAAGTCCCAAACCGAGCCACCGGTTGAGGGCCAGTCCTGACAACCCCTCGAATATGGTTATCACGATGCCACCGTAGAAGCACTGCCGCCAGAATGGCATTTCCCATGGCAGAAAATTGTTGAAGCCGCCGATGATCACGCCTGCCAGACCGCCGATCAAAGCCATTGACCAGTGTGACGGCGTAGGGTATTTCCAAATCGTCTCGATCCCGTAATACATGGCGGCGAAAAAACAAAAAAGGACAGCCTCTTTTACGAGAACTGTCCACAGATTATCTTTTTTCAAGGGTATCACCCCTTTCACATGACAAATAGCCCTGACTCTCGCCAAGGCTGTAAAACATATTCAGTTGTTATTTATGCGGCGAAAGCTGATCTGTATGCCGACTGCACATCCATTGCGCTGACATAACAGTATTCCTGAGTTGTCCTGAGATCTGCGTGGCCTAAGATCTGTGCCACGGTCAAAATGTTCATGCCCTTTTGAATTAGATTTGTTGCCAGGGTTCTTCTGAAGCGGTGACAGTGTACATTTGCTACACCGGCGCTTGCCCCAATGCGTTTGACCGCCGCCTCAATGCCTGTCTTCGAAACTCGTTCCGTTCCCTTACCCATGAACAGTGCGCCGAAGAAGCGACCGTTCAGATACTTTGCCAGATGCATCATACAGATATCCGCGAGGTACACCGTGCGCTCCTTGTTGCCTTTGCCGAGGATTGTGACCGATTTGTTTTCAAAGTCGATGTCGCTGACATCAATGCCAACCACTTCAGATACGCGACAGCCTGAGTAATAGAGGAAGTCTATCAGCGCGAGATCACGGTCAGTTTTACAGGCTTCGCGGATTTTCTGCATTTCAACGGGTGAGAAGGATTTCTTGACTTGTTTCTTGTATTTGATTTTCTTAAGGGCGAGAGTTGGATTCCATTCGATGAGTTGCTCGGCGGCAAGCCAGCCAAAGAATGCACTGTAAATTCGGCGCATACCGTCCAATGTACGATTGGACACTTGGTCGCGCTCACGGCGAATTGACAAGAAGTAGCGCAGATCGTTTGTGGTGATCTCGCCTACCGGCTTGCCGATGCCCTGGAGCATCTCCCAACAAATGTCATAGTAACGTGTCAGCGTTTTCTCCGAAAGTCCTTCGACACGCTTCACGGCGATGTAGCGTTTCAGGAACGCCAGTGGGCCATTGTCGCTCACGGTGACCGCCGTGCATTCCTCTGTGATTACCACATGTTGCAACGCAATCGTCAGCGCATCTGTCAGCTTGTCCATCTGTTCATCAGTGAGAGAGGACATCATTTTCTGTTTCACGTTTTGGATGATAGTATTTTGCAGATCCATATGCTCCTCCTTTGAGATAAGATGTTGTTTGTTATAACTATATTCGCCGTTTTGACTTGAGCGAAAACGCTAATTTTTGCGTTTATAGGATAGTGATATTTATATAATATGTACTATCCCATAAACCGCTAGTGATCTATCTTATCACAGGAGGAGAATCTTTGTCAAATATTTTGTGAAAATATTTTTTTTGGAACTAAACAGCAGTCACTATGCCCTGTCTCGTGGAACTGCTATTACTAATGGCGCTGATCTTGATAATTATTCAACGCCGGGAAACTACTACGCCTCTACAGATGCCATTGCTATATCACTGTCGAATAGTCCTGCTAACGGCGCATTTACAATGAAGGTTGAATACGCCAACGGTACTGGCTATCCAAGGCAAACCATTCGTCAGTACGATACTGGCACTCTTTATACAAGGCTTCGGAACGGGCTTGGTGTATGGCAGGCTTGGATGATGTATCCGACTCGAACTGAAATAAATGCACTAAACTCCAAGATGCTTGTAAAAATCAATATTCGGACTACAGACACAACAACCGCAGACGATATAATGGCAGACGGTGTTTATATGTGTACTGGTGTTACCACAGAACGGAAATTCCCAACTGCCAATGGTTTAATGCTTGTGTTCGCTTATAACGCAAATCTTGTGTTCCAGATATATTATCCGCATCCCGGAACATCCAAACCGTATGTGCGTATGCATTGGGATAACTGGAGTAACTGGTTACAGTTATGAATATCTGGTTTAGCTAGTTTTTATGTATACAACACTGATGCCCACGGTATTACTATATGCCGCTCCGGCTCCATTTCTACCATACGCTATTCGGGCTGTTCCAGTGGTTATAGCAAACTGCAAGGAATAAACGTTCAGACCGGCGGCACCTGGAACACTTCGTAACGATACACTTATCGGCGTATATCCTGTTTTGCCTATAGATATGTCAGCGTAACCGACATATGAACTTGGTGCGCCCGACTCAAATGCTATTTGTGTACTAAAATTTTCATATGCAATCTTGGAGTTTAGTTCATCAATTTGTCCTTGGTAATCCTTGATAGCTATTCCTGTGTTTGTGACATCGAATGAATAAACCTTGCCGCTGACTGTATATGTGCCAAGCGACCAAAACACAGAACCAGATCCTTGACGTACCGATGCTACTATCTCATACATCGCACCTCCAGACAATATTGCCTGAATATTGTAAGCACCGTCAGCATAGTTGGCGAACTCTGTTTGCATAGCTGTACCGATGTCAGAATAGGCTCTCCAGTTTACAATCGCCGATCTGCTGTTTAGTGCAGTAATTTGGTCTTGCAGTACTTTACCCTGACTAGCCGCCAGAGCCAAGTTATTACTGGTCGAGGCGCAGTTTGTCACATAAGTGGACTTCAGCTTCGTCCAAAACTTTCCAAGTGCATCAAGCACATATTGTTTAATTGTCATCCGCGTTCACCTCCTCAGTCGGCATTGGCGGGGCTTCGCTACCTTCCTCGGTCACCGTTTCTTCTGCCTGTGTCTCATCAGTCACCGGTTCATCTGTAGTGACAGTGTTTTCCGTCACTTCCTCTGTAGTAGCAGTTTCCTCTGCGGCTACCGTCTTCGGCGTGAGAAGTGTCTCAATCACGAGCCGCGCCTGATCCATCATCGCCGCCAGATTCGAAGCATAAGGCCCCGGTAACCGCATTCCATATTGTACCAATTGTATCTGATTTGCATCTTCCAGCGTCATAATATACGCCCGCGCCTGGTTAAAATATGTCGTGTGATACGTCAGATTGCTCTTCTCAGCCACAAAAATGCGAATTATGTCTTCTGGAGGGTACAGGCGGCAAGGCGCGCCATCTGAGTGATAAGGCACCGCTAAACCCGTCTGAAGAGCCAAATCAAATGCGTCTTTTATGTTGGTCTGATCTTCCAACGAATAGCTAAAATGTTGGAATATTCCGTCAATTTCAACGTCTACACCCATGGTGATAGCATCAGCACAGGCAGCTTTGAGTTCTGCAATCTTGCGATCCCGAAGCGCAGCGATGTCAACCGTCTCAGGTTCAACTTCCGGTTCCGGTTCTGGCGCGGGAGCAGGTGTCTCTTCGGTCGAACCATCATTGGACAGAGTCAGTGTCTGTCCGTCCACTTTGTAACAAGTCCCATAACCATCATATTCTCCGCAGACATCATCGCCGCGAGTCAGGAGGGTCAGGTAACTAAAAGCGGATGCATCCAGTGCGGACACATCCACGTTCTCGTCAAATGTGATTTCAAGGAGATTCCCCAGAAATCGGATATTGTCAATTTCGTAGACGTTATTGCCTACTCGAACCTTTTCCTTCATATATTATTATCTCCTTTAAGTAAAGAGTGCGTTAACCTCTGCCTGAGTGACAGCCGTAGCCAACGGCGAGACGGCATCGTTATACATTGTCGATGTCATCAAGCCGTCTGAACTATCCGTGACGGCAGAGTAGGTTGTATCCTGTTGGTCAAATGTGAAAGTGGTATCATCTACTCTGGTGACGGTGAAGGTTGTGCCGGAGCGAGTGATATTCTTAATCGCCGCAGCGGTCAAGCCATCAACCAGATCCTTTAAAGCTTTGCCCTGTGTGGCATCCAACACCGATCCTGTAGTTGTAGTGGTAAGGTCGTTTGCGATTGCCGATATATCAATCTTATTCGCCAAAAGGGTATTGATTAGACCAACAATTTTTGAGTGATAATAGGTTAAGCCAGATTTGTTAAGATAGGTGTCTGCCATTGCCAAACACCTCCTTAGTTACCGGCTACGATAGTATCTATCTCAGAATTTGTAATCTGCGAAAGGTCATTGAAAGTCATATAATTCGACAGGTCTATATCCGTGGAACCAATCTTCTCAAACCTGTTTGTCACCCAGATGTACTCATCATAAATGTTGGACGCACTTCCGCTGTTGGATACCAGATAAATTACACCGGCAGATCCAGTAGCAGGAAGTTCCGAAACTACCTCATAAGTGATCCCCGTGATACCGGCAATAGCTTCGTTGATTGCCGCTGTCACCTGTGCCGCCGTCTGATAGCCAAGTCCAGCCACTTCACTTTTTGTGTAGGCATCGGTGATCCCGTAACCAGAGAGGGTAGTAGCCACATCAGCCTTACTGGAGTCGGACGGATGCCTATGGTCACCTCTGGCGAACGCCAGTTCCGTACCAACCGCAGCCGTTCCATCCATGAGCGGAACAGTAGTAGATGCCGCCGAACCTTCAGGGATATCAGCCGTAGTGATAAATCCGCTGTCATTAGTGATGTCGGATGTCTTGGTCGGCACATTGATGTTGACCATCTTCGAGGTAATCGTCTGGGTAGCACCGTTAACAGCGATATTTTCGATAGCGTTGACCTGTGCGCCCTCTGCGATATTGGCGAGTTTGGCCTTTTCCGTGCTTGTATAATCATTGCTGCTCAGACCTTTGCCGGTTTCCTTATCTACCTTGTCTGCCAGCATATTTTTTATCTTCTGGAGAAAGTAAGCCAACCCATCCAAATCCAGATATTTCTTAGGATTCGCCATTTCATACCTCCTTATCTATTAAACAATTCTTCAATTTCAAGATTCGTCAGGCTGTTCTCATTGCGGACATAGTCTTCGCTAAGATCCCGATTGCCTGATAATATCTCACCGTCAATACTCGGTTTGTTCATGAGCAACTCGTAGTCATTGACCGTGGTTAAGTCAACTAGCGTCTGCCACACTAGATCATTTTCATATTTCCATTCGAGAACCCCGCCGTTGTTCCTGATTTCCAGCTTTTCGCCTTTAAGGGATTCAAGCCATTCTTCTTCAGTGCCGACAAATCCTGCGGCAACAGCTACCTCGTAGGCACTCATTCCGCGCAGAACATCGTTGCTCAGTGACCCACTCAGGCTTTCCATATTCGCCAGAGTCGCCCGAAGCATACCGACAGTGCCGACAACGCCGTCTAATTCCCCAGGCTCGGAGAGCGTAGCCGTAAGCGGCATGACATCAGACAACTGTCCGGTAAGCGCAGATGTCTCCGCTAACTCACCAGACAGACTGCCTTGGTCAGGAAGGGTTCCTTTCAGATCGGCGGGAGAGGATAGCTGTCCCTTCAAGTAGATTTCTTCGCTCATCCTTTCCTCCAATCTTATGTCGCCGCCTGTTCGGTCACGATCATTTTCTGCCACGGGATAATCGTGCTGACCGTGCCGTCTGACAGCGTAATTTCAATATCATAGCGGTACTCGCCGATTTTCAGTAGTGATGTGTCCTCAGTTTCCAGTCTGAGAACCAGTGTGTCCCAAGGGATCGCCTTAACAATCAGCGGAGTTTTGTCGGTATATTCCTTCTTTACCGCAAAGCGGATACTGTCTTCGGCAACAGGGACGTACTCTTCGCCGTCAGCATCAGTGATATTGATCTTGGTAACAAGGGTATCACCCTGTGTGATCTTAATAACGTTGTTTTTAATTGTACAAGACATGCATTCACCTCCCGATTGCTTTCAATTTTACCTTGTAGATTTCTGTCTCGTTAGTTATACCCGCAGTTATACCCCCGGCAACCGACAGCCTACACTTAAGGGCATAATCAACTGTCGGCATTGCCGTGTAGCTTTGGTCAGCCGAGATAGCTGCGACAATTTTTCTTGTGTTTATTATCCCGGTAATACAGTCGGCTGTCAGTTGTGCCGTGATCATTGCCATGCGATCACCGCCTATTCTGCGACAGTGATTTCGGGCAGGACTGTGAACCGGCTCACGGGGACAAATGTGTAGACATCGCCGTTGACATATTCCAACTGAGCGTCCCAGTAATATGTTCCCGGCGCAGCATCAGCAGTATCCTCTGGGCGAATATGCCAAGTGATGGCATTATTTGCGTAACTCATCTCGCCCTCGAAGAGCAGTTCACCGTCTGTGTCACGATCACGAACCTGACAGCGCACACGATCATTGGCCTGAAGCACAACCGCCGTGCCTGTGGAGTCCGTGAGTGCAAAGTTGATGTAAGCGGTGTCGCCGCGAGTGATTGAGATGTCTGTTTTTGTAATCGTAATCATGGTGCGTACACCTCCTC